>OBXM01001988.1_pt1 | contig 10362 bp, 9 predicted proteins | sample 1538141 | NCBI WGS metagenome assembly OBXM01 (sample SAMEA2580153, study PRJEB22360) | human gut metagenome | biome: human gut; feature: human-associated habitat; material: faeces | place: Denmark | collected 2008/2010 | reverse complement strand
TACAGACGAAGTCGGGGGATAAGAATAAATAAGGGTATATTTTAAAATGCACAAAATAAATAAGGTTATGCGGGGAGATGTTTTGTTTGGATCATTTATTTCAGAAAGCGAAATGTCGCACATAAAGGGCTTTTACAGTAAAGCTAAGGTTTGTTTTCAGATATTCTTTGAGAGTGAGCAATGAACAAAACAGCAGACAGAAAAATATCTGCCTGCTGTTTTTATATTAACTTCGATAAAGGCATTTTACTGCAAAATTTTAATCTGCGAAAGGATCTGCTGTGGTAACGGGCTGTGTGCCGCAAATCATGCCGCCGCCAACAACAACATCTTCTTGGTACAAAACAACGGCTTGTCCTTTTGTAATGGCTCTTTGCGGCTCATCAAAGATGACCCTGATTTCATCATCACCCGTTTGGATGACGGTGGCGGGTTGTTCTTTGTGGCGGTAACGCACCTTGGCAGAAACACGCATAGGTTCATCAATTCGTTCACAGGAGATGAGATTCAATTCTCTGGCGGTAAGCTCAGTGCTGAACAATTCTTCTGCCTTACAGAGGAGAACTTCGTTTTTGACGACATCTATGCCGCCGACAAACATAGGCTGTGGGAAAGAAAGCCCCAAGCCTTTTCTTTGACCTACCGTGTAGTGGATAATTCCTTTGTGCTGTCCGTAAATCTCACCGTGCATGCCGACAAAATTGCCGGGCTTGAATTCTCTGCCCTTATAGCGCTTGATAAAAGCCGCATAATCACCGTCAGGAACAAAACAAATGTCTTGACTATCTCTTTTTCTGGCATTAATTAGTCCATTTTCTTCTGCAATTTCACGAACATGCTCTTTTTTCATCTCTCCCAACGGGAAGAGTGTTTTAGACAACTGCTCTTGTGTAAGGGCATAGAGCATATAGCTTTGGTCCTTGGTTGCATCCAGTCCCTTTTTCAACAGATAACGCCCGCTGACGGGGTCTTTTTCAATACGGGAGTAATGGCCCGTCACAAGATAATCAAACCCAAGCTCCTCTGCGCGGGAGAGCAAGCTTTCAAATTTAATATATTTGTTACAGTCAATGCAGGGATTGGGGGTAAAACCCTCTTCATAGGCACTGACAAAGCGTTCAATGACGTTTTCCGAAAAATCCTCTGAAAAATTAAGAACATAAAAAGGCATATTTAATTTAGCCGCCACACTGCGGGCATCTTCTACGTCATCCAGAGAACAGCAGGTACGGCTTTTGGTCGAGCAAACGCCTTCGTTGGTATATAATTTAAGGGTAATGCCAATGGTTTCATACCCCATTTTTTGTGTAAGCAGAGCAGCAGCAGAACTGTCCACTCCGCCGCTCATGGCAATAACAGCTTTCATGATTCCTCCTATTTTTATTGTCTATATCTATTTTTATCATCAATTTTTGTGTTTTAGCTTATACTTTATTTTATCATATTTTCCCTAACCTGAAAAGAAAAAGATACCGCTCTTAAAATCGGTAAAATCAAACGATTTTTTGTTGCGGTTCTGTAGAATCGTCGGAAGATAAAGACTGCATACGAAATTTCTTCGGCGGAATCTGGAAGCTTTCTTTAAACTGATGATAAAAATGGCTTAAATTATTAAAACCGCAATGTTCAGCCACCTCCATAATCTCCATATCCGTATAGGAAAGCAAGTAAAGGGAGTAACGCAGACGTTGGCGGTTGATGAACTGGTTAGGTGTAGAACCGTAATATTTTTTAAATTCCCGGCAGAGGTGCTCAGAAGAACAGTGGGCCAAAGAAAGCATACGCTTAAAACCCAGCCTGGCATTCTCGATTTTTTGCATTTGAAAAGCAACATCTGAAAGCCATTGCGGAACGACAATCTCTTCTTTTTGGGACTGGAAAAAATATCGGCAAAAAAGAGAAGCTAAAAAGCTTTTGATATGACAACGAGCAAAATCGGGTTTTTCTTGGTCGTTAATTCTCTCTAACACGCGAATTTCTTCATAGAGCTTTTGCGTTTCTTCTGCAGAGAGCTGTACCATAGGCGGCAAGGCTTCTTTCAATAAAGCGGTAAAGGGTTTGTCCGGTAAGAATAAATCCGTTAGTTTTCGCATAAGGTCCATCGAAAAGGCAAGATTGACAAAGATAAAATCGAAGCTTTTGTAAAAATCATAGCAGTGTATATCTTCGGGGCGCATAAAGACCAAACTGCCCCGTTCTAAATTTTGTACCGTATCGTTGACAAGATGAAGCGCTTTTCCCTCTAATACCAAGAAGAATTCCGGATAGTCGTGGGTATGTAAAGGGGCGGTTTCACTGACACTGGTTTGGGTCGAAAAACCCATGTCGGTAGATTTCCCGGAATCGTAAAAAGTATATTTTGGAATTTCCATAGCAAACCTCCTATAATATCAATATACTACAAAAACAAGTTAATATGCAACAAGAATATTAAAAAGGAAAGCGATATAATATAGGCAAATAGAGATAGAGTACGGAGGTATATAGCTTTTGGGAGAGGAGGCCTTCGTGCTCTTGTTCTATTTTATATAATTTTTTCATTTTATTCATGGAAAAAGAATCGCTTTTCCAAAGAGGTGCAACTATTGAATATTCTCAAAACAAAATAAAGTAGTGAAACATAAAGGCAATGCTTGCTATCAAGATGAATAATGATAGAAAACAGGCTTTTTTTCTATAGGAGAAAGGAAATAAGGATGAAAGAAAAATATTTAGACGCCAAATTGCCCGCCAAAGAGCGCGCAGAAGATTTAATCAAAAGAATGACGCTCAGAGAAAAGGTGGGGCAATTAAATCAGCGTTTATATGGCTTTAACTGTTATGAACGTCAAGAAGATACATTTTTTTTATCGGAAGAATTCCGGCAAGAAAACGAATATTGGGGCGGAATCGGTGTACTATACGGTCTTTACCGGGCTGATCCTTGGTCACAAAAAACGGAAGAAAGCGGCATTCCGCAAAGATTGGCAGCAAAGATTTATAATCAGGTTCAAAAAGAAGTGATTGAACAATCTCGTTTTGGAATTCCTGCTTTAATGAGTACGGAATGTCCGCACGGACATCAGGCGATAGACGGATATTTGCTGCCTGTTGCACTTTCTATGGGCGCCACCTTTGATGATGAGTTGGTTGAAAGTGCTTTTGGTGTTGTGGGCAAACAAATTCAATCGCAGGGTGTGGATTTAGCATTGGTTTCTATGCTGGACGTAGTGCGGGACGCCCGTTGGGGACGCAGCGAGGAATGTTTTAGTGAAGACCCTTATCTCTGTGCGAAAATGGCAGGTGCGGCTGTCAGAGGCTGTAAAAAGAAAGGTGTTGATGTGGTCGCCAAGCATTTATGTGCCCAAGGGCAAACTACCGGCGGTGTAAATGCCAGCGCCGCTTTAATCGGAGAGCGGGAACTGCGTGAAATTCATCTCCCTCCCGCCAAAGCGGCAGTGGAAAACGGTGCCAAAGGTTTTATGGCGGCGTATAACGAAATTGACGGTGTGTATTGCCACGCTAACGAACAGCTTTTAAAAGATTATCTGCGGGGTGAACTGTGCTTTGACGGAATTGTCATGGCAGACGGTACCGCCATTGACCGTTTAGATACCGTAACAGGTGATAACACGGCCTCGGGGGCTTTGGCGTTGGAAAGCGGAATCGACGTCAGCCTTTGGGATACCGGTTTTACCAAATTGGAACAGGCGTTTGAAAGAGGATTGATTTCAGAAGAAAGATTGAATGAAGCGGTGTTGAGAGTGCTCACGCTTAAATTTGAGAGAGGATTGTTTGAGAATCCTTATTTAGAGGAAGGAAACACGGAAGATTTTTCTTATGAGAATTATCCTCAAAGTGAAATATTGGCCAGAGAAAGCATTGTTCTGCTGAAAAATAATCAGCGATTGCCCTTATCCCAAAACAAACAAAGCATCGCGGTAATTGGTCCCGTGGCAGACGATATTTATCATTTGCTGGGCGATTATACTCCGCCTGTTTTAAATGGTATAACGATTTTAGATGGATTCAAACAAGTATTTGGCGAAGAAAAAATTCACTTCGCCAAAGGTGGTTCTGTGCTGAACAGCACAGAAGATGAAATTGCAATGGCCATTGAAACTGCCAAAAACAGCGATATTGTGATTTTAACGCTTGGCGGTTCTTCGAGCCGCTTTTCAGGCAAAGCAGATTTTGATATTAACGGAGCGGTGCTTGCTGAGAGCAAAGTGGAAATGGACTGCGGAGAAGGCGTAGACAGTGCCAGTCTTGAACTGCCGGGCAGACAAAATGAACTGGCGGAGGCTGTCTTTGCTTTGGGGAAACCGGTGATTGTGATTGTACAAGGCGGCAGAGCCTACAATGTGTCTGCTCTGCGGGATAAAGCCGATGCTTTGCTCTATGCTTTTTATCCCGGACCAAGAGGCGGAAAAGCTTTGGCAGAGCTTGTGGCAGGAAAATATTCTCCCAGTGGACGTTTGCCGGTGAGCCTGCCGTATGGCGCAGGACAATTGCCTTGCTATTATAATGCAAAAGAAAGCTATGCGGCTTTAAAATACTATAATTTGCCGCAGGAACCGGTTTATCCTTTCGGCTATGGATTGTCTTACACGCAGTTTGAGATAACAGGCGTAAAAGTGGATTCTAAAGAAGATTCGGTTACAGTTTATTTTGAAATTCAAAATAAGGGAGAAGTTAATGCTGATGCGGTTCCTATGCTGTTTATTCACTGGAAACGCGGAGAGGTAACGGGCAGAATTAAAGAGTTAAAAGCATTTAAGCGCATTTTCCTACAAGCAGGGGAAACACAAGCCGTGTCCTTGACTTTGGACCAAGAAGCTTTGTCACGTTACGACCGTAAAATGCAGTTTCTGCCGTCAAAAGGTGAGCTTGAAATTTATCTGGAAGAGGGCGGTAAACGCTATCATACCGAAACGGTGATACGTTGAGTATATTTAAATCTAAATGGCTAAACAGAATAAATGAACTGTTCCCCGGAAAGCAATCGGGTACAGTTCATTTTTTGTTTTTAAGAGCTTATCAGACTTAAAAATCTTGAGGGAAATCTTTAAACAAAAGTTGTTTGTTGAGCAGATTGCCGGCGCGCAGTTCTTTTCGGGAGGCTTGAATCACTTGGTCGATTTTGTCCAATTGCGTTAGGATTTTCTTTTCTTCTGCGTCTGTTTCAATCACCGCATGAATACCTCCGTTTTGGATGACAATGCGTCGGTCTGCTAATAGAGCCAACAGCGGGTCATGCGTTGCCATGAGAACAATTTTGTCTTCTGAAATCAACAATTCCAAAGCGCGGCGGCGGTCAATGCCCGCATTCTCAATCTCATCAATTAGAACAATAGGGGAGGTGCTGAGGATAGCGGTATCGGCAATCATTAGCGCACGCGATTGTCCGCCACTCAAGCTGGTAATGGGGGTGGTTAACGCAAAGCTTTCGCCCGCTAATTTATTCGCGGCCTCTAAAATACGCTTGGTCATTTCCTTGGGATTTTGTACCATGCGGCTTTGTGCGTGCATTTCCAAAAATTCACCAACCTGCAAATCCATGACAAAATTCATATTTTGGGAGAGTTGAGCCACCAATTTGTTGTTGGAAGAATACCGCCACTTTGGGTCAGGAACCGTGTCATTGATTAAAATGCTGCTTCCGGTAGGCGTGTCACCTTGCGCCGCCCATTCAATGTCGGCGAGCAATCGGCTTTTTCCGGAGCCTGTCGGACCGACAATCGCAATGACTTGTGAGGGAAGAATGGTCAGCTTTTCAAAATTTTCAGGTGTGCCGCTTTTATTGGTACCGGGCAAAATGGTGAGCGACTGAATGAGGTTGGTCTGCTCCATGCCCAAAAAGTCAATCATCTGTTGAATATAGGCCTCTAACTCCAACGGCATTTTTTCTACATCAATGGCGTTGTCTTCCCGCTCGTCAATCGAGAAGTGCTCGAGATAATCTGAAAAGGAGAGATGTTCAAACCCATGAACATCCAATCGGTTTTGTTGAAAAAAATCTTCGGCGAAAGGATAACGTGTGAGCAGTTCAGCTATTGTCAAATTTTTCATCGGTTATCCTCCTCAAAATTCATTTTTTTGATATTGCCAAGCTGATAACTTTCTCCGATACGGGTTTCTCCCAAACAATACGAACACATGGCAGACGGCATGGGAAAGCGCAGCTTAATGCCTTGAACAGAATCAATATTTTGATTTTCATCGTATAAAAGAGTGCTGAGTTCATAAGCACCTTGTCCGGTAAGTCCGTTCACGTGCATCACCATAGCTTTTGGGTTGACCATACTGATACGGGAGGTAAACACTTCTCTTTCTGCCTGTGATACAATATCACCTTTTGTTACCACTACAATGTCAGCGGCTTTCAGCATGGGGCCGATTTTTTTGGGCGTGTTGATTCCGGAAAGATTATCAATTACACAAATGCCTTTAATATCGGTTAAATAAGGAGAACAGCGGTTGCAAAGTCCGGCAGATTCGGTAATCAATAAATCCAGTTTTTCTTTGTTGCCCCATTTTACAACGTCCTCAATGTTAGAGGCAAAGAAATGGTCGGGGCAAAGTGCACCGGAAAGTCCCTTTTTAACGGGGATACCTGCTTTTTCATATAGCGTGTCATCATCGGTATGCAGGCAGTCAAACTTGACAACGCCAACCGAAATACCGGATTTTTGGAAGGCGGTGATTGCTTTTAAAATCACAGAGGTTTTTCCCGATGAGGGAGGCCCTGAAAAAATCGTGAGATTCATTTTACTCTCCTTTCACGTTAAAAAAGACTTGTTCCAATTCTTTGAGTAAGGCACCAATGTCGTGCGAATGAATAAAATCCCAGCCCGGCCATAAAAAGGTTTGTTCGGGGGAAAGCTTGTTGTCCACTTCAGGATGTGTGGCAGGAAATTTACCGCCTGTGGCGAATACTTCGCCTAATTCCTTTGAGAAAAGGAAATCGACAAAGGGCTGTGTTTTTTCTGCGGTAGCGGCTTTGGTCTGTAAGAAAATTGGGCTGACAATTGCACCGTCAGAGGGCCATACCGGAGATAGGGCATTGTTTTCTTTTGCCATCCAAGTGAAGAAATAAGGCATAACGGTGACGACAGGGGTCTGTGGAGCGGCCTTGCGTGTGCCGGACTTTACCATTTGAGCAGGGTGCATACCTGTCAGCAGGGCTTTGCCCAATTTTTCAATTCCTTCTTTTCCGTAGGCAGAATAAATCCCCAGTAAAATTGCGTTGAATAAATCCAAATCACGAACCGGCAGAGCAATGCTGTTTTCAAATGCAGTGGTTAAGAGGTCTGCCCAGCTTTTGGGATAAGGTCTGTCGCCCAAGGCTGATTCATTTACCATAAAAATTGCAGGTACAACACCTAAGATAGAATATTGATGCAGAGGGTCTTTCAAGTCAATCTTTTCGTTGTCAAAAACGGGGTTTAATTTTGTCGCTCCCGTCAAATCTTTAAAGATGCCTTTTTCCTTGTAACGCCCCATCAATTGGCGGTCAAAGAACAGACCGAATCCGGCGGAGAGGTAGACATCGGCCAAAGCATCAGCGCCTTTATCCTCGTTTTCCCGGATTTCTTCTTCCAGCCAATCCAGACCCATACTGGCAGCCTGCAAACTGTAATCAAATTTGGTTTCTTGACTCGCAAACCATTTTTCCAAAGATTCTAAAAGCGGAACACGAATAGGGCAGGGGAGAATTCCCTTTACCGTGACATCTCCGCTGTTTTCTTGCTTAGCCTCGACTAATCCGGTGTTGAGCGGAAGCTGGTTTTGCTCAATAGCATCGATAATCTGCTGCTCGAAAGCGGCAGGGTCGATTTTTTTACTTTTTAAAGCCATTTCCAAGGAAACCGTTTTGCCAAGTGTTTTTCTCATCATATCATTTTTGAGATTTTCAAAGCCGTGTGCGGCCAGAACATCGATGACCTGTGGATATTTTTCGGTTATATCATACACTTTATCTGAAAAAGAAAAATAGGAATTCATGTTAAAACCTCCGTTGGGGTTATTATTTTGTATTGATTATAACAGGGAAAAATAAGAAAGACAGTAACGGTTGTTACCAAAATAAAAATTCGGCATCGATTATTATCGTTACCGAATTTTTATCTTTAAAGCAATTGCTGCAAATTTTCTTTATTTAAAATCGTAATAGACTTTTTTTCAATCTTAATTAGCTTTTCTTCCTGCATTTTCATGAGTTCACGAGAGAGTGAAGGCCTTGCCGTATTTAAAAAATCGGCTAATTCTTCTCGGTTCATTCTAAGATTTACTTGTCCGTTTGGCTGACAGTTTTGCATTAAAAGTTTAATAATTTTTTGCCGCAGAGTCATGCCGGACATGATTTGCAGCTTTTTATTGAGATAATACGCTTTTTTGGCAAGTATGGCAAGCATATTAGAGATAATTTGATTGTGGTAGGGATGATTCTGTTTGTCGCCGGGATATAGAAATTCTTTTGGCATTTCTAAAACTTTGACAGCAGTGGCGGCTTGTGCATAGTTATCATATTCCTCTTTTTGCAGGAACAGAAAAACCTCACCAAATAATTCCCCAGCGTGGTTAAAGGTGGCGATAATGTTTCGCTTGCCGGACATGGAATCACTGCCGATAACGACGCTGCCCTCGATCAATAAATGCAATTTTTGGGGCTTGTCCTGCTGATAAAAGATGATTTCATCCTTTTCGTAGCTGACAATTTCGGAGCCGCTGTAATGCAAGCAATCTTCAATTTCTTTTTCTGTCATATTGGCAAAAAGCGGAGAGTTTTTTAATAGAGTAAACATAGGCACCTCTTTTCACAAAACCAGTCATAAGTATGATTTGTTAAAACTAACTGTATTGTAACATAAATCTCCTCAATTTATCAAGAACTGCATTTTTATTTTAGTTTTTTATTGAATATAGTTTCCTATCACTTGACACACTCTTACGATCATTTATAATAGAAATAGATAAAATTTATAGTTACCATAAAAATGAGGAGGTATAGAATGAAGATTCAAAAGTTTTCTGCCTTCATCATTTTAATTCTTTTGACTATTGGCATAACGGCATGCAGGGCTGAGCCGGAAAATCAGAATAAAGATAAACTAATAGGCGTTTTGGTGACTTCGGAGAATTTGCCTGTGAATGATAAAGGTGTGTTTTATCTCACAAAAACGGATGACAAAGAACATCCCTTTCAACTGGATTCTATCAGCGGCGCTTACCGGTTTGTGTACCGTTCAGAGAATACACAGGCGCAAGACTCTACGATTGAAATTCACGGAAATGACGCCGCCTATGACCTGCATTGCGAGTTTATTCAGGGGGATAATGAAGAGCGGGTGGAAATAAAAGGCAGCGTGTATGTCAGCACCAGTGAAGCTCCACGAGTTTATTCCTTTCATCCAATATTTCAAGATCAGGCGGGAAAAGTTTATGTGAAGCAGGGAAATCAAGCTTCTGCAAATTTGTATGAAGAAGGTAGTTCCTATTCCACTGAGCTTAGCGGCAGGGTTTCTGCCGAACAAAATGGAAAGAAAGTGAATCAAAAAACAATCATCAATATTTCAGTGACGGTGATGAATCCGCCCCAAACAGTAAGCATTCTGCAAATGAACAGTGCAAATGAATGTATTGAAAAAACCGATTATGCTCCCGATGAAATACCGGACGAGATTACTCCTCATCCGCAAACCGCCTACTTTATTGTAGAAAGCACGGTAAAAACAAAAGAGGGAGAAGCGAAAAAACGAGAGTTATTCGATGAGAAAACAGAGTGTTTAAACAGTTATCAAGAACTAAAAAATAATTTTTGTGTACAAAATCAAACGCATATTCTATGGTCTGAACCAAACCCCTAAAAACGGAGAGTGAATTTTCACTCTCCGTTTTTAGGGGTTATACTTGTGCTTTAAGCTGTAATGTTGAAATCATTCCTCTAAAAGCTTGCTTAAACGCAGAGCTTTTTGTACAGGAGGATAGAGCAGCAGAGCTATGATAACCGCTAAAGCGGCATTGATGAGGTTGACAATTAATTTTGTACCGCCCACGGCCAGCACGGCTGACCAGTTTTGACCCATGATTAAACTGTCTACAATCAATGCATTCAGTTGAGCAAAGAAGATATTTGCCAAGGCACCCACGATGGTTCCGGCGAGATTTCGGCGCAGACTGCGTTCTTCGTTCCCTTTGGCAAAAGCAATTTTGCCGCAGAGAAATCCCATTACAAATTTTTGAATAAAGGTAAAAGGTGCATACATCACAAAAATTGGATTGGTCAAATCATAGAGTGCCATGCCGATTCCGCCCGCCAATCCGCCTTTTACACCGCCCATTAACAGGGCGGCGACCAAACATAAGGCGTTGCCGATATGA
>OBXM01001984.1_pt1 | contig 10393 bp, 11 predicted proteins | sample 1538141 | NCBI WGS metagenome assembly OBXM01 (sample SAMEA2580153, study PRJEB22360) | human gut metagenome | biome: human gut; feature: human-associated habitat; material: faeces | place: Denmark | collected 2008/2010 | reverse complement strand
TAATCTCACTTCCATTATAATCTCCATAGTATTCAATTTCATATTGAAACTGACGCTTCCCATTTGCAGTGCATCTGGTTACTGCAGATGCAAAAACTATTTTATTTATTTCGTCAAATATAAAATCTTTGCACCTCTCTTTTCTCATTTCACCCATATATACAACATTCTTATCTTCTATAATGGAATAGATTTCATCTTTATCATATACAAATACCTCTCTGCTTTTTAATATTGAAAAATTTCTTTCAGATACTACCGAATGAATTTTATTTTTTAGCATTGGCATTTGCTCATATAAAAAAACCGAATATTCTTCTTGGGTAATTTTATTATAAAAAAATTCAACCAAGTAATCGCTCTCATAATTGCAACGATTTATAATATATTTTCCTTTTTTTTCAATTAAATTTGAAACTTCTCTATTTATATACCGAATATCATTCTCATTTGTAAAGTTCAATTTAATTTCATATTCATAGTCTTTATTATATTTTTTTAAATCTGTACCATAAAATTCCTTAAGTCGCTCAAAAAATTCTCTTGAATCTACACAATTTTTCATTAAATTCTCTACCATTTTTCACTCCACAATTATTTTAGACAATTTTTACTTTCAAAAAATGTTGTGCAAATAATTTTTCCTCATACGATAAATTGCTGACAACGATTTTTCCTCCAATAGTTTCCTCAAATTCGATTTTTTTCTGTAACCTTTCTTCTAATTCATAAACTTTCATTTTATCAAGTTTAAATGAACAATACTCCAAACATCTCCTTTGCTGCGAAATCGAACAATTTGCACAATCCATCTTACTTTCAACACGAAGATTATAGTCAGGTATCTCATTTACATAAGCTATCGCACAGGATGTTTTTCTAAAAATAGGAATTTCTATCCCCTTTTCATCTTTAACTTGATTTATAACCTTTAATGCTGATTCAGCAAATATTTTCTTTTCTTGAATTTCCGCATTAAGATCTATTTTTCTTTCCTTAATATAAGCATAATTCTGGGGTCTTAATCTCAAACCTTTTACCACCAGTGCATCAAAATGTTTTGAGTAGTTTAGTACTTTTTCAATGGTACTTAAGTCATCATTCCACCCATGAACAATTGGTCTCCAATATTGAATAAACTTTACTTTCTTTCTCTTACCCATCACCAATATATTTTTGTCTATAATATGCTTTCTTGCAACAGGCTCAATTCTCGAATCTTCAATACCAGAAAACGTAAAGAATATTGTCACTCTTATGTATTTCAGGCTCTCAAGAAATTCCAAATCTTTTTCAGTTATTTCTAATCTTGTAATTAGCATAACAATATTCTTTATTTTCATATCATCTAACTGCTTTAGCACATTAAACATATGGGGTTTTACAGTTTTTAAAAATGGGTCCGTTGCTTTGTGTAAAAATTGTATTGGAATCTCATTAGGAATAAACATTCCATGAGTAATCAACTGCTTCACGGCCGCTTCATCACTGCATATTAAGTGAGGTTGTTTCATATCAAAATTTCCCCAGAAATGGCGAACACAATATGCACAATTAATAGGACAGCCAATAATATGATTCAGACTTATTCCTGTTCGACGATAATCTATAATTTTTAACGCATATGGATTTAAATTTCTTTTCTCTTCTTCATTTAATTTTCTAATTTCTTCCATGTTAGTCTTCTCTTTCTATAAGTATACTATAAAATATCATAGCATTTTTCTAGTTGTTCATATGTAATGTCTTGTACAATATCATTAACTTTAATCATTAGTTCTGTATAAACTCTTGATGCTTTTTGGGCCATTTCTAACCGGTATGCTAAAGACAACTTACCTTCATTTTTTTCAACATGCTTAAGAAAACTATTATACTCTAATGGATCGACTAACAAAGCTGTATTTATAAATGACTTTCTTGCTGCATGACATAAAGTTGGTCCACCAATATCTATCGCTTGTCTTTTGCTTTCTACATTACTATTAGAATCAATTTCCTTTTGAAGATCATAAAAGTTTACTATTACTAAATCTATTGGTGAAATTTCGTGTTCCTGCATAAAATCCTTATCATCCGGGGTATAGATATGTCCAAGAATGCCTGCATGAATCTTAGGATGTAATGATTTTACCAGTCCAGTTTTCATCTCAGGATATTGAGTATATTCCGACATATCAACTACGTTCACACGTAATTTTTTTAGGTAACTATATGTATTCCCCGTCGAAATAAACAGAATATTGGGATTTATCTCCGCCAATCTTCCTATTATGCCGTTTTCCGGAAAATTCTTTTCCTCCATTCCTTCATTAGAAGCTAGACCTATTTTATCTGTACAGCTCACTAATACTTTCTGTATTTTTAAAAAATTATCAATTTTGCTTACATTCTGAATCACTGCCATTTTCTACTCTCCTAACCTAATTATTATTTTGACACCATTCATCTATTAACTTCATTTCTTTTTCACCATTATCTTCGATATATAAAACATTTGGATAATTTTTTAATTTTGAAAAGCTTTCATACAATTTACTAATAAATTCATATGTATCTTCCTCTTTGAAAACTGCATCTCGTTCTTTCCGTACTCCCCTTGCTCTTCTTTTCATCAGTCTTTCCATAATAATATCTGGAGCGGGATTTAAAATAACTGTATCTGGATATCTATCCACACCCTCCATAACTCTTTTTAATATGCTATATTGCTGATCTGAAAATTTATTAAGATTATTATATGTATCTATATAAGCTAACGAATCATAAATACTTCTACTAACCACTGTTATTTTAGAATCTTTATTTTTCTCCACCTCTTTCCATGAATAGTTTTGAACATAATATCGATGATATAATCGAATTAAACATCTTTCAAAATTATTCATTGATTTAATAGATGGATAATCCTTCAAAAAATCTATATCATATTTATTCTCTTGAAATTTATCATGACGAGATATCAATTTTTCAATCAATGTAGTTTTACCAGAACCATGCGGTCCAGAAAAAAAGATCACTTGTTTCATTTTCTCCTCTTTCCTTTCATTTTCTTCATTTTCATGATACAAAATTTGTTTCAATTACCTTACACATTTTTTTTAAAGTATTCATTTTTTCTATAAGAAAATCATTTTCAGGAATTTGTATGCCAAAATAATCCTCTATATCTACTAGTATTCTAATAAAAGTCAATGAGTCCACTCCTAAACTATTTAAAAGTGTATCCTCCTCTATTTCACAATAATCGATCATTTTAAGGTGTTTACATATGATCTTTTTCACTTGTAATTCTGTCTCCATTCAATCTCCTTTCTATGTAATAACACTTATTTTTTGGTTCAATTCAAAAATTATTTTAGCCATTATTATTTCTTTTCCTGATAAGTTTCCCTGATGCGTTGCGCTTAAGTTCATCAACAACATTTATTATATTGGGTATCTGATATTCGGGTAGACTATTTCGGCAAATTGCCATAATGTCCTTTCTAGTCAAATAATAGTCTTTTTCTAAAACTACATCTATTCCGATACTCCATCCAAAATTCTCTTTAACTCCATATGCCACCACTTGATTAATTGCTTTATTTGCCAATAAAATATTTTCTATTTCTGCCGGATATATATTCATCCCTGCCTTTATTATCATATCATCTGTTCGTGAAACTATATACAACCTTCCATCTTTATCTTTATATCCTAAATCTCCGGTATTTAACCACCCTTTTTTTATCACCTTATCAGACAATTTATCATCTCTATAATAGCCTTTCATAATGCAAGCAGTTTTCACAATAACATATCCCGTTTCATTAACCGATTTTTCTAACATTGATTCAGTATCATTGACCACACGTATTTCAACTTCTTCTAATGGAATCCCAACAGACTCAGGAATTTTCTCAAACATTGCACATGGTAAATAACTTACTCGCGGCCCTGCTTCAGTCAACCCATATACATTAAAAATTTCAGCCGAATTAAAAGTTTTGTTAATATCTTCTGCCACTCGTTTAGTTAAAACTTCTCCACTTATAGCAATTAAGTCTAATACATTAGTTTGGTTGTGTTTTTCACAAATTGTTGATAAATGTTTCATTAATGTTGGTGTCCCACACATCACGTTAATTTTTTCATCTGTTATCTTTCTCCAAAGCATAAATGGATTATATTGGTTTTCAAAAAAATAAATATTACATCCTTTTATAATGCTCACTAAAAACTCTCCAGTTAATACAGCACAATGATATAAAGGTCTGGCAATTATAATTTTATCCTGTTTTTTTAGAGGAAAATATTTCAAGATATTATTCGCATTTTTTTTTAATCCCTTCGCCGATAATACAACTCCTTTAGGAATACCAGTGGTTCCAGATGTACACATAATTACAGCTGCATCTTTTAAAATAGGCTCCGGCATATGAAAGGTATTACTTTTACAAGAAAATTCTCCAGTTATTATATTATATTGACGAAGAGTCCACTCTCTACTTATCTTCTCATCAGTGATAATTATATCTGGTTCTACAAAACTCAAAATCTTTTCACAATGCTTCATTCCATACTTTTTCGACAAAGGAATAATAACCAAATCAGCTAACCATCCGCTTAATACTGCTATTGCTGCATTAATTTCCTGATTACACAAAACGGCACATTTAGCTTTTTGAGGTAACTCTACTTTTAAGTTCTCACTATGTATTTTGGCAATCTCTAATATTTTTTTAAAAGAATATTGAGAATGTTCACCAATAAAGAAGGATGTACTATTTCTATTTAAATATTGTTCAATAAAATACTTCATACTCACTTCTCACATCCCTTATATTTTTCTCCTAATCTAATCAAATCTAATATAGTCATTTCATTTGCTGATCCCAAATCAGAATCATCAAATGTAATATCTAGGAGATTTTCTATCTCTATAATTACCTCAACGACAGACAATGAACTAATTCCTATATCAATTAGCCTATCATCAATCTCTATCTCCTCCGGATCAAACGCATATTTACTTACTATTCCTATAATCTCTTTTTTAACACTCATTCTTCTTATCTTCTATCCTTTCTACAATGTTTTTATCATCTTACTATCCATAGAGATTTTTTTTCGATTTTTATATAACTAAACTGCTATTTTAGTTCGATTCCTTACACTTAATCACGATGCATTTCATTAATTATATACTCTCTCATCTTCTTGTCTTTAAAAATTATTTCCTCGAATATTTCTTTTATTTTTCTATACGAAACTTTTCTCCGCAAACGCATATATTCCATCAATGCATAATAATTTTCTAATTCGCCCAAACATTCAGATAGTTTATTTGTATTAAAGAAATTATCGCAAAACATCACCGCTTGCTTTCTTATGATTTTTAATATTCCCAAAATATCTCTGATTAACTCAATATCGATATTATTATCAATACATACCTCTATTTTTAAATCATCTTCTATCACTGATTTCAAAAATATTTTTTTAAGTTCTTTTACATCAAGTGTTATATCTGGAATTATCGAAAACGCATATATTTTGGGAGAAATAATCTTCTCCAAAGAATTATAGCTTATGTTTCCTTCATCTCGTGGAGTATCATTTAAATAAAAAAATTCATTATCATTTTTATAACTTACTAATATGTAATGATCATTTCTTAATAATTGTGTTGAATATTGTTTCTTAATAAACTCCTCCTTTACTTTTACCATCCAATAATCGTAATTATTCCACTCCTCAGTAATATCGGTTAAATACTTATCTTGTTCTAAAGTTTTTATTATACCGAGTTCCTCTGCCACTTTCTGAAGACGCTTTACCTTATAAAATTCTGCGAAACTAACTTTTTTTTCTAAAAATTCTTCTATAATTTGAAATAAAGGTAGCCAGCGCTTATAGTATAATAACGAGTAATTTATTCCTTCTCTTTTTAGGGCATACGTAGTATAATTTTCCAGACAAGATAATCCATTGATATTATCAAATCCTTTTTTTTCCAACTTATCCTTTATCATTATCCAATCTCCTCTAAACATTTCGTTCTATTATCACAAAAGAACCAATCTATAAATTCCATATTATATTGATATAATTTCTTTTCGCTTGGAAAAACTATTTGATTCATAAATTTTAAATCATGGGGTCTGATTGCTTCTTTTAAATTTTGAAACCCTTCTATTTCATTTAAGTTTGGATAAATTTTAGATGTGTTTTCAAGTGCATAATAGCATTCTTTTTTTACCTCTTTATTGTATATCTCATTTTTTAAATGATGGGCAAAACTACAATCAAAATACTTTCTAACAAAAACATTTATATCAGAAAACTTATATAATAATAAATCTAATCTTCTTCTTACCCAGTCAAATGTTGTTGCTTCTTTATATAAGTGACAACATAAATGAATTAAAAAGTCTTCTGTATTCAAACATTTAAACTGTTTTCCATTATACGGAACATCTATAACACCATTTAACAACTCCGCAACTACTTCATTCCCCGGCTTATAATCAACTGAAAAATTTAGATCAACTTCTATTTTCTCCTTTTCCAATTTTATAAAAGGAACTGTTTCTCCATAATTCATTTTTGCTCTCAAAACTTCTTGCCGTGTTGCTTTTACAATTTCCCCTTCTCTATACCATCCTTGAACAAAACCATTCTGTAATAATACATTTTGTATTTCTGTCACATTTTTACTTTCCACCAAAATATCGATATCATTAGATGTCCTTTCCCCAGCATCGTATAATGAAGTTGTTAAAAACGCCCCTTTTAATAAAGCATATGGGAAACTCACATTATTCAAAAGCTTAGATATATATAGGACATCATTTTTAAATTTTTCAGATTTCACTTTATTTATTTCATATAAAACTTGTAAAGCTTTTTCAATTTCACCTGGAATTTTTATATTTGCTTTCTTAAGATTTTTATAGGAAATACCAATCATCCTGTTTGCTATAACAAATCCACATAACTTTTCCCAATCAATTTCCTGAACCTTTATAATTTCTTTGATTTTATATACGTCCATATATTTGTCACACAGTTCTAACAGCACTTCTCTCATTAGTTTCCTCCAATATTTTTTATTTTCTCTCTTCTTATTATCCAATTATTGTAAAACATATTGATCATCAGTTTTGCTAACTGATAATTGCTCCAAAGTAATCGCACTTTTAGCAGCTGACTCTAAATTGGTTAATGTGTCAGTAGAATCTGATGTATCTCCGTATATTTTGTCCGCAATATTAAGAGTAGGGATGATAATATTATTAAATGGAGCAACTAAAGTGTTGGTGGTAGCTACGCCCGCTGCTAATAACAGAGTATAATCATTTGCCTCGTTTTTTCCGATTTACGGGTGGAAAAAATTTAGAAAAGACCCAACAGCAACACCTCCTGTGCCAAATGAATAGTTGTAACATTTATTTATCTAAATATTATCATATAATTTGAAATACAGAAAGAAAAAATAGGAAATTCAGAATAAAACGTGAATACCAACAAAAAGTTTGATAACTCAAGGCATGAAAAAAAGGAAGGAGCAATAAATTGTGCTTTTTCTATAATGTTGAATTGTATCCTTCTAATATATAGACGCTTTAAAAAAGAAAAACATTCGGTTATCTCATAAAATTTACACTTTATTAACAAATAAATAGAAGCTATGATGCAAGAGATCTATATTATTTCGAGATGTCTATATAAAGTAGAGTGGCCCAAGTTCCTTCGGCGTTACGACGAACAAGATAATTTTAATCCTATTTTATAATCAGGATATTTAATCGCATAAATTAAACCATCAAGAGGATAGCGGATTATATGGCAGAGTGTTTGTGGAAAGCTGGTTTTGAAAAATATCTATAAGCTTATCTGATTTCGTAAATTAGAAGATCTTTTATTTCTTTGCATTTTATGCTGGTTTTCATGACCATAGAGAACTATCGTAATGGAAATACTGTCTTAAATCGATAAAGTTACGTTCAATCTTCTGATCTGTGATGCAGTAACCATTAAGCTTCTATATTATATGTGCCTTGGTTTTTAATATACTACATCACTATATCATTAGGTTTGAAAAAGTATTTCAAAATATTTGTTTTAAATATAAATCCGGAAGCGGATCAAATGCCGCCGGAGGATGTTCTGGCAATGAAAAACGGGCAGAATCAGTCTGATCCGGGAGAAAAGGAAGAACAATGGGACTTATCTGGATCGCTGATAGAATGTATCAAGCGATACAGCACAAAGTTGTCAGAGGAAGAATTAAATGAGATTATTTTAGGAATCGAACAGGGATTGACAGAAAACAGATAGAAAGTTATTTTCAGTATCCAGCTAAAAAAATGGAGCAACATAGAAGGGCATGCCTAATGATAACTATGATTGGGAACTGATTGTATCCTGCAGGTTTTCCTGCGGGATACAATTAATATGAGAATATAGGATACGATAAAGAAATATACTGAACTAAGATGTAGAAATAAGGAGTACTAGATGAGAAAAGAGCAATTAACAGATATAGAAAAGTTGGATATTAGAATTGCAAAACGAATATTGTAAGCGGAATATGTAAAGTAGACGAATTAAACTAATTATGATATACTGTACAGAGATTTAATATAATTCCATAGTTACATAATTACTTTATGAGGCGGCAAACTAAATTATTAGAAGTAATCCACAATAACTCTGTTTTGCTGACATATATTATTTACTTATAGAAACTAGAATATAGTTGAGTACGTAAAGTAAGGACATCAGACACTTTAATTTATAATTTATATTTATGCAAATAAGATTAGAGAGTTTATTGTATAATTGAAGGCTATATTCTGTTTTTGGAAAGAAACATGTTTTATACCATTTAAATCAAATGTACTTTATGTACAGACGAGAGTTTTCAAAAAAACTATGAGCATTATAATTCTTGTACATTTCACTGATGCTGGACAGACGGGTTATTATTTCGTTATAAATGCTTCGCATATGTGCAATAAGCGGAAGGAATGATAAAAAATCATGAAAAATATTGTTTTTGATTTGGGAGGAACTTTATTTGAATTTGTTGGGATGCCCTATATTTGGACTGATTACTATGAAGTTGGTTTGCGGAATATAGATAAAAAATATAAATTGAACTGCTCGGCCGACGACATAATGAGTGCAAAACAAATTCTGGAATTTTATAATCCCCGTATAAATTACAGAGAAAAAGAGGTTGCTCCAGAAATAATTTTTCAAGAAGCAACATATAATTGGAAAAATAAACCCAACTTAAATAATATAATAAATAGTTTTTTTGAAGGATTAAAACTGCATGTACACTTGTATGATGATGTCCTATCATCACTTTCGTTTATAAAGCAGCGTAATGATAGAATAGCTTTTTTTACAGATCTTCCTAGTGGTATGCCAGATGGTATAATGAAAGAACAAATAAAAGAAATCAAGCCATTTGCAGATGTATATATGTCTTCTCAAAAATGCGGATATCGAAAACCGAATCCGAAAGGGTTAAAGTGTATTTCGAATATATTAGCGGTGAGCGTTGAAGAACTCATATTCATAGGAGATGAAAAGAAAGATTGTGAGACGGCGAATAGAGCTAATTGCAAATTTATATTAATTAATAGAAAAGATACAAAAAATTCTTTTTGCAATTTGAAAAAAATATTAGATGCCATTTATTGATATATATTAATAAAGTGGATAAGATTGGATACTCATAGAAAGAATCATATAAGTTATAGTTCAAGTACAAATTACAATTTTATGCTATTAGAAAAGTTTTAAATTATCGAATAAGATTATAGAGCGATAACCTGACTCTAATCGAAGGAAAACAGGATAAACCGTGTTCACTTAGCAGTTTTCAGGTTTTCACATTTTCCCTAAAATGCTTCGAATAATATATTTTGCGGTATTTGTGCGAATTATTTGATAATCATACATTATTGAAGTTTTCATTTTTCCAGAAAATGTAACTATTGCAGAGTAGCTTCGTAAGAAGGAATGCCTCCTTTTAGATACACAAATGAGCTAATAAAAACTTGTTTAGGAGGAGGCCTATTTTTCTATCCAAAGCAAAGATATCTTAGTGGGCAGTGCAATTAATGCGGATATGGATGATAGTGTCACGGTTTGGATCTGTTGTACTTGTGATACGTTTTTGGACTATTGTTCGCTCCGGAGGTGTTTTAATTCTGGCTACTGAGATAGTTCTTCATCTAGGCAGTCCAAATAGCTCTGCATACTTTGTATTACTTCTTCCTCGGGAGTATCCCAAAGTTTGTGTAAACCTTCAAACTGATGTAAGATAGACTTACCAGTTTGGAGGTTTATTTTATGGCAAGGAAAAAGGATACCCCACAAAAAGCAGCCC
>OBXM01001981.1_pt1 | contig 10412 bp, 11 predicted proteins | sample 1538141 | NCBI WGS metagenome assembly OBXM01 (sample SAMEA2580153, study PRJEB22360) | human gut metagenome | biome: human gut; feature: human-associated habitat; material: faeces | place: Denmark | collected 2008/2010 | reverse complement strand
TGCCGATTCTATTTCTGATTTTGAAAGAGAGGTTTCTGTAATCATCAGCGATTTTTTAGAAGGATAAGCACACAGATATCCATTATAAAGCGAAAAAATCCAACCGCCGCTGCGCAGATATTCTTGATAAGCGTAATGTTCATATGGTTTATCAAAACGAACCGCTTGATGGAATCGGGAAAGATATTGCGTACGTAAAGCATAGAAATCATCAAAACCGCAGCTTTGCAGGGAACAAGATTGATTTTTTGAATTAGAATTTAATGGGATAGTATCGACGGAGGAAAACGGCTTGTACCCTAACTTAGCGTACATGGCGGTAAGAGAGTGTGTGGCAGGCACTAACAGGCAAAATTCTTTTTTTGTTTGTTGTGCCAACCGGCAGGCTTCTTCTTCCAAAGTACGCATATATCCTTTTCCTCTGGCTTCGGGCAGCGTAGCAACTGCATATACATAATAGCCCTTACTCTTGCGTTGTGATGATTTCCAAATGGCAGGCAGGAGTGTTAACATCGATACAGGTTTTTCATGTTCAAATAGTACAAGTGTAGTGTTTTGATGGAATGCATGAGAAAAGAAAGAGTCTATGGCCTCATCGGTATCGTCAAAGCATATTTTCCATACTTTTTTTAGTGCGGGAATATCGGCAGGCAAAGCCATTCGGACGCTTTCATTCTTGGTTTTTAAGGACGGCATCATATTTATCGAGAATAATGACAGGCCGGTAAGAAAGCTTGGCTTTCCGAAGACCCGGAATTCCCAAATCCTCCTCTCTGTTTACATAGGTGAAATCTTTGGCATAATGGCGAACAAACTCGCGGTTAATGATAGGATAGGCTCCTTGAATATCACTGAAGGTCTTTTCAATATGCACAACATAGGTATCATCCGTAAGAGGTTCGCCGATGGAAAAGGCTATAACTTCTCCGTCAACGCGAATGATACCGCCATCTAATGCCAAGGCTTCCAAATTTTCCAAAGCAAGCCGAACGGCTTTAAATTCCTTTTGTTTAGCTGTATCCTCACTACAATGATTTAATTCACACCATTTCAGTGTAAGCTCATAACATTCTTGCAGATTGTCTGCAGTGATCGGTTCAAACCTCCAATTGGGATAGTCCCGCAGGAAATTATTAATGTGGTTTCTTTTGGCACTTAATTTTTTGCCGACTAAAGTAGCTAAGCTCTCGGCACTGTAAATATAATCCGAATAATCTCGGTTCGTAGAGAATTCAAATTTCCCAGGAAACATCTCCTCGAGCATTTGCGGGGCGGACTCACAGAGTCCGCGCAGTTTAAAAACATCGCCTTTTTCTTCGGCATATTTCATCAGTTTTTCAATAACCGGTTTGGGGTTTCCCTCACCAATCGGAAACGAAAAGGTATGAGAATCTCCGGATTTTGCTACAAAAAAACCATCTATGTTGGCAATGGTTACATTGGATTGTTCACTCCAAAGAAAAACATTGGCGAATGAAAATTCACAGCTTCTAAACTGATTTATCTTATATAGCGGGTCTACCCATTTTTTATCTTCCAATAGAACTTTTCTAAATTCAGGCATTTTGCGATGATTCTCCTTTAAATTGTCTTTAGCTTTCCTGAACAAAATCAGTAATAATTTTTATCTTTCTCTAATAGTTTAACTGATTTTGTTTGAGAGTGCAACTTAAGCAAGGTTTTGTCACAATTTGTTTTTATTTGCTTTTCTGAATCAATAATACTTGACAAGTTTTCAGCAGATGTGATATCCTATTTATACAATTAAATATTGGGGAGCTTGTGTACAGGCTGAGAGGGAATGTGAAATTCCGACCCATAGACCTGATTTGGATAATGCCAACGTAGGAAACTTTTAACAGAAAATAAAAAGGAAGTGCCTATCGGTGCTTCCTTTTTTTGTTGCGGAAAAGAGGAAAATAAATGAAGAATTGTTTAACAATTGCAGGTTCTGATTGCAGTGGAGGTGCCGGAATACAGGCAGATATCAAAACATTTTCGGCTTTGGGTTGTTTTGGGATGAGCGTAATTACATCCGTAGTAGCTGAAAATACACAAAGAGTCATATCCATTCAAAATATTGCGCCACAGATAATCGGTGAGCAAATTGATGCTGTTTTTGAAGATATTGAGGTCGATGCTGTCAAAATCGGGATGCTGTCAGACTGTGAAATCATGTTGATTGTGGCAAAGAAATTAAAAGAATATCACCCTGCCATGGTGGTCGTTGATCCTGTGATGATTGCCAAGGGTGGCAACGCTTTAATGCAGCCGGAGGCTTTGGAGGTTTTAAAAAATGAAATTATTCCGTTAAGCTTTTTGTTGACACCCAATATTCCGGAGGCCGAAACCATTACCGGCCGGAGTATCCACAATGAAAACGATATGAAAGCGGCTGCGAAACAAATTGCTGAGCTTGGCGCTGAAAATGTGCTGATAAAGGGAGGACATCTGAGCGGGAACGCTGTTGATATTCTCTATACACAAAAGCAGTATTTTTCTTTTCGCAATGAAAGAATTGATACCAAAAATACACATGGAACAGGCTGTACGCTGTCATCCGCTATTGCTGCTTTTTTGGCAAAGGCACAGCCTGAGCCGAGTTTGCCGTCGGCTGTTGAAAAAGCAAAAATTTATGTTACCGAGGCAATTCGTTATTCTCTTGCCATTGGAAAAGGTCATGGTCCTACCAATCATTTTTACCAATTTTATAAAGAATAACAAACATTCCATTTTATCTGTCCAATCTTTTTTATTATATAGATTGAAAATAACCCAAAAGGGAGATGGTTTTAAGACAAAATCAGTAGAAGAGGAGCGTCTTGTACTGGTTGTATGAACGGTCAAATAGCGAGGGAACCCGTGTTTCGGGGTGAGAGGAAGCTTTTGAGCTTCGACCGCTGTAAGGTGACAATATCCATGTGATATTTCTTGCTATTTGGCTTTTTGCCCCTAACGCAGGCTGACAGGGTATTGATACACCTTTAAAAAATTTATTTTTGCGATAGGAAGGCGAACGAAATGAAATCAAATACAAATCTTTACAAAATGGTTATTTTAGCAATGCTGGTGGCGCTTGGGGTTGTTATTTCTCCGATTCTTAGGATAGAGGGCATGTGCCCCATGGCACATTTAATTAATATTGTTTGCTCGGTGCTTCTTGGTCCTTGGTATTCTTTACTTTGTGCGGCACTCATCGGTGTTATCCGTATGACCCTTATGGGAATTCCCCCACTTGCTTTGACAGGTGCGGTCTTTGGCGCCGCTTTATCGGGCCTTTTATATGAACAATCAAAAGGCAGATTGATTTTTGCTGTGTTGGGAGAAATTGTTGGTACCGGAATGATCGGTTCTATTCTTTCTTACCCTGTGATGACATTATTATGGGGAAAAACCGATTTAACATGGTTCTTTTATGTTCCTCTTTTTTTGGGTGGAACACTCATAGGCGGTACAATTGCTTTTTTCTTATTAACGGCGCTAAAAAAGAATGGTATGCTTGTAAAAATTCAACAAAGCTTAGGAGCGAAAGTAATTGCAAAATAGAAAATGGGAAATAGATAAACTACTTGAAATTCGATATCAAGTGCGGCAAAAAAGTCCGCTGATTCATTGTATCACCAATCCGATTTCCATCCATGATTGCGCCAATGCGGTGTTGGCGGTGGGGGCTAGACCCATTATGGCAGAACATCCCGGGGAAGTCTGTGAAATTACAGATACCGCAAAAGCTCTGGCAGTAAATTTAGGGAATATTACCAATGTGCGCATGGAATCAATGTTACTGGCGGGGCGTTGCGCCCGGAAAAAAGATATTCCTGTTGTTATCGACTTGGTGGGGGTAGGCTGTAGTTCCCTGCGGCTGGCTTATGGCAGACGTTTCTTGGAAGAGTGCTCACCTTGGGTCATCAAAGGAAATTTATCTGAACTAAAGGCATTAGCAGGGGTGGAAAATCACGCAGACGGAATTGATGTTGGAGAAAAGGACAGAATTACAAAAGATTCTGTTTTCTATAGCGAAGAATTATTAAAAGACTTGTCAAGAAAATATAAAGCTGTGGTTATGGCAACTGGAGAAATAGATTTGGTAACCGATGGGCAAGATTTCTATACGATAGAAAACGGCTGTAAAATGCTTGCAAAAGTTACAGGAACAGGCTGTATGCTCAATGTACTGACAGCGGCTTTTTTGTCGGAGAAACAGAGCGTAGAATCTTCTTTGCTGGCGTTATTATTAATGGGTGTCAGCGGTGAATTGGCAAATCAAACACAGGGGCCTGCAACTTTTCAGATACAGTTAATGGACCTGCTTTATGGTATTACAGATATGGAATTGCGGCAAAAATGCAGGATTCAAAAAAGATAGGAGAATCTAAAATGGATATTAGTCTATATTTAGTGACGGATAGCACCAATTTAAGAGAAGAAGAATTTCTAAACAAGATAGAACAAGCCTGCCAAGGCGGCGTGACATTGGTTCAGCTTAGAGAAAAAGAAAAGGGAGGCAAAGAATATTTGCGTTTGGCACAGGCAGTGAAGCAAATTACAGACCGCTATCATCTGCCGCTCATTATTGATGACCGGGTGGATGTTGCGTTAGCCTGTGGTGCGGCAGGGGTTCATGTCGGGCAAAGTGACCTTCCCGTGTCTGTTGCCAGAAAGCTGATGGGAGAGGGAAAAATTATCGGTGCTACCGCCAAAACAGTGGAACAGGCAAAGAAAGCGGTTGACGAGGGTGCTGATTATTTAGGGGTTGGTGCAATATATCCGACTACTACTAAAGTGAAAACGGTTATCACTCCGGTTGAAACTTTAAAAAATATTTGCGAATCAGTGGCTGTTCCCGTTGTGGCCATTGGAGGCCTCAATGCAGACAATTGTCATGTGTTGAAAAATTCTTCGGTAAACGGTATTGCGGTGGTATCCGCTTTGATGAAAGCTGAAAACCCTAGACAAACAGCAAAAGAACTTGCTGCAAAGAGTAAAGAAATACAAAATTCCTCTCATAAACGATAAGAGGATAGACAATCATAAAATGAAAAGCCGTATTTTTAAGGATAACCTAAATCGAAATACGGCTTTTCGTATAGAACCTGAAAAGGACAAATATCTTTTTGCAAAACATTGTCAATTCATGTATAATATAAGCACCAAAGAAAATTTTCTTAAAAGTACGGATTAAATGAAATGGGTGAAGGTTTATGAATGCTGAATTTATTACGTTTACAATTGAAAAACAAAAAACGATTGCACTAATTGCCCACGATGGAAAAAAACAAGAACTAATTGAATGGTGCGCCGAAAATCAGGATATTTTAAAGAATCATTTTTTATGCGGAACAGGAACCACTGCACGGTTGGTGGCCGAAAAAACCGGATTGCCCGTAAAAGGCTATAACAGCGGTCCTTTAGGCGGTGATCAGCAGATTGGTGCTAAAATTGTGGAGGGCAGAATTAACTTTGTGGTTTTTTTCTCAGACCCGTTGGAATCACAGCCGCATGATCCTGATGTAAAAGCTTTGCTGAGAATTGCACAGGTTTATGATATTCCGATTGCTAACAATAAAGCAACCGCTGATTTCTTGATCCATTCCGAACTTATGAATCAAGAATATAAGCATAATATCATCAATTTTAAACAGAAAATTATTGACCGCATTAATGACAGAAATGATTTAACGAAATAAGAAAGTAAGGTTTGATAAGTATGCTGAATACAAAAGTGCTGATTGATACCGTGGAAAAGGTAAAAGAATTCTCTGCTATCCTTTCTAAAGAAGAAGTGGATTGTGAATTAATTCAAGGCATTCATATTCTAGATGCCAAATCAATCATGGGGATATTTACGTTGGATATAAAAAATCCTATTGAACTGCACGTACATTCTGATGATCAATCCATATTGAATAAAATAGAAAGCTTCATCTATCAAGATTAAGTTTTTTGTAAATATCAAGAAATAAATTAAGTCTGAAAGCTAACATCCGCAGGTGTTAGCTTTTTTGCGGTAAGGAACAATGCCGATGTTATCACAATACTATAGAATAAAAAGAAAGATTGCAAAACGAATTTTTTATAGTATAATCATAGTTATTGTAAAACGACCATTCACATTGTTAAGAGAGGTATGTTATGGGGTGCAATTGGAACGAAATTATTCGTCAATTCAATGTTGACGCAACTTCACAGCCTTATGGAGAAGGCCATATCAATGATACATTTCTGGCCGAAATGGGGTCAGGAAAATACATTTTACAGCGCATCAATCATCACGTTTTTCAAGATCCCGAAAAATTGATGGAAAATATTGTACGCGTGACGGAATATCTGCACAATAAAATAGCCAATCGGGGCGGCTGCCCGGAGAGAGAAACCTTAATCGTCATTAAGACGGTGAATGGGAAAAATCTCTATTGCACTGAGGACGGCGATTATTTTAGAATGTATCGCTTTGTGGAAAACAGCAAAACCTATCAAGCGGTAGAAAATCCGGAACAATTTTATGAATCAGGAAAAGCGTTCGGACGTTTCCAAAACGATTTGGCGGATTTTCCGGCGGGAAAATTGTATGATACGATTGAGAATTTTCATCATACGGCAAATCGGTTTGAAAAGTTTTTGGAAGCAGTGGAAGAAGATAGAGCGGGAAGAAAAGCCAGCGTAGAATCTGAAATTGATTTTGTCTTGTCACGTAAAAACGATACCAAAGTGATTGTGGATTTAATCGAAAAAGGTGAAATCCCTGTTCGCGTAACGCACAATGATACTAAACTCAACAATATCTTATTTGATAATGAAACGGATAAGGCGCTGTGTGTCATTGATTTAGACACGGTAATGCCTGGCTCGATGTTATATGATTTTGGGGATGCAATCCGTTTTGGTGCCAGTACTGCCGCAGAAGATGAGTGCTGTCTGGAAAAGGTAACTTGCAGCTTGCCTTTATTTGAAGCTTTCACAAAAGGTTTTTTGGAAGAGCTGAAACAAAGTATTACGCCGAAAGAAAAAGAATTACTGCCCTTCTCTGCAAAATTGATTACACTTGAATGCGGAATGCGGTTTTTAACCGATTATTTAAACGGCGATATTTATTTTAAAATTCACAGACCCGGGCATAATTTGGATAGGTGCAGAACGCAATTTAGATTAGTGACGGATATGGAAGAAAAAATGCAGGAACTGCAAAAAATTGTTTCTCAATACTGATAAGGCAGGCAATGTAATGGAATATCAATGTAAGTATACACAATCACCGCTTGTGATTGACGCAGATTTAACCAAACCCCAATGGGAAAAGGCCTATCCGGTTTTACTCAAGGGAGTAGTCAGTGGAGAAAAACCGAAACAAGGAACTATTGCCAAGCTGCTCTGGGATGAAAATTTTCTTTATGTGGCCTTTGATTGTGAAGATTATGAAATAAAAGCGAAGATGACGCGGTATAATGACTCGATTTATGATGAAGATGTGGTGGAAATTTTTATTGGCGATGATAAAAATCCCAATAGCTATATCGAGATAGAAGTGAACCCTAATAACGCAATTTTACATTATTTAATTCGGAATGACGGAAAGCAAAATTTTAGTTATGAACGCCGTGAAGAAGTGATTCTTTCCGCTGTGGTGCGAACAGAGAATAAAACTTGCTATGAGCTTGCGATTCCTGCCAATGAATTTTTGGATTCATTAAAAGAGGGGTTGCGGTGGCGGTTCAACTTGTACCGCATTGACCGTGGGGAAACAGATGAATATACGGCTTTTTCTCCTACCGGCATTGTGAATTATCATGTACCTGAAAAATTTGCAGATTTATTTTTTGTGAAGTAAGGATAAAATACCCGAAGACATAAAAGCAGATAGTATACTCTATCTGCTTTTTATGGACTTATAGTTAAAAGCTTAAATAAAGGCTGTCCTTTGGCAGCGGAACAAGACGAGGTAAAAAATGTCCAGACCCATTCAGATAAAAAAAGAAACCATTTTAAAGGTTGCCAAAGAGATGTTCTTTGAAAGAGGAATGGCAGGCACCGAAATGAAAGAAATTGCTGCTGCATGCAATATAGGCAGAAGCTCGTTATATCGTTATTTTGAATCCAAAGAGGCAATTGCGCTGGAGCTTGTGATAGAAATTTTAGATGACCTAAACAGTGAAATGGAAGAGATAATCAGCCAATATAGTACCGGCTATGAAAAGGTGGAGCAAGGTCTTATTTTCTACATTCAAAAAATGAAAAATTCAGCTTCAATGGTTCGTTTTCTAGATGATTTTGATAGCTGCTTCTATTATGGATATCCTCTCAATCTGTCACAGGATTATATTCAGAAATTAAAAACTCACCATTTTGCTTTAACAAATGCATTAAAGCAGGCATCCGAAGAAGGCAGTATTGGTTTAATTCGCAATGCGGAATATACAGCAAAGTTTTTAATCAATACACTGTTTGGCGTTGGCCAAAGAATTATTCCCCGTGCAGATTTAATTCGCGAAGAACAGGGGTACGCAGAAGAATATTTAGAAGATTTGCTGATGATTTTAAAGGGTTGTATAAAATCCACAAAATAGATTAAATAAGTTGTAATAAATATAGATTGACTCACCACTGCTTCTGTATTATGATAGAATCAATTAATAATAATACACGTGTTCTTTAAATGGAGGAGTGGTTAAATGAATTTAAAAGCAAAACCCTTTTTTTTAAATGATTCTGACATTGCTTGGGTCAATAAAACGCTTGCGGAAATGAGCGATGACGAGAAATTACAGCAATTAATGTTTCCTTGTATGAGAGAATATAATGAAAAGGATGTGGATGAATTATTAGACACCGTGCAGCCCGCGGGCGTGATGTATCGTCCTTGTTCTTTGGATGAAGGAAGAAGAGCCACCGCTCTTTTTCGGCAAAAAAGCAAAATACCGATGTTAATTGCCGCCAATTTGGAAAAGGGCGGCAACGGAATTGTCACAGAAGGTACGATGTTGGGAACGCCCATGGCCATTGCCGCTACAAAAAATTATGCTGAAAATGCAAGACGTCTGGGCGAACTCTGCGCAGAAGAAGGGAAAACTGTGGGGGCAAACTGGGCCTTTGCGCCGATTATCGATATTGATTATAATTTCCGCAATCCCATTACCAATACCCGCACGTTCGGTTCTAATCCGGAAATTGTTTCTGTTTGCGGCAAAGCGTATACAGAAGAATGCCAAAAACGCGGCGTAGCAGTTTCCATTAAGCATTTTCCCGGTGATGGCTGTGATGAACGAGATCAGCATTTGGTGACTACCATTAATGATTTAAGCTGCGAAGATTGGATGAATACATACGGGAAAATTTATAAAGAGTGTATTGAGGCGGGTGCTTTGACCGTTATGGTCGGACATATCATGCAGCCCGCTTGGCAGAAACGTTTGAACCCCGCCTTAAAAGAAGAAGAGATTATGCCGGGCTGTTTTTCTCCCGAGTTAGTAGGGGAAAAAGGGCTGCTAAGAGGGGAACTCGGCTTCAATGGTCTGATTGTCAGTGATGCAACCACTATGGCAGGTTTTACAATTCCTATGGACCGCTCAAAAGCAGTTCCGCATTCAATTGCCTGCGGAACAGATATCTTCCTATTTAATCGCAATTTAGAAGAAGATTTGGCATTTATGCGGCAAGGATATGAAAGCGGTATAATCACTCCTGAACGATTAGACCAAGCTGTGACCAGAATTTTAGCACTAAAAGCGGCTTTAAAATTACATTTGCCTGTGCCGGAAGTTTCTTTAGGCGATGCGAAACAAGTGTTGAACTGCGGAAAACATCAACAATGGGCGCTGGATGTTGCCGATGAATCGATTACGTTGGTTAAAGAAGAGAAAGACGTTCTTCCTTTGGATATCCATAAAAAGAGAGTGCTTTATTATCCAATTGAAGCCGAACAGGGTGTGGCTTATTCTGTAAGAGCAGGTGTTTGTGACGAATTCAAAGCGTTATTGGAAAAAGAGGGCTTTGAATTAACAATATTTGAACCATCTTCTGTTTTTGAAGGTAAAGTACCTTGTTATAATGAGATTAAAGAAAAATATGATTATATTATTTACTTGGCCAATTTGTCTACAAAATCGAATCAAACATCGGTGCGTATAGAATGGCAGCAGCCGATGGGCGCCAACTGTCCGCATTATGTCAATGCAGTGCCAACGATTTTTATTTCTGTCGAGAATCCTTATCATTTGTTGGATGTACCGCGCGTAAAAACCTTTATTAATACTTATGGTTCGCAGCATGGAACGTTAAAGGTCTTGGTAGACAAATTGATGGGGCGCAGCCGCTTTAAAGGAAAGAGCCCGGTAGATGCCTTTTGCGGAAAATGGGACACTCGTCTATGAGGAGCAGCCAAATGAATGAATATAAAGGCTTTTTGTTTGATTTAGACG
>OBXM01001977.1_pt1 | contig 10430 bp, 9 predicted proteins | sample 1538141 | NCBI WGS metagenome assembly OBXM01 (sample SAMEA2580153, study PRJEB22360) | human gut metagenome | biome: human gut; feature: human-associated habitat; material: faeces | place: Denmark | collected 2008/2010 | reverse complement strand
GCAAAGGCGAGTGCGATCTGATTCCAGGCAAAACCGCGCCGAATATTGTGGCGGTGGAGCGCGACTACCCTGCTACCTATGAACGCTTTACCTCACTCGGGCCATTGATGGACAAACTTGGCAACGGCGGTAAAGGGATTTCGTGGAATACCCAGGATGAAATTGATTTCCTCGGTAAACTCAATTACACCAAGCGTGATGGCCCGGCAAAGGGGCGTCCGCTGATTGACACCGCCATTGACGCATCAGAAGTGATTCTGGCACTGGCACCGGAAACCAACGGCCATGTTGCAGTCAAAGCGTGGCAAGCGCTGGGCGAGATCACCGGACGCGAACATACCCATCTGGCGCTGCACAAAGAGGACGAGAAGATTCGCTTTCGCGATATTCAGGCGCAGCCGCGTAAAATTATCTCCAGCCCCACATGGTCTGGTCTGGAAAGCGATCACGTTTCCTATAACGCGGGATACACCAACGTTCATGAGTTAATTCCGTGGCGCACGCTGTCAGGACGCCAGCAACTCTATCAGGATCATCCGTGGATGCGTGCTTTTGGTGAAAGTCTGGTGGCTTATCGCCCGCCTATCGACACCCGTAGCGTCAGTGAAATGCGCCAGATACCGCCAAACGGCTTCCCGGAGAAAGCCCTTAACTTCCTGACGCCGCACCAGAAATGGGGCATTCACTCAACCTACAGTGAAAACCTGCTAATGCTGACGCTCTCTCGCGGTGGACCGATTGTCTGGCTCAGCGAAACCGATGCCCGTGAACTGACCATTGTCGATAACGACTGGGTGGAAGTGTTTAACGCCAATGGCGCGCTGACTGCCCGCGCGGTGGTCAGCCAGCGTGTACCGCCGGGCATGACCATGATGTATCACGCTCAGGAACGCATTATGAATATTCCTGGTTCGGAAGTAACTGGCATGCGCGGCGGCATTCATAACTCGGTCACCCGCGTTTGTCCGAAACCAACGCATATGATTGGCGGTTACGCGCAGCTGGCCTGGGGCTTTAACTACTACGGCACCGTCGGCTCAAACCGCGACGAATTCATCATGATCCGCAAGATGAAGAACGTTAACTGGCTGGATGATGAAGGTCGCGATCAGGTACAGGAGGCGAAAAAATGAAAATACGTTCGCAAGTCGGCATGGTGCTTAACCTCGATAAATGTATCGGCTGCCATACCTGTTCGGTGACCTGTAAAAACGTCTGGACCGGACGCGAAGGCATGGAGTACGCATGGTTTAACAACGTCGAAACCAAACCGGGCATTGGTTATCCGAAAAACTGGGAAGATCAGGAAGAATGGCAAGGCGGCTGGGTGCGTGATGTGAATGGCAAGATACGCCCGCGTCTGGGCAGCAAAATGGGCGTGATTACCAAAATTTTCGCCAACCCGGTAGTGCCGCAGATTGACGATTACTACGAACCTTTCACCTTCGACTACGAACATTTGCATAGCGCGCCGGAAGGCAAACATATTCCCACCGCCCGTCCGCGTTCACTGATTGACGGCAAACGGATGGACAAAGTGATCTGGGGCCCAAACTGGGAAGAACTGCTGGGCGGCGAATTTGAAAAACGAGCCCGCGACCGCAACTTCGAGGCCATGCAAAAGGAGATGTACGGGCAGTTTGAAAACACCTTCATGATGTACCTGCCGCGCTTGTGCGAACACTGCCTTAACCCCAGTTGTGTAGCGACCTGCCCCAGCGGCGCTATCTACAAACGCGAAGAAGACGGCATTGTGCTGATCGATCAGGATAAATGCCGTGGCTGGCGTTTGTGCATTAGCGGTTGCCCATACAAAAAAATCTACTTCAACTGGAAAAGCGGTAAGTCAGAAAAATGTATTTTCTGTTATCCGCGAATTGAGTCCGGTCAGCCAACAGTCTGCTCCGAAACCTGCGTGGGTCGCATCCGGTATCTGGGCGTGCTGCTCTACGACGCCGACCGCATCGAAGAAGCAGCGAGTACCGAACGAGAGGTCGATCTCTATGAACGCCAGTGCGAAGTGTTCCTCGATCCGCACGATCCCTCGGTGATCGAAGAAGCCCTGAAACAAGGTATTCCACAAAACGTGATTGACGCTGCCCAGCGTTCGCCTGTCTACAAAATGGCGATGGACTGGAAACTGGCGCTACCGCTGCACCCTGAATACCGCACCCTGCCGATGGTCTGGTACGTTCCTCCGCTGTCACCGATTCAGTCCTACGCTGATGCGGGCGGCTTGCCGAAAAGCGAAGGCGTGCTGCCCGCCATCGAAAGCCTGCGTATTCCGGTGCAATATCTCGCCAATATGTTGAGTGCCGGTGATACCGGTCCGGTACTGCGGGCGCTGAAACGGATGATGGCGATGCGCCACTATATGCGTTCACAAACCGTGGAAGGCGTTACTGATACTCGTGCCATCGACGAAGTAGGCCTGAGCGTCGCCCAGGTCGAAGAGATGTATCGTTACCTCGCCATTGCCAACTATGAAGATCGTTTCGTCATCCCGACAAGCCATCGGGAAATGGCGGGCGATGCCTTCGCAGAACGCAACGGCTGCGGTTTTACCTTTGGCGACGGTTGCCACGGTTCGGACAGCAAATTCAACCTGTTCAACAGTAGCCGTATCGATGCCATCAACATCACCGAAGTGCGCGACAAAGCGGAGGGCGAATAATGCAGATCCTCAAAGTGATCGGCCTGTTGATGGAGTACCCAGACGAGTTGTTGTGGGAGTGTAAGGACGACGCGCTGGCGCTTATCCGCCGCGACGCGCCGATGCTCACCGATTTTGCACTCGACCTGCTCAACGCCCCGCTGCTGGATAAACAGGCCGAATGGTGTGAAGTGTTTGACCGCGGGCGCACCACGTCGCTGCTGCTGTTTGAACATGTTCATGCCGAGTCCCGCGATCGCGGCCAGGCAATGGTGGACCTGCTGGCGGAGTATGAAAAGGTCGGTCTGCAACTGAATTGTAGGGAACTGCCCGATTATCTACCGCTGTATCTGGAGTATTTAAGCGTACTTCCGGACGATCAGGCGAAAGAAGGATTACTCAACGTTGCGCCGATCCTCGCCCTGCTTGGCGGACGCTTAAAACAACGCGAGGCACCGTGGTACGCGTTATTTGACGCCCTGTTGCAACTGGCAGGAAGCCCTCTGTCAAGTGACAGTGTCATAAAACAGATTCGCAGTGAAGAGCGTGACGACACCCACCAGGCGCTGGATGCGGTGTGGGAAGAAGAACAGGTGAAGTTTATTGAAGATAACGCCACGGCGTGTGACAGCTCGCCGCTTAATCAATATCAGCGACGCTTTAGCCAGGATGTCGCGCCGCAGTATGTCGACATCAGTGCGGGAGGTGGGAAATGATTCAGTATCTGAACGTCTTTTTTTACGATATCTACCCGTACTTGTGCGGCACGGTTTTTATCCTTGGAAGCTGGCTGCGCTACGACCACGGGCAGTACACCTGGCGCGCCGCCTCCAGCCAGATGCTGGATAAACGCGGGATGGTGCTGTGGTCGAACTTGTTCCATATCGGCATTTTGGGGATTTTCTTCGGGCACCTGTTCGGCATGTTAACGCCACACTGGATGTACGCGTGGTTTCTGCCGGTGGCGGTAAAACAGCAGATGGCGATGATCCTCGGCGGAATATGCGGGGTATTGACGCTGATTGGCGGTGCGGGGCTACTGGTGCGTCGTTTAACAAATCCGCGTATCAGGGCGACGTCTTCTGGTGCGGATATCCTGATCCTCGCCATTTTGTTAATTCAGTGCATTCTTGGGTTAACCACCATTCCTTTTTCAGCACAACATCCGGACGGCAGTGAAATGATGAAGTTGGTGGGCTGGGCGCAAAGCATCGTCACTTTCCAGGGCGGTGCATCTACGCATCTTGATGGTGTCGCCTTTATATTCCGCGTTCATCTGGTGCTTGGAATGACCATCTTCCTGCTCTTCCCGTTCACCCGACTGGTGCATGTCTGGAGCGCGCCGTTTGAGTACTTTACTCGTCGGTATCAGATTGTGCGTTCGCGGCGTTAATTCTCACGCGGGCCGGATAGCCCTTCGCTCTCCGGCCACTTGCAGGCTATGATAGTTCTCCAGCCACAGGAGAACATTAATGAAACCGCAGGTTTACCACGTCGATGCTTTTACCTCTCAACCATTTCGCGGCAATTCTGCCGGTGTTGTTTTCCCCGCCGATAATCTCAGTGAAGCGCAAATGCAGCTTATCGCCCGCGAGTTAGGTCATTCGGAAACTGCTTTTCTGCTGCACAGCGACGACAGCGATGTGCGCATCCGCTACTTTACGCCAACGGTTGAAGTTCCGATTTGTGGTCACGCGACAGTAGCTGCGCACTATGTACGTGCAAAGGTGTTAGGTTTAGGAAATTGCACGGTCTGGCAAACATCGCTGGCAGGAAAACATCGTGTGACTATCGAAAAGCAAAATGATGATTATCGTATTTCGCTGGAACAAGGTACTCCAGGCTTTGAGCCACCACTGACAGGTGAAACACGAGCGGCAATTATCAACGCGCTTCATCTCACTGAAGACGATATTTTGCAAGGCTTGCCAATCCAGGTGGCTACCACCGGACACTCAAAAGTGATGATTCCACTGAAGCCGGAAGTGGATATCGACGCCCTTTCGCCTGACCTTGCTGCGCTGACCGCAATCAGCAAGCAGATTGGCTGCAATGGTTTCTTCCCGTTCCAGATCCGCCCAGGCAAAAGCGAAACCGACGGTCGCATGTTCTCGCCTGCGATTGGTATTGTGGAAGATCCGGTGACCGGGAATGCCAATGGTCCGATGGGCGCATGGTTAGTACATCACAACGTATTATCCCACGATGGCAACGTGTTGCGTGTTAAAGGCCATCAGGGGCGCGCATTGGGGCGTGATGGTGTAATTGATGTGACGGTGACAATTCGAGATAACCAACCGGAGAAAGTCACCATTTCTGGCGCGGCGGTGATTTTGTTTCATGCCGAATGGGCAATTGAACTCTGAAACCGTTGCCTGATGCGCTTCGCTTATCAGGTCTACAACCGGGCTAATGTAGGCCGGATAAGGCGTTTACGCCACATCCGGCAACCTGACATAAATTATTTTCCCGCCTCCGGGTGCGTATCAAACGCCGCCATCACCAGCGCTAACTCATCCACAGTAAAGCCATGTTTCGCATCATCTACGCCCAGACCAAACTGTTCCTGCATCACGGCATATAACGACGCCACATCTGGTAGATTTCGCTGCTCAACTGCGTGCCCATTTTCATAATGGGTAAAATGAAAATTGGTCAGCGTTAGCTTGCCACCGTCCGGCAAATGGCGACACATCAGCAAATGATGGCGAAAATGCGACTGCGGCCAGTGCGCCGACCAGAAATTGCCCATCACATAATCGCTTTGTTGCTGCTCGCAGAGATCAAAACGGTACATCGACTGCCAGTGCTGATGATGATTAAACTGCAATACCCAATCATCACCCTCTTGCAACAACCGATACTCTCCGTGTGGCGTGGTTTGCATGATATCCGGCATTAAACGAATCGGCGCGGTTAGCGTCTGCCCACCGAAACCGACATCAGCAATCCATTTTTCCCCTTCCAGTTCCACCAACAGCAAACGATGGGTGCGCGGCGGTAATGCTGGCGGATTTGATAACACTACGCGACCTAACAAGCTGCGAACGTTAAACCCCAGCTCGCGTAACACCCGCTCAAACACGCCATTCTGCTCAAAACAGTAACCGCCACGACGGGCTATCACCAGTTTATCTTCCAGCGATTGATCATCAAGCTGTATTTCCCTCGGCAGCAAAACGTCGAGATTTTCAAACGGAATGGTGCAATTGTGTTTCAGGTGCAATGCACGCAGCGTATCAATATTGGCCGCAGCAGCTCCCAACCAGTTAATACGGGCAAAATAATGATTCAGAATGGGCGTCATCAGGCGTTTCCCTTAGTGGTTTTCTCAACTTATAACCTGGAATAGACGCCGCACTGGCTATTTTGTGCGATCGCGGACATGCATCACGTTCGCAAATCGCCAATCCCGTTAATTTCGTTACTTATTGCGTTACGAGCTACGCTTTTAAAACACCCTTCATAGCGAGGCGATATCGTGAGCCAATTCATTCCCGTCGAATTACACCATGCCAGCCGTCTGTTAAATCATGGCCCAACTGTCATGATCACCAGTTTCGATGAGCAATCCCAGCGGCGTAACATTATGGCAGCAGCCTGGTCGATGCCCGTAGAGTTTGAACCGCCACGCGTGGCGATTGTGGTAGATAAATCGACATGGACCAGGGAGTTGATTGAACGTAACGGTAAGTTTGGCATCGTTATCCCGGGCGTTGCGGCGACTAACTGGACGTGGGCGGTGGGAAGTGTGTCGGGTCGTGAAGAAGATAAATTTAATTGCTACGGCATTCCGGTAGTGAGAGGCCCGGTGCTTGGTTTGCCGCTGGTCGAGGAAAAATGTCTGGCGTGGATGGAGTGTCGCCTGCTACCTGCAACTTCCGCGCAAGAAAAATACGATACGCTATTTGGCGAAGTGGTATCAGCAGCGGCAGACGCACGGGTATTTGTCGAAGGCCGCTGGCAGTTTGATGATGATAAGCTCAATACGTTGCATCATTTAGGTGCTGGCACGTTTGTTACCAGTGGTAAGCGAGTTACGGCGGGCTAAAGAATCATATGCAGCAACCAAGTTGTTTAAGCAATGTTTCCATATGAGTTAAAGCATATTTTATCTCACGATTGCATATTTTTAGTGAAGATTAATTTATCCTCACCAACATCATAGTAATTGCGTATTATCGCCTCATTGATAAAGCCCTGTTTTGTATAAAATGCGCGGGCGGCACTAAAATCGATATGGCTGGCGGTCTCTACTAATAGTAGTCTTGCCTGTTTAATTGTGAGCTCTTTTCTATTTCGTTAATCAGCAGATGTCTCACTCCCTGGCGCTGATGGGAAGGACTGATCCAGAGCATTAATAAATTTCAGACATCATTTGTCATCATTTCAGAAGCACAGTAGGCAATCCCTGCCAGTCCCAAGTGTTCTGCACTAAACCATAAATCGGCAGATTGACCTGAGAAATAATGTGTTAGTGTTTTTTGTACATGATGAAGGCCATCTTGATCAAATTGATCCCTGTCAAGCAGCATATCCATTAATGGTTCAACATCTGAAGGTTTGACTGGTCGTATAAACATGGAACTCCTTATTTATTGATGAATATTTGAAAATTGTTTGCATGGAACGCGGTTAACCTGAATTTTCAGCGGAAGTTTCACTCAAAGGCTTTATTAATCCGCTCCTTATGTCCTTTTACAGCAAATAAATAATTACCTCCCTGTTTTTGTATCTTCTCTGCAATATCTTTCTGGCAACCCATCGCATCAGTTGTGATAATTTCACCTTTAATATCCAACATGTTAGTATCAATTATTGAACATAAAATGTAAATTATTTAGTGCAAAAAAGCGGCGCACCGTGTTCTTTCCCATATTCCTAATATGGCAACTTTAAGTTATCGCCGTCTATACTTATAGAAATTTCATCAGGGGTGACGTAAATAGAATTTTTTTCATCCTCAATTGCCCATAACTGATTAATAAAAAAGTGTTTTTTTCATCCAATAACAAATTATTACATGTAGTAAAATTATTAATATCAAAAAAATCATCAGCACAATTAATTTTTAAATTTAAAAAATAAAGAAAAATATTATTGATTGATTTGAGTGTAAACCACTTGTCATTAACAAATTTATAGCCAGATGATTTTATAAAATAATAATTATCTCCTGGTATAAAGGCATACATATCATTTAAGGTTATACTCAACAAAAAACTACGACCTGGTTTAATAGTATTCCACCGTTCAGGATTCGTATTAATTTCAAAAGGACATGAACCACCTAAGTAGTCCAACGTGATATTCCCAGAGTTGATTCTGAATGGTTTTTTGCATATCGCATCATATTCATCTCCTTTTCCATCTTTTACTTTCATAGGTAGATAATATTTAGAAAAAAAATACGTGGTAGAGCTATTGTTAGTAAAGGTTATGTTAGCAAAAATCCTGTTATTTTTTTTACTCATAGCTAATTGAGCATTGACATCCGCTATATAATTCATATGATTGCATTTTTTCTTACACTCATCATAATTTTCGATAGGATAAATTAATGGCCTTCCTTTGATATCTCTCTCAAGCCCAAACCCGTATTTTTTTATTAAAACCATTTCATCCGCAGTCGATTGAAAGGAATAGAAAAATATAATATTTACGATTGTCATTATTATGATTTTTTTATAGCTTGCAGCATTAATATATTTCTCGACTTATTAGTTAATGGAGAAGTGCTTTTTCTAATTCCGCTATTTTTTCTTAACTGAATTGCTTAATATTTCATCATCAATCGAGTCTATCTCACTTTCAATTAATCTTATTTCAAAATATCTTTCTATGTTATATGCATTCTCAAATATTTGATCTTTTTGTTTAGAGATCAGTTTAGTTGCAATACGGATATGTTCGTCATATGAAACTTCATCCTCTTTGCACGTTGAATATTTATCAGTAGTTGTATAATCCTGTGACCACATACCACCTTTTTTATTATCCCCATAATACCACTGAATATGAGACATTTCATGACATAAAGTAGCAACATGAGAATCCTTTCCCGTTACTGGATTTTTTTTGCCATCTCTATACTCAAATTTTGCGCCTATGTTAATTATATAGGGCATATCCTTACTTGGGCTGACGAATGCTGCAAATTCATTACAACCTGTATAATTTATAAAACTGCTCATTGTTAAATCATTAGCTATAATCATTAATCTTCTCACACCATCCATCATAAGAAATCTAGCATTCATGCGCCTACCTGTATTATGTCCATATTTTCTTATATTAACCTCCTTATTTCCTTTAACACCAAAGATCTTACTGAAATCATATTCCTCCTGTGCTCCCCATCTCAAAAGATCATCTGCTCTTTTTATCAAAACCAACTTTTGTGCCTTACGAGCCTTATCAATCATTATTTTAAAATGATCTGTTATTTTTTGCTCTTTCACACATTCTTCTGGCTCTGGCTTTGGTTGTCCAGAAGTTTGATTATTATCGTCCATAGTGTCCTTCCATTGAGAGAAAATCATCATTCGCAAATAGCAACTTCACTTTAATTTCATGTTTGCTAGATACAAAAAAACGCTCTGTATACCCCTCTTCATCCGTTTCTCCGTGGGTCTGCGTGCCATCCTCAAAGAAGGCAATGTAGCGGGTTTCTGAATACGGTATCCCGTCATCGTCTGTAAAATGGAACTGGAGAGTATATTTTTCAGGTTCATCCTCATCGTCACCTCGATCATCACCACCACTTCCGGTCACGCAGTTCCCTCCAGAGTCTTCATTTTCTTCTCCGGAATCACTGCCATCACCACTCTTCTCATCCCCCAGTGTCTTCAGCACCGTCGGTTGCAGCGCCGGCACCGGCGTCCCCGGACTACCGCCGCTATTGAGACTGATTTTCGGCCCGACGATGTCCACGCCCCCTGAATGGATGACCACAAACGAGCCACCCACCTTCAGGCTTATCCGGCTGCTGCTCTCCAGCACGATATCCCCGTCGACCTTTATCCCCAGCGCGCCACTCACCTTCCTCGCCAGGTCCCCCTTCACCACCAGGCTGTGCTTTCCCTCCACCAGGCTGACATGGTTCCCCGTCGTCTTATGCTCCTGCTTCCCTTCCACCGTCACTTTACGGTCATTTCTGACGTACAGGCCGTCATCATTACTCACGCTCACCGTCCGGTCATTCGTCACCTGCAGCGTCTGGTCATTACGTACCGTGATGCACCGGTCGTTCGCCACCGTGATACTCTGGTCGTGGCCCCCTTCTTTTCTGGTCCCGACCTGAACCGTCTGCCCCTTCACCACCGTTATCTTCTGGTCGTTCCCGATGGTCTCCGTATGGTCATGTTTCACATCCGTCGTCCGGTCGTTAAGTACCTCCGTGTCCATGTTCTTCTGCGCGTGGATATAGACCTGTTCCTTATCCGTCGCATCCTCAAAGCGCAACTCATTAAAACCGCTTCCTTTATAGGTCTTCGACCGTATCGTCATCTGCGTCTTCGTTCCCGGCAGGTCCCCCGGCGAACGGTTGTCCTCATGGTACGTCCGGCCCATGACCAGCGGCTGGTCCGGGTCCCCGTTCAGAAAATCAACAATCACCTCCTGGCCCACCCGCGGTATCGCCAGATTACCAAATCCCGGCCCCGCCCACGCCTGCGACACACGCACCCAGCACGAACTCTCCTCCGTCATCCCGTGATAACGGTCCCAGTGAAACTTCACCCGTACCCGGCCATGTTCATCACAGAAGATTTCCTCT
>OBXM01001973.1_pt1 | contig 10456 bp, 10 predicted proteins | sample 1538141 | NCBI WGS metagenome assembly OBXM01 (sample SAMEA2580153, study PRJEB22360) | human gut metagenome | biome: human gut; feature: human-associated habitat; material: faeces | place: Denmark | collected 2008/2010 | reverse complement strand
AGTATTTATCCCTTATGAAAATGTGGAAGACCTGGAGGAAGTGGCAGAGGAGGTGAAGGAAAAGCTGGAGATCATACCGGTGAAAAAAGCAGCGGAGGTACTGAAACGCGTTTTTTCATAAAAATGTGCGGAAAAGGCAGCGCCAGCAGGCATCCAGCCCATAGCAGAGGGATTTTTAAAGGCTGGATGCGTAACAGTCAAGTATCAGCGTCAGCAGACGGGAAAGAAGGCAGATAAATGAAAGTTCTTTTGATCAATGGAAGTCCAAACGAACACGGCTGTACCTACACAGCCCTCTCAGAGACAGCGGAAACGCTGCAGAAACACGGGATTGATACAGAGATCCTGTATCTGGGCAAAAAGCCGGTGGCATTGCCTGCGGCAAATGCAGAGAGACAGGAAAATGTGTCTTTGACGACAAGGTAAATGAGGTGATAGACAAGCTGGACAGCATTGACGCTATTGTAGTCGGCTCTCCGGTCTACTATGCAGGCCCCAGCGGGCAGCTCACCGCATTTCTGGACCGTTTGTTCTACAGCGGCGGCGGCAGAATGGCCGGAAAGCTGGGAGCCAGCGTGGTATCCTGCAGAAGAGGCGGTGCCAGCGCGGCATTTGACCGGCTGAACAAATATTTCACCATCAGCAGCATGCCGGTTGTCTCATCCCAGTATTGGAATCAGGTACACGGATTTACGCCGGAAGATGTGAGAAAAGACGGGGAAGGACTGCAGACCATGCGTACTTTGGGAGAGAATATGGCATGGCTGCTGAAATGCATTGAGGCGGGCCGTGAAAAGGGTATTTCGTTACCGGAATATGAGGAGCGCATAGCAACACATTTCATTATGCAGAAATAAAAGAAACGAGTGCAGGATACCGGCGGTAAGCGGCGGCAGCCTGCACTCCTTTTATGATAATCCGTTTATCCCGTGCTCTTTTAGACGGAGATAAAGATTGCGGCATTTTTCGATTGCCATGGTGAGGTATCTGAGTACCGGTTCTGTGGCAATGGCAAATACCACGAAGAGCATAATACATTTGGTGGACATGCCGGTGAGGGCAAACAGGTTGTTTAAAAACAGACTGCAGAAGATAAGCCCGGCAATGGTTCCCAGCAAAATCCCCACACGGATCTTGTTCATGGGCGCGCTGATCTTGTAGAGGATCATAAATCCCACGATTGCCAGCAGCATGGTGGCTGCGGTTGAGATATCCGTGGAGTTTACTCCAAAGGTCCGCCCGAACACCACCAGCGCTCCTACTGCCAGAACGTCCGTCAGTGCCGCCGGCATGGCTTTCAGGCATACATTGGTGAGAAAATGCCCCTTGATGATATTTTTATTCGGCTCCAGCGCCAGGAAAAAGGCCGGGATGCCGATGGTGAACATGCTGATCAGGGATACCTGTGAGGGTTCCAGCGGATAGGTCAGCATAAATACAACTGAGAACAGGGAGAGCAGGAAGGAAAAAATATTCTTAACCAGGAACAAACTGGCGGAACGCTGGATATTATTTACCACCCGCCGTCCTTCCAGAACCACCTGCGGCATACAGGAAAAATCAGATTCCAGCAGTACAAGCTGGGAAGCCTGGGCTGCCGCGTCACTTCCTGAGGCCATGGCAATGCTGCAGTCCGCATCCTTCAGGGCCAGCACATCGTTGACACCGTCTCCTGTCATGGCAACTGTTTTGCCGGCTTCCTTTAAGATCTGTACAAACTGTCTCTTCTGGTTGGGAGTGACACGCCCGAAGACGGTGCTGTTCAGGACAGCCTCCCGCATTTCCGCGTCTGTCTCCAGTTCCGAGGCATCCACATAATTCTCAGCCCCGGCGATACCTGCCTGCTTTGCCACTTCAGATACCGTAGTGGGATTATCCCCGGAAATCACCTTCACCTCCACACCCTGCTCGGCAAAGTAGGTAAAAGTCTCCTTTGCCTGCCTGCGGATGGGATTTGCAAGGAGAATGTAACCTAAGGGGATGATGGGGCATTGGAGCGCTTTGCCGTCAATCTTTTCCTCGTAAGTTCCGAATACCAGGACGCGGGAACCTTTGGAGGCGTATTCTAATATTTCATCTCTGTAATCCTCATAATCCTCTTTCAGTACAAACTCCGGGGCGCCCAATACACAGGTCACATCCTCAAAGGTCACACTGCTGTATTTGGTGGCAGAGGAGAAGCCTGTTTTGCTCACGGCCTTTTTGCCGGAGGTGGTTTTGAAATGTTTTTTGATGGCAGCCATGGTGATGTTGTCACTGCTCATGGCCGCTGCAAAATCCCCAATCATCACAGACAGTGGTTCCATCTCTTCGGAATCGTAATCTTCCGTTGCAATGACCTCCTGGACTTCCATGGAGTTTTCCGTGATGGTTCCCGTCTTATCCACACAGAGCACGTTGACCCTTGCCAGCGTTTCAATGCATTTCATATCGTGCAGCAGGACTTTTTTCTGGGCCAGGCGGATGGAGCTTACGGCCAGAGCCACGCTTGCGAGAAGGTACAGCCCTTCGGGGATCATGCCGATGACAGCAGCCACCATGGAGGTGACGCTGGAACGAAACGCCTCATGCTGGAAGAAAAATGCCTGTATGAACAGCACAAGGCCAATGGGGATAATGGCGATGCCCACGAATTTTACCAGCTTATCCAGGGAGCGTATCATCTCTGACTGTTCCCCGCTCTGCATTTCCTTGGCCTCCAGAGTCAGGCGGGAGATGTAGGAATCCTTCCCCACTTTGTCAAGTCTTGCATGACACTGGCCGGATACGATGAAGCTGCCTGACATGAGCCGGTCCCCTTTTTTCTTGGTGATCTCATCCGATTCACCGGTGAGCAGGGATTCATTTACCTGCACTTCCCCGGCGCTGACCTCTGCGTCTGCGCAGACCTGGTTGCCGGCTTTGAAGATGACCATATCATCCAGCACCAGTTCCTCGGCATTAACCACTGAAGTTTTGCCGTTCCGCACCACTGAGGCATTGGGGGCATTTAACATGGTCAGATTATCCAGGACCTGTTTGGCACGCACCTCCTGAATAATACCGATCAGAGTGTTGGCAATGATGACCGGGAGAAAGGTCAAATCCCGGAAAGATCCCACGATACAGAGCAGGACTGCCAGCACTACGAAGATTAAGTTAAAATATGTGAAGACATTGTCATGTATGATTTCCTTTGTGGTCTTGGACGGCGGGTCCACCGCTTTGTTGGTCCAGCCGTGAAGTCTGTGCTCCTGCACCTGCTGGCTGGTAAGCCCGGTTTTGTAATCCGGATGATACCGGGTGGTTGGAATCCTGCGGTCCTTTTTTTCCTCTTGACTGTCAGATAGCTGGGGTTTTGTTTGTTTTTTCAGTTTTATCTGTTTTTTCACGAGTATACTCTCATTCCTTCCTGACGAAGACATTTTGTCTTTCGTATTTTCTGTATCTGATGCATATATTCTAACACAGAAGAGAGAAAAATACCAATTTATACACACAATTTTTGGACCTTTCATCCGTTTTTTGTACAGACAGTTTATTTTGATGAGTGAACTGTAAACATAGACATAATATGATCTATCATACGGAGTTAAAGCGTTTGACAAATATTATGGGGTACTCTACACTGGTTATAATATTTGGCAGCAGGTTCAGGTGTTGTGATTATTTATCGGAGGGATGGAACAGGATTTTTCCTGTTCTTATCTATGGCTTATGCTGTTTGAGGATGGTATCCGTATGGATTTGAGTATAAAGACGCCTGCGTGTGCCATGGAAGATTATCTGTCGGATACGCTTTGTATTAAGCTTTTGGATAAGGATGGTCTGCTTCCGGAGATACCGGAGTCGAATGACAGCCGGTATCATGTCAGAAAACCATCAAAGGCGCAGTATGAGAGCTGCTGTAATGAGTTTTTTGGGTGTCTTAACAACGTGGCGAAGGGGATAGTACGTGATCAGATGCCTTATGCATGGAGGATGTATCATCAGGTGGTTCATGTTGAGCTTGAAAAAATGGCTGAGTGGTATATTGCGGCGGAGCATGATTATTCTGATCTGCGGCGGGCGATTTTTGCCGGCTGTGATTTGTTCCGCAGCCTGGCGGTGAAAGTGGGTACGCACCTGGGGTATGTTTATAATGAAAATGATGAGAAGGGTATGATGCGGTATGTGTTTCTGGGTAATGTTTATTTATCTGTAAATGAGTGATACGGGGGAATTGGGTATGAAGAATTTTTTAAAAGGTGTTATGATACTGTTGTTTGTTTTACTTATCTTTTGGGCAGGATATACGGTAGGAACGAATCGTATGGATCAGGGGGATTTTGGTGATTCCGCTGCTTTTTATGCTGAGATACTGGAAATAGACGGCAGATCCATGCTGGTATCAGGGCTGAAGGAAAATGATGTGAATTACAGAGGCGAGTTTAGTTTTCAGGTTACCGCTGACACAAAGATAGAATGGCATCATACGGATATAGCCTTGACCGAACTGATGCCCGGACAGCATGTATCCATTACCTTTTCAGGAGGAGTTCAGGAAAGTTATCCTGCGCAGATACAGGATGTGAGCAGGATCATTCTGCTGGATGATGCAAATCCTTTGAGGGATAAGGCGGAGATCTCATCCGTAAAGAATTATTACATGAATGCAGAGGAGCTGGGAAAAACAGAGCAGAGTCTTCCCTGTCTGACACTTCTGGATAAGGAGAATTTTGTTTTTTCGTATGATGTCCTCAGTTCCTATATTCCCATGGGAACATATGAGATCACAGATGGGGAACTGATTGCGACGGATAAAGAAAAAGGGAGCCGGTATGTCTTTGAGGTAGTAGATGAAAATACATTGAAATTTATACAGGAGAAGTCCGCGGATGTATCTCTCACAGAGGAGAATGCGGGAGCCGTAATTACAGACGGGGCATTATTTGAACGGAAGCAAGTATGAGTATTTCTTCTGTTGGCCGGCAGGCTATATTTTAGGAAATCAGGAGGGAATGAGGCATGAATACAAGAATATATGAATTTGAGGCGGTTATAAAAAAGGTGCCGGATATAGATGGCGCATATATTGAATTTCCTTTTGATGTACGGGAAGAGTTCGGAAAAGGAAGAGTGAAAGTCCATGCAACCTTTGATGGTGAGCCGTATGACGGAAGCCTGGTGCGGATGAAAACACCAGGCCATATTATAGGAGTAAGGAAAGATATCAGGCAGAAAACAGGGAAGCAGCCGGGGGACAGGATTAAGGTTACCATACAGGAGAGATAAATGGAGAAGAACCATATGATCAGCAGGCCCGGTGTTTGGAAAATAGGACTGAAATTCATAAGCGGCTGCAAATGGTGTGCGCAATTATATTGCGTGAAATATTTGAATATGATAAAATACCTCCAACTATATTTCAGATATATTTTTAGAGCTGTGATTTAGAAGTGCTGCTATCATGGGAGGCATAAAATGCAGGTGAATTTAGAAATGATATATACCAGGATGCAGGAAGAAGCCGTTGCTGCATTTTCTTTTTATTGTGGAAACCGTACAATTACCGGTGCAGGTATATTTCCGGAGGATAATGAGATCGCCCGGGAATCCGGACATCTCCTTGTTGGAACATTGGAAGAACTGCTGGAATTAGATGGAAGGGAAAAATTAGAAGGCATCAGCGTGATCGCTGTGGATACACAGCATATTTTCCAGCAGCAGTCCGGTCCTGCTTCCTATCGAAATGCCTGCAGCAAACTGGACAGAATGAGTGAATACCTTGACTATCTGATTGTACAGGGTGGAAATGTAAGAGAATGGATATCAAAGGCTAATCGGATTATAGAGCGCTATCAGGAACAGAATCAGAATTTGATGCTATCTGTTATCCGGGAAGAACCTTTGAGTGAAATACTGGGTATCTGCAGTGAAATCATGGATAATCCTGTGATTTTATACGATTCCGGAATGAATGTCATTGCGGTTGGTGGGAATTGTGAAAAGCTGATAGAAGATTCCGAATGGAGGGAAACTCTGGAAAAGGGATACCTGAGTGAACACTTTATTAAAAATTTTAAAGAGAGCGGCGGGCTGCGCTCTGCGGGGACTACGCACAGGACAGCATATATAAATCCCGGAAACGGAGGACTTCCAAGTATCTGCTGTAACCTGTATCATGAGGATGAAAAATTTGCAGTATTTGCAGTCGTTGAGACGGATATAAAACTTCTGCCTGTTCACAGTATTCTGCTTGAATATTTAAAGGAATTGATTTATCGGAGAGTATTCAGCGAAAACAGACAGCATAAGGAAAAATACAGTCAGTTGAAAAATATGCTGACGGGCAGGCTTCAGGGACAGAGCCTGGAACCGGGAGCGCTGAACTATTCCTTGAAACAGCAAAGATGGGGGAGAGAAGATGGCTTTTACCTCCTGAAAGTACAGATGTCAAAAGAGGATGTGGCAACAGATATGCAGCTTTATGTGATAAATCTGATTGAGAAAGTCCTGAAAGGATGCATACCACTGCAGCTTGGCAGTGATTTGTACTTTATATTTAATGAGAAAAAAACAGAAAATTTTGAAGAAAAGCTGGTATTGGTGAAAGAAAAATTGGTCAAATATAAATTGAATTCCAGTGTCAGTTACCGTTTCCCTGATATTATAAATATTTATGAACAGGCGTATTTGACAACAGCGGCCATCAGACTGGGGACCAGAATCGACCGTGAAAAATATTTTTATCCCTATAGCAAATACAGAATTATTCATATAATGGACATTCTCGCAGAAAAGATCGATTTAAAACTTCTGTGCAATCCGGAAATCCTGCATCTGCACGAGAATGATAAAGATGGTATCCTGATGCAGAGTTTTTATGTATATATGAAAGAAAACATGAGTTTATCAAAAGCGGCGGAAATTCTAAATATACATAAAAGCACATTGGGTTACCGTCTGTTGAAAGTGGAGAGAATGGTGACGTTAAATCTGAATGACTCGGATGTACGGCAGTCAATTTTATTATCCTGTGAAATCCTGCAATATCTGAATACCTATAAATAATTAATTTCAAAAGAGCTTCATCCGGTGAGGGTGGAGCTCTTTCGTGTTCGCAAGCGGAAAAATCCGCTGAATTTTCATGTTTTCAGATGGATTACTTTTTAACAGCAGATTGATAAAATGTGCGTATATAAAAAACGGGAGGTAATTCATTATGGGACGTATGGAAAACAAAATCGCAGTGGTTACAGGAGCTACATCAGGAATCGGGGAAGCAGTTGCGCTTATGTATGCAAAGGAAGGGGCAGATATTGTAGCTGTCGGCCGTAATGAGAAAAAAGGACAGGAGGTTGTTGATAAGATCACAGCAATGGGGCGTGAAGCCATTTTTGTAAGGTGTGACCTGAGGAAAAAGGAAGATATCTGTGCGCTGAAAAAGGCCGCCATGGATAAGTTTCAGAGGGTAGATGTGTTGTTCAATGCAGCAGGTGTCTTAGTACATAAACCCTTTTTGGAGCAGAACGATGAAGATTTTAATCTGATCATGGAAACGAATTACAGAGCCTATGTGTGGATGATGCAGGCATTTATTCCTGAAATGGAAAAGGCAGGGAAGGGGTCTGTCATCAATGTGGCCTCAATTTCTTCCATATGGCCGGAACTGAATTCCTATTTTTACGGGGCAATGAAAGCAGCAGTGACAAATATTTCCAGAAATGTGGCAAAAGAGTATGCCAGAAAAGGTATCCGCATAAACTGCATTCTTCCGGGTCCGATCAACACAAATATGACGCCGGCTGATGTGAAAAACAACAAAGAGGTACAGCAGGAGATGATCAACACCGTATGTATGCTGGGACGTTTGGGAGTACCGGACGATATCGCGTACGCAGCCGTATATCTGGGGTCAGATGAGTCCTCCTTCGTGACTGCCACAGAGATGGTAGTGGACGGAGGTGTATGCATCAGCAACTAGTTTCAGGCATAAATCAAGAGCTTGGGAAAGGGAGAAAAAATGAGGAAGAAAAAAGGCTCCTATGGAAAAATCGTGGTTATTATTTTGTTTACAGCTTTAGTCCTGGGAAATTATTTCCAGTACCAGCTTTCACCTCTGGGACCGGTGCTTATGGAGGATATGGGACTTTCCTCCAGCCAATTTTCCAGTGTGTTTTCATCCCCGATGATTCCCGCAATTTTTCTGGGAATCATAGCAGGGATGCTTTCTGATAAATATGGTGTGAAGCGGGTAGCCGCCATAGGCCTGGCTGTGACCGCTTTGGGACTGTGTCTCAGGCCTTTTGCTGCAGGATATGCTTCCATGATGGGCACTATGATCTTGGGAGGTATCGGGGTTACATTTTTAAATGTCAATATGTCAAAAATCATCGGCGGCTGGTATCCTCCGGAAAAGGTGGGATCTATGGTGGGAATCGCCATGGTGGGCAGTACCCTGGGAATGACAGTGGGCACAGCCACTACGGCCATGATGCCTTCCTATACTTTTGCGTTTGCAGTTTCGGGAATTGCTGCTGTTGTGGTTTTTGTATTATGGATACTGTTTATGAAAGACGGTGAGAGCGGACAAAAGTCTCAGGAGTCACCCCTGGAAAGTCTGAAAGTAGTATTAAAAAGCAGGAATATCTGGCTGGTGGGACTTTGTCTAATGTGTGTGCTGGGATGTAACGTAGCTGTCAGCGCGTTTCTTCCCACAGCACTCCAAAGCAGGGGAATCAGTGCAGGAACATCCGGTATTATGGCGTCTGTCCTGACTGTGGGCAGTTTACTGGGAAGCCTTTTGGGACCTGCAGTCTGCGGCAGGATGCCGTCCATGAAAGGATTCCTCATTGGGCTGGGCGTGATTGCCGGAGTGTGTGCCGCTTTCGGTTGGATGGGGGCGCCGCCTCTTATTGTGGTATCTTTACTTTTGGCAGGCTTTTGTATTGGAACTTTGATACCGTTATACATGTCCTTTCCCATGCTGCTTCCGGAAATCGGGCCGCAATATGCAGGAAGTGCCGGCGGCGCGATCACAACCCTGGAGCTTTTAGGAGCGGTAATTATTCCTACATATATCATCACACCCATTGCGGGAGAAAATTTTTCCCTGATGTTCCTGCTTGCTGGTGGATGTATGATTCTGATGAGCATACTGGTGATTTTCCTGCCTGAACTTCAGAAAAATAAAAGTTCGGTCAATTCTTAAAAGAGAGAGAGGATGAAGATGAAAGAAAATCGTTTGGCGGAGCCATATGGGGAGCATGTTGTCCAATATTCTCCCGAATATTCTTTATGTGCCGGCTGTACATCCTGCGAAATCATATGCAGTCTGGTCCATGACGGTCTGGTAAGTCCTAGTTACAGCCGTATATCCCTGATCCGCGGAGGCACCAGGAATATGGTGTGCCATATTGCATCCTGTCAGCACTGTACAGACCATCCCTGCTATGATGCCTGTCCAAAAAAAGATGAGGCTATGTGCTTAGATGATAAGGGTATAGCCTATATAAGGGAGGAAAATTGTATTGGATGCGGAAAATGTATAAAAGCATGTCGTTTTGATCCTCCCAGGATTCATATGGCAAAGAACAGCAGCCGTAAGAAATGGAAGGCGAAAAAGTGTGACTTATGCCGTACCAGGCCGGAGGGACCTGCCTGTGTTCAGTATTGTCCGGTACGCTGCCTTGGTGTGAGTAAAGATACAGGCAGTGAAATCAGAAATCCAAAATAGGAGGAGAAGGAAAATGCCGAATTATACAGCAGATGATATCTTAAATAATCCTCTGAATATACACAGACTGGGAGGCTATGTGGGGAAAATCCTGCGCATCAACCTGACGGAGCAGAAGACGGAGATTATATCTACCTACGAATATGTTCCAAAGTATTTAGGGGGAAGAGCACTGTGTAATAAGATATTCTGGGATGAGGTGAAGCCGGGAACAAAAGCTTTTGACCCGGAAAATAAGCTGATCTACATGACAGGGGCAACTACAGGAACCGGTATCCCCACAGGGGGAAGGACAGAGATGACAGGGATAGCGGCCAACAACTATCCGGAACAATATTCTTTCAGCGGTATCGGGGGATGGTTTGGAGCTGAATTGAAATTCGCGGGATATGACGGATTTATCCTTGAGGGCAAGGCTCAGGAGCCGGTGTATATTGCCATAGATGACGATAAAGTGGAATTTCTTTCCGCAAGAAACCTGTGGGGGAAAAAAGTCCATGATTCCCAGAAATGGCTGGAGACAACCCACGGCAAAGAATTTAAGAGTATGGTGATAGGTCCTGCCGGTGAGAATCTGGTCCGCAACGCCTCCATTACCACAAGCAATGATAATGTCATGGCTAAAAGCGGTTTCGGTGCTGTGTGGGGATCCAAGAATCTGAAGGCTGTAACCTGTCATGGAACAGGGGTAGTAGCTGTTGCCAATGTGGAAAAGGTACTAAAACTGCGGATGCGTATGGGCAGTCCCTATATGCGTCC
>OBXM01001967.1_pt1 | contig 10515 bp, 10 predicted proteins | sample 1538141 | NCBI WGS metagenome assembly OBXM01 (sample SAMEA2580153, study PRJEB22360) | human gut metagenome | biome: human gut; feature: human-associated habitat; material: faeces | place: Denmark | collected 2008/2010 | reverse complement strand
TCCGTTTCCGGCCTGATATCTGCCCGCATGCCTTCCTCACCGGTTTGCGCATCGTGCGGCTTATACGCCGGGAGCGTATTTCGCCTCGAAACGTTCCAGCAGTTCCAGGCTTTTTTCACGGGAATAAAACCGTTCCAGCGAATGGAGGCTGTGGTGTACCTGCATTTCATCCAGCACCGGGCTCTGGGGCTGGCGGCTGTACTCCTCCGGCGTCATACCCAGCCGCTTTTGAAACGCCGCTGAAAAATACCTGTAATCGGAAAAACCGGACGCTACGCATACATCCAGCATTCGCCGCTGTCCCGCGGCGATGAGCTTGCACGCGCAGTGAAAGCGTACCGTATTCACATACTCCTGAAAGCTCTGTCCCAGCGCCTCTTTTACAAAATGCGAAAGATAGCTCATGGAACGGCGCTCAGCCCGGGCAAAATCCGACAGGCGTATCTTGTGCATATAGTTCTGGTCCACAAAACGGATGAGCCGCAGCAGGCGCGCGTTCCGCCGCTCGCGTTCGGCATTTTCCTCTGCCGTGAGCAGAACATGCGGCGCCGCAGCCAGCAGGCGGTACATCAGCAGGTGCACGTGTCCGGCACAGCACAGCTCGTAACACGCGGGGCGCTCCAGATATGCGCGCATCACGTTCAGCAGGCCGCGCTGCACCTGCGCAAAAACGTCAGGAGACAAATATATGCCGGGGCACACGCCGCCTGTACGGATGTTCCGTATGGCGGGAAAGCATCCCGCAAGCATCGTGGGAGCAACCTGCAGGCATAAAAAGGTGCAGCTCTCCTCCACCTTATGGAATTCATGAGTCTGCTGCGGGTCGAACAGCACCATCTCACCGGACTGTGCCACATGCCGGAAGGGTCCCGCCTGCACGGAGAGTCTTCCCTCCATCAACCAGATCAGTTCGAATTCCTCATGAACATGCGGCGTGCGGTAATCCACTGTGTCAAAAAAAATCCGCAGCCCGTCGATCTGCGGGTGTTGAATAATCTCGGTTTCGTTCATGCGCTTCCCCTTCTTTCCACTTTTCGGGCCGCCGCACGCCGGCATTTGAAACAAGCCCGAAGAACAGCGGTCTCTGTCCTTCGGGCTTGTTTTGATTTTCCCATGTGCTTGCTTCATTGCTTCCGGTAAAAAAACTGCTGCCCTATACAGCCTTAAAACCGAAGCAGATTCAGCCCGATCTGTTCGTCGTAGTACCGGTCCACGGTTCCCTCCAGGATATTGACCACCATTTCACAGGTGGCGCTCACCACCGCTCTGTTCAGGTGTCCGCCAAAGACCTCTCCCTTATCATTGCCCGCGCTCATGTGCAAATGGCAATAAAACGCTCCATCCATGGTATTGATCGTTCCGGTCAGAGAAACGATTTCAAAGCTGCCGCTGAAATCATTTGCAAGATACTTCTTATCATCTGTTTTGAACACACCCACAGTAAAACGGTCGACTGCACCAAGCGCCTGAACGCTGGCCAGCTTTATCCGTTCCTTCAAGGCAAGCTCTTTTACCTGCTCCAGTATCTCCTCGCCCTTATCCAGCCGCACTATGATGGTTTTGTCAAATCTTCTGTATTCCAATATCTTCACTCCCACTCGTTGCTGAGTATCATATTCTAACGAATTTTGCTTTGGAAATAATTATTTGATATATCCATATCATCCAGCCTATAGTTATCAATTTGTTATCAGGTGTGATAACGGTAGACAGCGCACATCACCTTTTCTCTGGTAGTTTGCGACTCTATTATACCATGACGCCGCAAAGCGGCCCCAACAAAACCGCACCTGCTGCGGTTTTGCATGGTTCAATGTTCTCAAAGCCCTGTGTGCCAGCACAGGAGCGTGTGCAGCGCACACACTCAGCCGCGTAAGCGGCAACTTTGAGGTTATTATACCATGACGCCGCGAGGCGACCCCAACAAAACCGCACCTGCTGCGGTTTTGCATGGTTCAATGTTCTCGAAGTCCTGTGCGTTAGCACACAAGCGTGTGCCATGCACACGCGCAGCCGCGCAAGCGGCGGCTTTGAGGTTATTATGCCATATTTCTAAGCTCTCACTTCGCGTACCGCTCGTGTTCACTAAGAAACATGGTATCTATGCCGCTAAACTCATGCTTCGCCTGTGGCTCGCATGCGCTAACCGGATATATTATACCACAATTAGGCTGAAAAGGACCGCCCGCATTTAAATAGGCCCGACCGGTGCAAGGAACAGCACTTTTCATTTCATTTTTTCCAACGCACGAAATACTTGTCGATATCTGTCTCTGCTCTCCGCTCTGCACACACAGTAGTAGGTCGCCTCTGCCTGTTCGTCAATAATGGGAATTACAACTCGATTTTGAGGAACGCCGTCCCGCTCCATGTGAGCGTCCGTAATAAAAGAGGGAAACGCTCCTGTTCCCGCCACTTCTCCAAACGCGTCCCATTCGTTCATCATAAGGAAATGTGCATTCGGCAGCTTTTCCCGACAGAAGCTGTGCCAGAAGCCAATATCTGTATACAGGAGAAGATTTTGCCCATCAATGTCCGCCGGGGTAAGCGCCTTTCGGTTCGCTAAAGGGTGCTCCAGAGGGACCGAAAGGAACAGACGCTCTGTTCGGAATGGTTGCCCATACAGATCAATATCCGGGGGACTATGGGTAACAATGAGTTGGTACATCTCTTTATTCAGACCAGCCAGCAATTCTTCATCTGAGTTTTTCATCTCCGTGGAAACGTTCATTTGAGGATAGAGCCTGGAGAGCAGCGGCAACAAGTCCCAGAGAGGCACCGGGGCGCAGCCCCCCACAGAGAGAGTGCGGCGGCTTCGGTCAAAAAGGCGCAGCCTCTCCTCCATCTCCCTACTCTGCTCCAGCAATTTTTCTCCTAACTGAACAGCCATGATGCCATTCTCATTAAGAGCAATCTTGTTCTTTGATCGTTCAAACAAAGATACCCCAAGACTTTCCTCCAGTTTTTTCATGGATTGGCTTAAAGCAGGCTGGGAGATATGCAGTTTCTCCGCCGCCCCAGACAACGTGCCCTGCCGGGAAAAGGCTATAAGCTGCTCCAATAAATAAAGTTCCATCATAGGCCCCTCTCAGTATTTGTTTTAATTATAGCATATTTGGAAATAAATATTGTACTTTCCCAAAAATTCTTGCTATCATGACATCATAAAATTCAAGGAGGTTCTCCCAAATAGATGATATCACTCTGAACAATGGCGTAAAAATGCCCCCGGAGGGTTTTGGTGTCTTTCAGATTCTCGACCCTACACAGTGTGAGCAGGCGGTTCTGGACGCTATCAGTTTCGGTTATCGCCTAATCGACACCGCCGCCGCCTATATGAACGAGCAGGCGGTAGGTGCCGCTCTGAAGAAATGCGGCGTTCCCCGTGAAGAACTGTTTGTCACCACAAAGCTGTGGGTGCAGGATGCCAGCTACGAAGGAGCGAAGGCGGCAATCCAGCGTTCCCTGGACAACCTGAGTTTGGATTACTTGGATTTATATCTTATTCACCACCCCCTTGGCGACTATGTAGGGGCTTACCGTGCTATGGAGGAAGCCTACCAAAAGAAGGAGCTCCGAGCCATCGGCGTATGCAATTTCTATCCCTCCCGGCTAGCCGATCTGTGCGAAACAGTAGACGTGATCCCCGCCGTTGACCAGGTAGAGCTTCACCCTTTCTTCCAGCAGGAGGATGCCTTGGCACTAATGAAGGAGTACGGTGTCGTTCCCGAAGCCTGGGGGCCTTTTGCCGAGGGTAAGTTCGGCATTTTTACCCACCCGGTTTTAACGAAGATTGGGAGCAAGTACGGCAAGTCCGCCGCCCAAGTGGCCCTGCGTTGGAATGTTCAGCGGGGAGTAGTCGTTATCCCGAAGTCCGTTCACAAGGAGCGCATAGAGCAGAATCTTGATATTTGGGACTTCCAGCTCTCTCAGAAAGACATGGAGGAAATCTCCGGGTTAGATGTGGGGCATAGCGAGATCGTCAGCCACGATGATCCCGGCTTTATCAAAATGCTCCATGGCTTGAAGATACACGACTGACAAGAGCAGAAGAGCAAAATACAGGAGGCCGGCATCCACCGGCCTCCTGTATTTTTCATTCCCACTCGATGCAGGGACATGTATCTTAAACAATTTTGTTTATAAGATATTTCGTCTGCTATTTTGATTATTTTGATTGCCCATATTGTCTTAGCTGTACGATGGATGCTTATCAAAATCTTATCAGCGGTGATAAATTGTTGTGGATGTACTATGCAGGGGATTGCGTGTATTATAGCATGCTTTTGCTGGATTTGCCAGATAATAACTGTCGCTTAAAACAATAATTCTCTTCCCTATAATAAATATGACAAGTCAAGAATCATTGTAGAAGGGAGATATTGCTTCTAATCTCATTCCACAGTCTTTGCCCAATTTCAACCGTTGTATTAATGGAGACAATTCCATATGAGGTTATTGGATGATAGACAGAAGCCAGCGGTGAATTATGATACTTCCAAATTGCATTCTCACTGCTATTTACTCTGCCTTGGAGAATCCAAACCATTTTGGGAGCATGATTATTTGCTGCTACCCCTATTTCACAGGAATACTTCCGAATTATTTCAGGTAAATGATGTTTTTGAATGCTCCCTCTGGATGAAAATTTAGCATCAAATATTATATATTCCTCGTTATATTCTGCAGATGAGAATTTTAGCACGAAGTCGGGGGTATAGTAATTCGGCTTATAATAAGGTGGCTTTGTAGTTCTGAAAAGTGAAAGATTGTTTTCAAATCCAACCGCGCTTATTACGGGCTGATAGTACAATGTTACCGTCACGCCACGATTACTCAGCATATATGTATTTGCAACATCTTTTTCGTTTTGATAATAACCGTCCGCTGATGTGTAGCTGTACTTAAACACAGGCTTTTCAACATCGGCTTTTTGATATCCATTATCCGCCAACAACTTCAAAAGTCTTAGCAGACAATAATACTCAAATAGCTTATCCAGAGTTTTTACTTGTAGAAGCAGTCGTTCTTTCTCTAAGCTATACTCTCCATACCGGAACCAATGGACAATAATTTCGAAGACTTGTGCATACGGTTTGATTTCACAAAAGGTACTTGTTTTTCTTGGGAAGGAGGTAATCAGTGATATAGGAACATCAAAGAGTGTCATATACTGCTTATAAATATTCTGGAGCGCATCAATAGATCGATTAAGCTTTCCTAATAGTATTCTGCAAAAAGAAACTTGTAAAGACTTGACGGTAATAATTGGAGCTCGATATTCTTTTGGGAAATTACCATGTATCCTTGAAATTATGCGTTCTTCATTCAAGATATCACTGTCAAACTCAGTGTAAATCTGTTTTGCATTTAATAAAGCGGTGTGCAAAAATCCTATAACCACTCTATTTTCGTATACATCCCAACTCTTTTTGCTGGCATCTGTTCTTATGTGATACGGCAAATAGTTTTTGCCATGATACTGGATACCGCTTGAATAAGGAACATCTGATAATTGATCTGTATTCTGAATAATCCAATTAAAGCTATCACGGGATATCGTTTTCACATTTTCGTAGGAAACCAGCACATTTGAACGCTTAATGGTATGCTTTCCCTTCGTTTTGAAATAGGTATAATTGTTCTTATAGCACGAAATAACCTGTTCCAGCAACTGAATATATGAGCTTAGAGATTTATATGCGTGTTTATTCCACTTACCTTCGTACAGACTATTGCTTGAATCCCGTTCGTCATTAGAAAAAATCCACTCTCCGACCTGTGTATCGTCAAAAGCAATTAGTTCTTGAAGCATTTGTTGTATGTTGGTAGCATCTTCTTGACTTTTGCTTACGCAAAGCAAAAAATCGCTAAAGTATTCCGCTGAGGTGCCATCCGTAAATGCTAATATAAAGGAAAGGGTTATAAGATCGTAATGGAGCAGAAATGGTTGTTCTGCCAATATGCCATCCTTGTATTTTACATTGCCCTCAACAATGTCTACGTCATTGTTGAAAATAATGTTTCCCACTTTTTCTCCATTGACACACACTTCAACTGATTCAACATCGGTACGACTATGTTGGTCACATATAAAGTAAACTCCGTAATGGCCATCTTCAAAAACTGCAGCACATTTTGAAAAATCCACAGAGGACATATCCATGAGGCAATCTGATAAGTGAAGCTCAACTTGCTGATTTATGTTTTTACATGATAACACACATTTTACCGCCATAGATATGCCCTCCTTTTCATATTAGTCGTTTAGTGCGAGAAGAACTGATAGAACCCCATATTGTTCTCTGCGACACGTTTCATTCGCTCAAGGTGCTTTGCACTAATGGGCATATTCTGTGCTGTACATTCTTTCATTAACTCCTCGATTAACATACGGTAGTTTTCTCCGGTTCCGTTTATAGTAGGAAGGATTTTCTGAGAAAATGCATAATCCAACGGTGCAAGTTTTGTCGTTGGAGTATCACGTTCCATGCATCTGCAGCCAACAGCACAGTAGTTTTTCACCATTCTAAGATTACGCGGCATGATTTGCAGGGAGCGTTCTCTAAATATTTTCTGAATAGCATTCCACTTATTCTGAATTGCTTCGTCAATTACATCGTTTTCCCCAACACAGAATGCTTCTTTCATTGCTCTAAAGGATATCATATTCTCGATATTTTCGATATCTTCGTCAGCTTCATCATCAATTCTGGATGGCTCAAGCATAATTACCCAGCTTCTATCCAAAAATCTGGGAGACAATTCCTCTGTTGTATGGTCAAAGTTGACTGTTGCAAGGAAGCGGAGATGCTCTGGTAGCTTGAAACTATTATTTCCGCCAAGCGCAATAGAACGATTAGAAACAGATGTAAAATCACAATTTCTAAGAAATGCTGCCCAATAATGTTCCAATGGACTAAGATTTGCTTCGTCAAGCAGGATAATAAAGGGAGCTATCTTCGACTCGTCACACCCGTATTCATTGTTCATTTTAGAAAAGGCATTGAACACTTCCATGTTGCTCTTTTCCATGGACTTGGTCAGCGGATTGTAATAGCCTATGAAGTCTTTATGCGAAGACCAACCGCGTTCCACGGAAATATCAACAAAACGTTTTTGGGAAGCATCGGTCACTAAGCCCAATGCCTTTGCAAGAATGTTACATAAGGACGTTTTGCCGGTTCCGGGTTCTCCAGCAAAAGTTGTGATAAATCCCTGTGAAATACAGATAAGGTAATTCGCAACATCGTTAGTAGTAACATCTCTATGTGCTTTGTCAGTAATAAATGTGGTTACACGGTCAATTATATCGGAGTAATTCATTGGTTCTGTGTGGAGCAAAGAAGAATCAAATGGGGTAATGTCTTCTATGACCGGTTCCTCTCCTAATCCACGCAAAATTTTATCAAGCAATTTGCTATCTATAACTCGAGAAATCTTTTTGGCTTCGTCTTTGAATGTATCCAGTGTTGAATTAAACTGCTTCTCCAGTTCTTTATTATCCAATAGCTGTTGATTGTAACTCTCTTTTGCCCGATCACGGTCTCTTTTCAGAGAATCACACTCTGCTTTCAAGGTCTCAATCTCTTTCTGAACCTCAACTTTGGCAGTCAGATCAGCTTTTTCCTTTTGTAACTCGTCGATAGTTTTTACAAGGGTATCAATCTTGCTTTGATCCACCTCAGAAGCCACTTGCCTTGCGTTCTCCACATTGGCATTCAACTCTTGAATGTGCTGCACCAAAGATGCTTCCTGAGCTTTAAGTTCGGACAAGTGTTCATGAACGGTTGAAAACTCTGTTATCCGGCTTTGAACTTGATCAAAATGATTAGTTATAAGTTCATTTACAAGGATATCCTTTGTGGATTCATCAGACAATGCAAATTGAATCATTGCCTGTGCGTTTTCTTCTTTCTGAGATATGCTGTTGAGTAGTGTTTGGACTCTCAAACTGCGTTCTTCTGAGAAATGAACATCAGAGCCTCTTTCTGCAAGCTGATGAACCATTTCTTTAAGCTGGCGAACTTGTTCTCGTGTGTAGCCGTTCTCAGCACGCAAAGAATCAATAAAGCTGTCAATTAGTGTTTCTTCGCTGATCCAATCAAATCGTTTTTCTACTTCTTCGGGAGAGGAGAGAACGGTTTTGGGGAGAAAAATGACAGCTTCATCATCGTTCTGATCACAAATTACTAAAAGATCATCATTGCATTCTGCAGCACTATACTCTCCAATTGTATACTGATATTCTTTTATGCCACGAAGGCTCATGCGTTCTTCTCTTATGTCGTACTCAAATGGACCATACAGCATATTGCCAGACCGTAACAACACATGTGTTGTGCGTACAGTACAGTTCGGTTCGGGAATAGACCGCTCACTTTGCAGCAATTCAATGCTACTATCAACATCAATAACTTGATAAAAACCTTTCCCAGAAAAGGGTTCTATCCATATTTCGGAATCTACCTTGCTGAATTTGGGATTGTACTTGAGGCTGTATATATTATTCCCATCATAATTTGGATAAGCTTCTCTATTGATTCTTATACTTACTAAAGAACCAAATCTGAGAAATACATCTTCCGAACTATCGCCGCCTTGAATCCGAACCTCAATGCGACCAACTTTTGGAAAGTCATTTGAGTCAATCAAGTCGTAGGTATTGCCCTTTGCTAAAATACGAGGATAAACATAGCAAACCGTATTCAAACGGCCATATGGATCCTCATAATTCTCATTATAGGAAAGCCATGCCAAAATATTCTTTCCCATATATTGCCGAAAGTCCATACAATTGCCTCCCCATGGTATATTAGTCTTTATCAATGAGGATGTCTACCAAATCTCCAATGTTGCATTGTAATGCAACACAGATTTTTGCCAGACTATCCATAGAGACAAATTCATTTCTACCCATCTTCGCTATAACATTAGAGCTTATGCCAGAAAGTTCTCTAAGTTCGGTACGATTCATTTTCTTATCTATAAGCATTTTCCAAAGCTTGTCGTAACTCGCTTGCATTGGCATAACTCCATCCTTTGTTATATTTAGTTTTATTATAACACAATTTTGTCGAAAACACAAGATTTTATCATTAAAACGTGATATGGTTTTGGCGAACAGAACCAACCCGCAGGATTGCTCCTGTAGGTTGCAATGCGGTCAATTCTCAAATGGTTTATGCACCGTTACTGTTTTCAGATAGGTTTCGGGATCGCCATTGAGTATCAGCTCGGCATACGCCACTGGGTCATTGTAGATCAGATAGTCCAGCTCCGACCGCTGATACATATTGCCGGCAATTTCATTCTCCACGGCGGTGCAGTCAATGGAAATCAGCGTGCCATCTGCCATTTTCAGCTCCACACAGGCGGTATCCATATTGAACGCGCAGGACAGAATATTCATTATGCTTGCCTCCTTAACCTTTCAGTATTTTTCTTTGCCAGATCGCTTGCAGCCTTCCGGCGTTCTTCTGTGTACGGGGCGGTCAGCTTGAAGCCGAAGCGCCCCTTGCTGACTTCAAAGGTCAGACAGCCGTTTCCGTCATCGTCAATCAACCGGCACTCAGAGGGATATTTCCCGGCGTACTCGGTGAGCCTGTTTTTGAGTGCGGTATTGTAGGTACAGACCTCAATCATGCTGTCTGCTTCGTTAAAATAGATGTTGGTTGCTTTCTGTTTCTTGGAAAGACCTGTTCTCATAAAACCTCCTGTTTTTCACGAATTTTTCTCAGCTCATCACCTGTAAAAGTGAGCTGATTTTTGGATGGGGAGCGCCCAAACGATGTGCGGGTACGATTTGAACGCTCCCATTAGATAATTTGCGATTTTTCCAGCTCTACACGGGAATCAGCGGGCATCGTCTCTGTTGCGGTTTTTGCCACGGCTTCCGATAAAGAAATGCCACAGATTATTGCGGGAAATCACATCCTCATAGGTGCGAAGTCTGCTGCGGAGCCGGTCATTTTCCTGCTCCAGATCCGCTGTGCGGAGCTTGCCACGGATGGACTTGTATTGTGCCAGTTCTGCCTTGACCGCAGACAGCTCCGTTACCAGCGATTCGATTTTAGCTTTCAGGTCGGCAATGGTTTTCTTGGCATCCTTCAAGAGCTTTTTCAGCTTGCCTTCCTGCTTCTCCTGCACCACATATTTCTGTGCCGCCATGACGAGGTTTTGAAAATCCTCTTTCTCAACTGCCACCTTGGATGTTAGCGGCAGGGGCTTGGCTTCGACTTGCTCCACAGCTTGAATGGAAACCTGTTGCTGCTGAACACGCTCAATACTCTGTTCCAGTTCGGCAAGTTCCTCTTTGCGTTTTTCTCGCTTAAATTCCAGAACACTCAGATGCTCCTTGTGTTCGCCTTTCTGTTCCCACTCAATGCCGTGTTCCAGCATGATCTCCGCAAGAGCTTCTTTTTCTTTCTGCACCCATAGATCACGCTCTGTTAGAGAACGTCCCTCGCCGGTGATGCCCTGATCGGCAAGAGCCTGTTTCAGTGAAACACGGGT
>OBXM01001965.1_pt1 | contig 10520 bp, 6 predicted proteins | sample 1538141 | NCBI WGS metagenome assembly OBXM01 (sample SAMEA2580153, study PRJEB22360) | human gut metagenome | biome: human gut; feature: human-associated habitat; material: faeces | place: Denmark | collected 2008/2010 | reverse complement strand
CCCCAGCTGCTGGTACAGAACAATGTTCCCGGCGGCGCGGTGATGATGAACCGTGCCATGCTGCCGTACCTGGAGCAGCTGCCCCGGGTCTGCCTGATGCATGACGCCTGGCTGGCCCTTCTTGCCAGCTGCTTTGGCAGGATTGGATGGGTGGGGCAGCCGCTGTACCTGTACCGCCAGCACAGGGACAACACGCTGGGAGCGGAAAAAGGGGACAGCCTCAAAGGCGCCGGGGCGCGCATCAAGGACGGGGGCAGGGCAAAGGAGAATTACAGGCTTATGTTCGGGCAGGCCGGGTGCCTGCTGGCCCTGTTCCATGATGAGCTGGATCCGGGGCAGAGGGAGATACTGTCTGCGTTTACGGAACTTCCGCGAAAAAGCAGGCTTGGGAAGATCCTGCTTATGATGCGTTACGGATTTACGAAAAATACGGCCCTCAGGACCATTGGGCAGATGTTGTTTATGGGAGATTAAGATATGGATGATTATAAAATGGAAAATGTCAGGCCCACGGTCAGTATCTGCTGCATCACCTACAACCACGCCCCATATATAAGGAGCGCCCTGGACGGGTTCCTGATGCAGGAAACGGATTTCGCATACGAAATCCTGATTCACGACGATGCGTCCACGGACGGGACGGCCGATATCATACGGGAGTACACGGCCAGATACCCGGATATCATAAAACCGATCCTCAGGGAAGAAAACCAGTATTCCAAGGGGATTTCCAATATCAGTATTTTCAATTTCCCAAGGGCCAGGGGAGAGTTCATTGCCATGTGCGAGGGGGATGACTACTGGACAGACCCCCATAAACTCCGGAAGCAGGTGGATTTTCTGCGGGCCCACCCGGACTGTTCCCTGTGTTTTCACAGCAGTAAGATCATAAGCGTGGACGGCTCCATGGCAGAAGGGATGATGCGGCCCTACAGGGAAAGCAGGAAGGTGGAGCCGGAGGCAATCGTGGACAAATCCACGGGATATCCCACGGCGTCCCTTGTATTTCCGGCCAGGATTGTAAAGACGCTGCCTGACTACTATCTCCACTGCCCGGTGGGGGACATCCCCATGCAGCTGATGATGGCATGCGCCGGATACGCCTACTATATGGACGAGCCCATGTGCGTGTACCGGGTGGGGGTGGCAAGTTCCTGGACCAGCCTGATGAAACAGGGGGATTATGAAAACAAACAGAAGCGCTACTATGAGCAGATGAAGGAGATGTACGAGACCTTTGACCGGTCCACCTTCGGGCGGTTCCATAACGAGGCCATGAGCGCTGCAAAGCGGATTTATTTCCTCACGCAGGTTAACACAAAGCATTATGACCAGGTGAGGAAGAAGGAATACCGGAGATATTACAGGGAGCTGAGCCTCAGGACCAGGTTCTTCATCCGGTTTGAAATCATGGCTCCCGGCCTGTACCGGCTGATCCAAAGAGTGGTGCGGGGAAGTAATTAAGGCAGGTTAACCTAAAATGGGTGCAGGAAAGGAAGTTTGGATTTGTCAGAGACAGAGATTAAGAGTAAGGTCCTGAAAGGCCTGTTTTGGAAAATATTAGAAAATGGCGGGGCCCAGGGTATCCAGTTCGTGATTGCCATCATCCTTGCCCGGCTGTTAAGCCCGGCGGAATATGGCCTTGTCAGCATCATCATGATATTCATCACCATTGCCAATGTGGTGGTGCAGAACGGTTTCAGCACTGCCCTGGTGCAGAAAAAGCATTCAGATGACACGGATTTCTCATCTGTTTTCTATTTCAGCCTGGCTATAGCGGCTGTGATGTATGCAGCCCTTTATGCGTCCGCGCCTTCCATTGCCGGATTTTACCACAATGACGTGCTGGTGCCCATTGTACGGGTCCTGGCCGTGGTGCTGTTCCCGGGAGCCGTGATTTCAGTGCAGACCGCCTATGTGTCCAGGAAAATGGAATTCAAGGGCCTGTTCAAAGCCACCATGGTGGCGGTGGTGATATCCGGCGCAGCCAGTATCCTCATGGCATTAAGGGGAATGGGCGTATGGGCCATGGTGGGGCAGCAGATTGCCTATTATCTGGCGCTTATGACAACCCTGTTCATGACGGTCAGCTGGAAACCGCGCCTGGTGTTTGCCATGGGCCGTATAAGCGCCATGTTTTCATTTGGGTGGAAGCTGCTGCTGGCAGCCCTTTTAGACACCCTGTTCAACAACCTTTATGGCCTGATCATGGGGAAGATTTATAATGAGGAACTGCTGGGCGCCTACAACCGGGGCGACCAGTTCCCCAAGCTCATTGTCAATAACCTGGGGGCGGCCATCCAGGCAGTTCTGCTGCCCGCATTTTCCTCCAGGCAGGGGGATGTTGCCCAGGTCAGGAGCATGGTGCGAAGGGCCATCAGGACCAGCTCCTTCCTGGTGCTGCCTATGCTGTTTGGGCTGTTTGCAGTGGCGGATACCATGGTACTGGCGCTTCTGGGGGAGAAGTGGATGATCTGTGTGCCGTATCTTAGGATCATGTGCATCGCCTACTCCTTCTGGCCCATCCACATCACCAATCTCCAGGCCATTAACGCGGTGGGGCGCAGCGATATCTTCCTGAAGCTGGAGGTCATCAAGAAGACCATTGGTATCCTGGGACTTGTAATCGGGGCCTGGTTCGGTCCCCTTATCCTTGTGTCCATCAAGGCTGTCATTGATTTCCTCTGCACCTTCATCAATGCCTGGCCCAACAAGAAGCTGCTGGGGTACAGCATATCCAGCCAGTGGATGGATATCATGCCGTCCATGGCCCTGTCCGTTGGAATGTGCGCCGCTGTGTATGCCCTTGGGTCCGTACTGCCCGGGGGGCCCTGGATGAAGCTGGTGCTTCAGATCGGCGCAGGGGCGGTCCTGTATGGGGGAGGGGCCTGGGTGTTTAAGATGGAAAGCTTCACCTATCTGAAGGGAATGGTGATGAGAAGGTAAAAAAGTATGTAAGATGAAAAAGTGCTAAGGAAGCGTTAAAAATCTTCTTGTTTTCCGCAGTCTGGAATAGTATGCTGAATTTATGATAAAAATGCGGCGCGCGTATTTTTTCAACAGTTAATGCATAGAGAAGGGAGCCGGATTATGAGAAAGGTATTAAGCATGTCCTTAGCGGCAGTCATGGCATTGAGCCTTGCAGGCTGTGGGGGAGGGAAAAATACAACCACGGTTGAGGAAACTATAAAAGAGGAGACAACAAAAGCTACGGAGACAACTGCGGGGAAAGAGACGGAGGCAGTGTCAAAGGAGGATGGGGATTCAGGGGAACTGACATGGGATATGGCGGAGTTGATTCTTACCCATATAAGCGACCCGGAATTTCCGGACTATTCAGTCAGTGTCCTGGACTACGGCGCTGTTCCGGATGACGGTCAGTTAGATACCCAGGCTATCCAGAAAGCGATTGATGAGGTGAGCGAAAAAGGCGGCGGAACCGTTATAATCCCATCTGGGGATTATGATACGGGCGCAATCACCCTTAAGTCCGATGTTAATCTGTGTCTTGAAGCGGAGGACACAGTGCTTAAGTTTACCAAAGAGATTAATCACGATAATTATCCCCTGGTATTTGCACATTATGAAGGTTCCAAATGCTATAACTGGAGTCCTCTGATTTATGCTCACCAGCAGAAAAATATTGCAGTCACGGGCAAGGGCAAGCTGGACGGACAGGCGGATAAGGAAACATGGTGGAACTGGAACACGACATTTAATGCGGATGGAACAACCACAAAGCCATCATCGGCAGATGCAAAGGTCTTAAGGAAGATGACAGATGAAGGCGTGCCGGCAGAGGACAGGGTATTTGGTGAGGGGCATTTCCTAAGGCCGAATTTTGTACAGCCCATCGAGTGTGAGAATGTACTGATTGAGGGCGTAACCATTGCTAATTCACCGATGTGGGAGTTGAATCCGGTGCTTTGCACCAACTTTACCGCAAGAGGTGTGCATATTGACACCCACGGATATAACAATGATGGATGCGACCCGGAAAACTGTAATTATGTATTGATTGAGGACTGCTATTTTAATACAGGTGATGACTGTATCGCCGTCAAGGCAGGGCGGAACAGGGATGGACGTGAACTGGCAGAAGCTGGTTTCCCGACCCAGAACCTGATTATCAGGAACAACACATTTGCTGACGGCCACGGCGGGATAGCCTGCGGCAGTGAGATGAGCGGCGGTATTAAAAACCTGTTCGCGGATAATAACACATTTGACAGCCCGACACTAAACTATGCGCTGCGTTTTAAGACCAACGCGGAGCGTGGCGGGGCAATTGAGAATGTATATCTGAGAAACTCAACTGTAAAGTCGGTTGGCAATGCTGTGGTTCATGCCACCATGCTGTACGATGTGGGACGTGACGGAGATTACCTGCCACAATTTAAGAACATAAAGATTGAGAATTTAAAGAGTGATGGCGGACAGTATGGAATCTTTATGGAAGCATTTGAGGAAGTGCCAATCACAGGTCTGGTATTTAAGAATGTGGAGATTACTGGAGCAGGAAAAGATATCCGCGCCCTGAACTGGCAGGACCCGGTTATGGAAAATGTAACAATCAATGGGAAATCCTATCCAAGGCCGGTAGATACCAAAATACTGGGTGTGCCGGTTCCGGGTGCGGAGATAACCGGAAGTTCTGTACTTCTGGGCGGCAATAATGAGGACCTCAACTATGAGTGGCTCATTGCAGATGAAAAGGATGGAAGCTATGTACCGGCCGGCACAGGCGGGAAGCTACAAATCCCGGATGATGCGGCAGGCAGGTATATCAAGCTTTCTGTTACAGACAAACAGGGCAATGAAGAAAGCAGTATGCCCTACAAAGTCCTGAAAGCCAACGAAGCAGCTGGCATTAAGGATAACGGGGAAATCCTTAGGGCGGCTGCCAAGGGATACATTGACGAGGATGAGAAGCTGGATTTGAGTCAGGAAATCACAAATCGTGACTGCGCAAAAATGATTGCAAAGCTTTGGGATTTGGATGCGCCGAAAGAGGAAATAAAGATTTCAGACGTACCTGCCAATGACCCGGATTATAATGCAATTGCAGCGGTGGTGGAAGCCGGTATGATGAACCTGAAGGATCCAAGTGTGACGGCTGCACAGGGCACCCTTTATAATGCGGGAGTTACAAAGGATGTTGCGGCAAAGCGAGTTGCATTCTTCCCGGATGCATCCATCGACAGGGATGAGATGGGATACATTGCCCTGCTTTCCTGTGGGGTTCCGTACAATGAGACATTAGGGACAAAGCCTAAATTTGATGATGCGGAGGGCATTGAGCCTGCTTACAGGTCGAATGTAGGCGCGTCCGCATACTTTGGGTTCATGACTGCAAAGACAGGCAATGATTTTATGCCAAAGGATAAGACAACCATGGGAGAGTTGATTGAAATCGTTACAAGAATTTCTGATTTCTCCAATAAATAATGGAATGATTTTTATGTGGCCTGTGGGTCCTGTAAGGGCCTGCGGGCCACATCTTTCATTCCATACAGGCAGAATGATTGCTAATTTGAGCAAAACGGCGTTGTATGTTATACTTTTGAGATGACTTAAGCGGAGGATAGTGGATAAGGGGTTTGCATATGAGAAAGAGGCTGAAGGAACTGTTGATTTCCACCAGGATGCGTGTACTTATTTTTCTGGTTTTAAATGTGGCGCTGTTTGTGTTTTCGAATGTATATTCTATTATGCACGGATTGAAATATGAGGAACAATTTGACGATGTCCTGACAAAGTATTATACGATTAACAGCTTCATGACTACCTATTCGAATAATACATCCCTTCTGGAGCTATATTTCAGTGACAAATCGGAAGCGTACTGGCTGAACTATGTGAATAATGACGCAAAGGTCAAACAGCTTTTAAAACAGATGGTAAGTGACGCAAAGAGCATGCCGGTTGACAGCTTCCTGCTGATACAGTCCATTAAAAATACCTATGGAAATTACGATGATTTGGTCCACTCCCCGGTAGACCCGAACCAGGAAATAAGGCGTTTGCTGATGATTAAGCAGGCATCCAACCTGATTATGGAGTACACGGGAGAACTTTTGGAGACAAGCCTGTCTTATGGGACGCAGGCCCATGAAAAGATGAAAGGCAACATGATTATGGAGCAGAGGATTGCGCTGGTCATGATGCTGGTGGTGGCTGAAATCTGCATCGCTTCAGCTGGCTACATGATAAAGAGGGTGCTGGATCCTATTGGAAAATTGTCTGATTCCGTGGATGAGATTGCACGGGAAAATTTTGATATAGAGGATCTGCCGGAAGAAAATGCTGATGAGATTGGAAGGCTGAACCGCGCGGTTAATGAGATGAAGCGGGTCATGAACCGCATTATATTTGAGCTGAATGAAAAACAGGTTATGAACCAAAAGCTTCACCAGCAGAAAATCCGTATCATGAATAGTGAAAAAATGCTGGGAGAAGCCAGGTTTTCTTTCCTGCAGTCACAGATTAACCCGCACTTCCTATTTAACACGTTGAATACGATATCAGGCACGGCCAGGATGGAGCAGGCAAAGGTGACAGATGAGCTGATTAGGAGCCTTTCAAAGCTTTTCCGTTATACCTTGGATAATAAGGCGCAGACAGTCCTTTTGTCACAGGAACTATCGGTTATAAAGAGTTTTATTTATATTGAAAAAAAACGGTTTGGGGAGCGCCTCCGGTATTTTCTTAAAGTATCCGTAGAACCGGGGTGTTATTATATTCCGCCTTTTACACTTCAGCCCATGGTGGAAAACAGTATCCGACACGGTATACTGGTACAGGAAAATGGGGGATTTATAGCAGTCTGCATATTGGAACGGGATGAGAAGCTGATTATAAAGATAATTGATAATGGGGTGGGAATGAGCCGGAATATGGTGCAGAGACTGACAGCAGGCAAGGGAGGCTCCGGGAAGCCGGGAGGCTCTGGCATCGGCCTGGTTAATGTTTTAGAACGTCTTAGGTTTATATATCCGGGATGCAGTATCAGGATTATAAGCAGAATAAGCCGGGGAACCTGCATTGAAATAAAACTGCCATTGGAGGAATGCAGACATGCTTAAGATATTAATCGCAGATGATGAAACAATTTCCCGTATTTCTATAAAAGATGTAATACAGGAATATTTTGACGGCCAGGTGCAGGTTTTTGAGGCATGGAACGGAAAACAGGCAGTGGAAGAGACCAGACACATAAGATTCGATATTGTGCTGATGGACATAGAGATGCCTGTGATGGATGGCATTAAGGCAAGTTACAAGTTAAAAGAATGCTGCCCGGAATGTATCATTATCTTTCTTACCGCTTATGCAGAATTTGATTATGCCAGACATGCAATTTCACTGGGGGTTATGGAATATCTGGTGAAACCGGTGGAAGCAGAAGAACTGGTACAGGTCATGTGCAAGGCCATGAAGAAAAAGGGAATAGAAGGCGTGGGAAGGGAGGAACGGGAACAGGAAATCGAAGAAGAGATAAGGGAGGCATACCTGAAGGACAATGGAGCGGCGGCTGGGCTCAGGGCTGCCAGAATCTCTGCCGATGCAAAAAAATATATAGAACTGCATTATATGGAGGAAATGACAAATGAAAGGATTGCAGGATATTTTAACCTTTCAGTAAATTATTTTAATAAAATTTTTAAAACCTACTGCCAATCCTCCTGCAAAGAATATATCATACATATCAGGGTGGAAAAAGCAAAAGAATTTCTGAAGCTGCCCGTATATACAATCAAGGAAGTAGGTATTATGGTGGGGTATGGGGATTCCAATTATTTCACTAGGATTTTTAAGAAAAAGACGGGGATGACACCGATTGAATACAGGAACCAGGTCTTTTTCCAACCTGAAACCTAGTGGACAGGAGGAAGTATGAAGTATAACAGAAGAATATGGGCGCTGGCCGGATGCAGCATGGCAGTGTTTCTGCTGGTCTGCATCGGATGGAACCATACAGATGGAAATACGGCTGTACATAAAGCTGGGGAGATAAAAGATATCAGCCTGCATGAACCGATGGAACGGGATGGAAAGATTTATCTAAGGCTGGCGGATAACCAGAGGGAGGGATATCCGACATCGGTTGCCTGTGATTATTTTGCCAATCTTGTGGAAGAGCGGAGCCAAGGAAGGATTGAGATACTTACATTTCATTCTTCCAGATTAGGGGATGAAAAATCTACGGTCAATCAGCTCAGGTACGGCGGAATTGATATTGTTCGTGTATCAATTGCTCTTTTATATGACTATAACCAGGAGTTGTCCGTACTTCAGATGCCGTATCTTTATAAAGATTCGGACCATATGTGGGCTATACTGGACAGTGATATCGGTGATTACTTTCTTGCAAGTCTCAGGGATAATGGGATGGAGGGCCTATGCTGGTATGATGCCGGAGCTAGGAATTTCTATACGGTTAATAAGGAAATCCGGTCTGTAAAAGACCTGGAAGGGTTGAAAATCAGGGTCCAGCAGAGTAACTTCATGATAGATTTAATCAGCGCCCTGGGAGCGGATCCGGTGGACCTGCCATATGAGGAAGTCCGTATGGCCCTCCATTCCCACCGGATTGACGGAGCGGAGAATAATTTCCCAAGCTACATCAGCACAGGGCACAGCCTGATGGCTCCCAATCTTGTTATGGATGAACATACAAGGATTCCTGAGATGATTGTGATGAATAAGAAAATCCTGGATGAATTTTCAACAGAAGACCAGGAACTGATTCGGCAGGCAGCTTTGGATTCCTCCTTATACCAACGGGAATTGTGGAAAAGTGAAGAGGAGGGGAACCGGAAACGTTTCGTGGCTTCGGGGGGGAATATCACGTATGTGGAGGATAAGGATGCATTTATCAGGAAGGTGCAGCCGATATATGATGTATATGGAAAGAAATATAAGGCGCTTTTGGATGAAATTGAGGCAAGGGCGGAGTGAAACTGGAGGCGAGGAATCGCAAAATATACCCTTCTTCCCCTCTCCCGCAGTGGATACCGGAAACCAAAGAAAAAATAGCATGCAAGGTAATCTGTGATCTGACCCCAAAAGTCAGATAAAAAGTAATGTATCTTCCCGGCCTGGCCCTTATAGGAGCGGTATTTTTTTAGTCTCACCACACATTTCAGGCCCAGGACCTTCATCCGTCTTTGTACCATCTTTCTTCCAGACATCGAAAAAACCCCTTTCATTAGACTGTTCTATCTAACAAAAGGGGTTCATTTCTTTTCTCAAAATCCCTTATATCCCATTCATTTACATATCTGCTTACTGTCCGCCGTTCATGGCTGCCACTGCAACCGGATCCGTGGGATCCCAGTGCTGGTCCGCTGAGATGGGCTGCTCAATGGCAGGCCTGTCATATGGGCCGGGGATGGAGGAATTGTAAACCTCAACCGTGGTGCCCAGCGCGCAGTGGTCGAAAATCCACTTGGAATCGCCGGATGTGTAACGGATGCAGCCCGCGGAACGTACCACGCCCAGGAAGTTATAGGTCTCAGGCTTCAGCGTGTTCACATTGGGACTGTCATAAATAATGGAGTGGAGCAGGAAGCTTAAACCGGAACCAAGGCGTGTTGCATACTGTGTATAAACGCCGCTGTTCATCAGCCTCCAGCGGTACTTCTCAGGTGTCTTGAAGGTACCTAACGGGGTATCCTCACCAGTGGAGCAGAGGAATGTCTTAAGCGGGATGATAAAACCGTTTCCGCCGTCCTTCACATACACGGTGGTGGTGTTCATCTGCTTGTTGATGCGGATAAGGAAGGGACCGTTGGCGCCGATGATCGGCTCCAGGTCAGTTACGACCTTGCCTGTCTCATCAAAATAGTACTTGTAGCCGTCTATGTACTGCCAGCCTGTTACCGGGACATTGTTCACAAAGTAGTAGCGGTCCCTGTCATTCCAGCCCCATCCGGTGAATGGTACGCCGGTCCCGTTACTGTACACAACAGCGCCGTCAATGGTCTGGATGCCGTCCGGGGCAGCTGCCTCCAGGGGTTTATCCATGTTGTAGGATGCGGCCTCGCCGTTCTTGCCCCAGAGGGATACGCGGAAGCTCTGCATTACCTTTCCTGTGCCCATGGTGCCTGCTGTCTGTCCGTTGCGCGCCCAGTTAAGTTCCGTGCCGTCAGTCAGGGTAGTCTGGTAATAAACGTCAAAGGTGTTGCCCACAAATCCCGTGAAGCGGATCTGGATGGCTTCTACCAGGGCGCCGTCCTCCCATACCGTGGTATGGTCGCCGTTCATGGCCCATTCACTCCATCCGTGTGCGCTGGTGTAGGTCCTGTAAAGTACATTGCCCACGATGTTGTTCAGATAGATACAGAGGGAACGGAATCCTCCTTCGGAAACAACGGTTGTGTCACCGATGACCGGGTCGGTCCAGGTGGTGTCGGGACGCAGCACCTGAAGCTGAAGATAAGGCGTGTTGGCAATGATGGCAGCCTGCATGGCTGCTTCCTCGGCTGCCGCTGCCTGTTCGGCCGCTGCCTGGGCTG
>OBXM01001954.1_pt1 | contig 10600 bp, 6 predicted proteins | sample 1538141 | NCBI WGS metagenome assembly OBXM01 (sample SAMEA2580153, study PRJEB22360) | human gut metagenome | biome: human gut; feature: human-associated habitat; material: faeces | place: Denmark | collected 2008/2010 | reverse complement strand
CCGCCGCTATTGACGGTGCCAATGTATTCCAAAGAATTTTTAAGATAACCATTCCGTCTATCATGCCCACCACTATTATTTTATTCCTTTTGTCTATAGGCGGCATATTTAAAGGTAACTTTGATTTATTCTATAATTTGATTGGTACAAACGGTTTGCTCTACAGTCACACCGATGTTATTGATACCCTTACTTTCCGGGCATTGGTCAGCAGCAACAACCACGGCATGGCCGCCGCCATCGGTCTATTCCAATCGGTTCTGTGCTTTGTTACGGTTCTAATCGCCAATAAGCTTGTCAGCAAAATAGATGAAGATTATACCTTATTTTAACTTATTCAAAATAATTACCCTAAATTAAGAATCGAAGGTGAACTTGAATGCATGGCACTAAAATAAAAAAGGGCGCCGATGTAATTACCCTTAACATCATTTCCTATACCTTTTGCACAATCATCGCACTGATGTGTTTAATTCCATTCATTATGATTATCTCAGGCTCTTTTTCTTCCGAAAATGCTATTTTACAAAATGGATTTAGTATTTTACCGCAGGATTTCAGCTTGGAAGCCTATAAAACTGTTTTCAAAGAACCCATGGTCGTTGTTAAAGCCTATGCTACCACCATTACGCTAACCATTATCGGTACGGCCTTAGCGTTGCTTCTGCAAACGATGACCGCCTATGTTTTGACCAGAAAGGATTTCGGCTGGAGAAACGGATTTTCTTTCTTCTTTTATTTTACAACCCTATTCAGCGGCGGTTTGGTTCCTTTTTATGTATTAATGACCGGAACACTGCGCTTGAACGATAATTATTTGGCTTTGTTATTGCCTTTATTATTCAGTGTTTATAATTTGCTCATTATGAAAAGCTATATCACCGGACTTCCGGATTCTTTGATTGATGCCGCTAAAATTGACGGCTGCGGAGAGTTCCGTATTCTTTTTCAAATTGTAATGCCATTAATCAAGCCTGCACTTGCCACAGTGGGATTATTTGTAGCATTAGCCTATTGGAATGACTGGTATAACGCTATGCTTTACATAAAATCTCCCGACAAATATCCCCTGCAATATTTTCTTTATCAGCAAGTCAATAACATTGAAGCTTATAAAAAAATGATTGCCAATAATGCTGTCAGCGGTTCCGCCATCAGTTCAGTATCACTCCCTTCACAAACGTTGAAAATGGCTTTAACCATTGTGGTAACCGGCCCTATTATTTTACTTTATCCGTTTGTACAGCGCTATTTTGTACAGGGCATTACCATTGGTGCCGTAAAAGGATAATCCCTTTCTAAATTTAATTTAAGCCGTCTTTTTCATTCATTATATATCCATATATCCAAAATATATTCAGAAAAAGAAAAGAGGTAAAAAGATGAAACGATTCATTTCTTTCTTCCTGAGCACAATCCTGTTGCTCAGTGTGTTGTCTGGCTGCGTATCAGACAACGGCGACTCTCCCAAAGACTCAAGTGCCGCACCTGCCGGTGATGCATCTGCCAATACAGCAGATACAGAAAAAGTAGGAACAGAAGAGGCAGTAGAACTTAAAATGTATCTTTTAGGCGACCGGGCTGCTGATTTTGATGAAGTGTACGGAAAAATCAACGAAATCCTAAAAGAGAAAGTCAATGCCACCGTAACAGTAGATTTTCTTTCTTGGGGCGACCATGAAACAAAATATTCTTTACTTTTCTCCGGTCAAGAAAATTTCGACCTCATTTTTACCGCCAGCAGTTGGGGGCATTATGAGCAAACTGTGGGATTAGGCGGTTTTTATCCCCTTTCAGAAGACTTTATTCAAACTTACGCCCCGGGTATATGGGATACCGTTCCGAAAACAGCTTGGTCCCAAGCTAAAATCGATAATGAAATCTATATGGTTCCCAACTATACAAACGAATTCGGGCAGGATGTCATGGCCGTACGCGGCGATTTAATGAAAAAATATGGTATAGAAGACATTACCTCATGGGAGGAATTAAAAGCATTTTACAAGGCCTGCGCCGAAGACGGAATGTATGCTTCACTGGGGGGACCCTGGTACCAATACTTCCAATCAAAAGGAATGGGCTTGGTTGGCGGGGCTCCTAAATCCGGCGAATTAGTCCTGTACAACGCCAATGATTTAAACGACACCAGCTTTATATACCTTTTAGAGTGGGACGGTTTCGCTGATTATTGTAAACAAGTAAAAGAACTTGCCGACTTAGGTGCATGGTCACCTGATGTATTGAATGTAAAAGATGACAGGCAAACCGGTCTGTTGACCGGAAAAACCGCTGCTATGATTTGGAATTTAGGTAGCTGCAAGCTATATGGCAAACAAGCAAATCTGGAACACCCCGAATGGGAAGTTACTATCGTTGACCCTGTAGCTGATATGCCAAAAGCTGTAAACCCATATATTAACAACGGTGTTGCCATTAATGCCAACAGTAAGAACAAAGAGAGAGCCATGATGGTACTCAATGAATTCTATACCAACAAAGATATTTATGACCTTGCCATGCTCGGTATTGAAGGCAAGCATTGGGAAGCTGTTGGAGAAGACCAATACAAATTAATTGCCGAAAATCAAGCCGGTTATACTTACAACAATAACTGCAACTGGGGTTGGAACAATACCACCCTCACCAGAAAAGAGTATATTGAAAATCCGACGGAGCTTGATAAACATTATGACGAGCTGGTCGCAAAATGGGAGTCTAACATTAAAGAAGAACACCCCTTCTTCGGTTTTAACTTTGATAGTACAAAAGTTACCACACAGGTAGCAGCAGTTGAAGCCAATATATCTACTTACTATGATCCTCTTATCAATGGTCTGGTTGACGACGTTGATGCCACCATTGAGCAATTTAAAAATGCACTGGAAGCTGCCGGAATCCGTGATATTTTAGCGGAGATGAACAAACAGGCAGAAGCATATTTAGCAGAAAGACCGGCAAATTAAACGGAATAGTCCGGGTTGCTTGGGATAGCGACCCGGACTATTTTAAGCATAGGCAGGTGTTAAAAATCATGACAATTGATGATATTGCAAAGGAACTAAAAGTTTCTAAAAGCACAGTTTCAAGAGCCTTGTCCGGCAAGGGCAGAATCGGAGAAGAAACACGGCAGAAAATTAAAAATTTTGCACAAGAAAAAGGATTTATTTATCGTCAGAAACCTAAAACAACTCTTGGAAAAACAAGAAATATAGGGGTTGTCATTCCCACCGATGCTTACACGACCAATATTCCCTTTTTTCAAGAGTGCCTGTTGGGAATCAGTGAATCTGCTTCCGTCTTTCAGTATCATGTTGTAATTGCTACCGGAGCTTTTGATGATATATCGGGCGTTCACTCTCTGGTCGAAAACAAAAAAGCCGATGCTATTATCCTTATGCGTAATTTACAGGATGATAAAATTCTAAAGTATCTAACGGATTTGCATTTTCCCACAGGACTTGTGGGCAGATGTGAATACGATGAGGTTTTGCAAGTGGACAGTGATAACCGGGGAGCCGCTGAAAGTCTGACTTCCATGCTGATTACAAAAGGCTATCGTAAATTTGCTATGATTGCCAACAATATGACCTTCCGAGTCGACAAAGAGAGATGCAATGGTTTTTACACCGCCCTTGCCAAACATGGTCTGCCAAAAGAAGAACAGCTTGTTTATACAAATTTTGGGAATGTCGAGCTGATAGACGGCGTCATCAATGACATTATACGGGAAAAAGTAGAATGTATTATTTGCGCCGATGACGTGCTTTGCACAAGAATTATGTCAAGAATGCAAGTAGAGGGTTATCGGATTCCCATGGATATCGCTATTGCATCACTTTGTAACAGTGCGAACTTAAATTGTTTCTCTCCTTCTGTAACAGCTGTAAATCTTTCTGTAAAGCAAATGGGAAACGCCATCGGCAACCAGATGATTAATTATTTAATGGGAAATGAATACAGTAAAAAAAGCATTGTAGATTATGAAATTTTATTTCGTAAATCAACCGATATTTTATATCGAGAATAGGAGCTGATATGTTGGATTTTTATAAAGGAATGGACCTTTCTTTTGTACCTGAATATTTAGACAACGGGTTGGTGACATATGACTTAGATGGCACCCCTCTCCCTCCTTTAGCACTGGCAAAAAAATATGGTGTCAATTCTATTCGGCTCCGCATTTGGCATAGCCCAGAGAGAATTCCTGAGTCCAGAGGATATTGCAGTTTATTCCATACCCTTGCTATGGCAAAGCAAATTAAAGAATATGGATTACATTTTTTATTGGATTTTCACTATTCCGATTATTGGGCCGACCCTGCTCAGCAGAGAAAACCCAAGGATTGGGAAAATTACTCCTTTGAAGAATTAAAAGAAGCTGTTTTCCATTATACTAAAGATACGCTTGCCGCCCTAAAACGAGAAAATGCATTGCCTGATATGGTTCAAATCGGCAACGAAATTCGCAGCGGCTTTTTATTTCCTGACGGTGAGGTGCCGCATTATTCACAAATGGTAGAACTCATCAATGCCGGCATTGACGGTGCCAGAGAAATCGGCGGAAATAATTTGCAAATTATGATTCATTTGGATCAGGGCGGGCGCTATTTTTACTTAAAAGAATGGCTGGACAACGTCTTTGACAACGGAATCCGTGATTTTGATGTTTTGGGCCTTTCCTACTATCCTTTTTGGCACGGTACTTTCACTGACCTGAAAGAAACCATGAGCCAATTGATTGAAAGGTATCATAAGCCTATTATCCTTGCGGAAACTGCACACGCCTGGCGGCTTAGTCAAAAAGGATTCATTGACAAGGCGCAGGAAAAAATCGCCGGCATTCCTGCTACGCCGCAGGGGCAAAAGAAAGTATTGGATCTGGTCATGAATATCACTGCCTCTCTTCCACATAAAATGGGTATGGGTATTTATTACTGGGAGCCGTTCTGTCTTCCCAAAGAAGGTGAAGGCGGCTGGGCAGAAAATATGGGATTGCTGGATCCCAACGGACGTGTCATGGAAGGGATTGAGTCATTTTTGTTTACCAGAGAAAAATCCTGTCCCCAAAAAATTGCTAAAATTTACGAACCTCATGACATCGAAGTTTTGATAGGCGAAAATTATCAGCTGCCTGTCACACTCAACGCTCTTTATTATGACGGCAGTATCCGTGCCTTACCCGTTTATTGGACTGACAGCGATATTTCCTGCTCATGGACTCAGCAGGCCGGTACAAAAATATTCAACGGGAAAATCAAGGATTGGGAACAATCCGTTACGATAAAAGTGATTGCTGCGGAAAAAATTGATTCTGTCAAAAACCTATTGACCGATACCAACTGGGAACAAGGACTCACTTGTTGGAATATTGAAAAAAGCAAAGATACGCTTTCACAAATTCATCCTGACTTTGTTGAGTCGTTTCCCGCTCCTCCTATCAATGCTCTGCGAATAGAATCGGTTAAAAATTTCCACTTTTCCCTTTCCCAAGAGCTTACACGGTGTGAAAAGGGAAATTACCTCTTAACCGCCGAATATTTGGGAACAGATACCACAAACGTTGATATACGCCTATATTTGGAAGATGAACATCAGCGGAAAGAAATCATCATTCATCCAACGGAACATGAATGGCAGACGTTCTCTGTTCTGCTTGAGAAACAATCAAAAGGATTTTTGCGGGCAGGTCTTCAAATCACCGCACCGCCGGTTTATGGTATGGTAAGGAAATTCACATTAATTAAGCGATAAATTCCTGTTCTGAAACCTAACTAAATCTTGTCTGGTTTGGTTTGGGGCAGGTTGAATCAAAACTTTATATCACTCTATATCCATTTATAGAACACATCGAAAGAGAGGACTTTCAACATCATGATTTTACAAGAACAAATGCTGCACGGCTGTGATTATAACCCTGACCAGTGGCTGCACGATCCCCGTATACTCGCCGAAGATATCGCACTCATGAAAAAAGCAAACATCAACTGCGTTTCCGTGGGTATTTTCTCCTGGGCGGCTTTAGAACCGGAAGAAGGAAAATATAGCTTTGATTGGCTTGAAGATATCATCAAAAATTTATACGCCAATGGAATATATACCATTTTGGCCACCCCAAGCGGCGCCCGCCCTGTATGGATGGCGCACCGTTACCCCGAGGTTCTGCGGGTCGCACCTAATTTGCAGAGAGATCATATGGGCGGCCGGCATAATCACTGCTACACTTCCCCTCTATACCGAGAAAAGGTCTGGGAGATGAATAAACGTTTGGCGGAAAGACTGGGCAGTTTACCGGGGGTTATTCTTTGGCATCTTTCCAATGAATACGGAGGCGAATGTTACTGTCCGCTTTGCCAACAGGAATTTCAGGTTTGGCTGCAAAAAAGATATGGTACCTTAGAACGTTTGAATTACGAATATTGGTCTGCTTTTTGGAGCCATACCTATACAGATTGGTCACAGATTGAGCCGCCGCTGCCAAACGGAGAAACCGGCACCTCTGCACTAACCTTGGATTGGAAACGTTTTGTCACCCACCAAACTGTAGATTTTTGCAAATGGGAGCGTGACGCGGTGCGGGCAGGCGGTTCTGATTTGCCGGTTACCACCAATTTTATGGCATTGTATGACGGTTTAAATTATGCCAAATTTAAAGATGTGTTAGATGTTATTTCATGGGACAGCTATCCAAAATGGCACTTGCCCAGTGTGTCTGATATCCGCTGTGCTTCTGACACCGCCTTTGGACACGATTGGATGCGTTGTCTTCATAAAGACAGAAAACCCTTTTTATTAATGGAAAGCACCCCCAGCTCCATTAGTTGGTTCGATGCCGATAAATTGAAAAGACCTCATATGCATATGCTTTCCTCCGTGCAGGCAGTTGCACACGGCTCTAACTCTGTTCAATATTTCCAGTGGCGTAAAAGCCGAGGCGGCTCTGAAAAACACCATGGTGCCGTTGTAGACCATGACGGTCAAGACAATACTCGTGTTTTTAAAGAAGTTGCCGAACTGGGACAGCGTTTGACTACCGTTTCTGAAATCGCCAACACATTGGTTCGCCCCAAAACAGCAATTCTGTTTGATACAGAAAACCGTTGGGCTTTACAACAGACTGACGGCGGTCCCCGCAACTCCGGCGTACACTATATCGAAACACTGCAAGACCATTACTACGCCTTCTGGCAGTTGGGAATTCCCGTGGATGTCATTGACCCTGCCTGTGATTTGTCTGATTACAAATTGGTCATTGCTCCTGTTCTTTATATGCAAAGTGAAACCACCTCAACAAAATTAAAGGAATTTGTAGAACAAGGAGGCACCCTTGTCGGTACCTACTGGAGTGGAATTGTCAATGAAAGCGATCTTTGTTATTTAGGCAGAAGACCCCATAATCTTACCGATGTTTTTGGTCTTTACCGCGAAGAAATCGACGCCTTATACGACGGTGAAAGCAATTCTATGACGTGGAACGGTCAATCCTATCGTCTGACAGAACTCTGTGAACGTGTTAAAACAGAGGGCGCACAAGTACAGGCCGTTTACGAGAAAGATTTTTACCAAGGCGAACCCGCCTTGTGCCAAAACAATTATGGAAAAGGACTTGCCTATTATTTGGCAGGAAAAGCCGAAGATCGTTTTTATTTGGATTTCTACCGCCGGCTAACCCAAGAAACCGGCATACAACCGGCCGTTCATGCAAAGCTGCCCAGCGGTGTAACGGCAACCATACGCCGCGGTAAGCAAGATGTAGTTTTTTTGCAAAATTTCAATGCGGAGAAAACAGAAGTTCAACTGCTTGACTCTTACACAAATCTTGAAACCGGAGAAACCATAAAAGGCTCCATACAAATGGACGGATATAGCCTTTTATTATTAACACAAATTTCTTAATGCACATTTAGCCAAAAGTAAGAAATACAAAAAATATATGCTGAATGTACAACAAAATAGGGTGTTCCTCTGCATGTGTAAGCAAGGGAACACCCTATTTCATTGTACTATCCTGTGTATTGAAACAAATAAATTCTGGTTTAAGTCTATCTGTGCCGGACAAAATGTTTTTGGTTTGAAAAATTAAGGAATTTTATCCTATTAGACATTGATTTTTGATCAACAGAAGTTTGAAGTGTTTTTTGAAGATTTAAACTCAGCTTTCGCTTATTTTTCAAACATTTTACTGCTTGGCAAATTGACTGTTATATAATTTTTCATACGTGCCTTTCAAGGCTAAAAGTTCCTGATGTGTGCCTTGTTCCACAATATCTCCCTGATCCATCACCAAAATTAAATCAGCATCTTTAATCGTGGACAAACGGTGGGCAATGACAAAACTAGTTCTTCCCTCCATGGCACGTTTCATGGCAACTTGTATCAACATTTCCAAACGGGTATCCACACTGCTGGTGGCTTCATCCAAAATCAAAATGCGGGGGTTAGCAAGCAGTGCTCTTGCAATGGTCAGCAATTGTTTTTGTCCCAAAGACACGTTGCTTGCCTCTTCATTAATCATCATTTGATAACCACCGGGCATCGTTTTGATAAAATGATGTACATTTGCGTCTTTGGCGGCCTGTATCACTTCTTCATCCGTAGCATCCAACTTGCCGAAACGAATATTATCGGCAATGGTTGCATGGTATAACCAAGCATCCTGCAAAACCATTCCGAAAAGAGAACGTGAAGCACTGCGGCTCATATCATAAATGCTCTCACCGTCAATGCGAATATCACCGGCATTAATGTCATAAAACCTCATGAGCAAATTGATAATCGTCGTCTTGCCGGCACCGGTTGAACCTACAATAGCAATTTTTTGTCCCGGTTTAGCCGTCAAAGAAAAATCTTTAATCAACGGTTTATTTTTTTGATAGGCAAATTTCACGTTGCAAAATTCCACTTGGCCCTGATATTTCTCTGTGTCAAGCTCTGTCCACTTAACTTTTTCTTGATTTTCTTCCGGTTCTTCCAGAAAATTGACAATACGTTCCATCGACGCCACTGCGCTCTGTACTGCCGGCGAAAGCTGTGTAATTTGTCCCATAGGTTCATAAATCAGCCAAATGTACTGCACAAAGGCCTGCATATTTCCCAGAGCCATGCCAGAAAATAAAACAGCATGACCGGTGAGCAAAACCATAATTACATAGGTGAAGTTGACTAAAAATTCCATACAGGGAGAAAGCAGTGAGGAAACAAAGCTACCTTTAAACCCTTCTTTATTTAAACGGTGGTTAATCTCTATAAATTGTTTAACCGTATCTTCTTCCGCATTATAAAGCTTAATCACAGAAAAGCCGGTATACCGTTCTTGAATATAACCATTTAGCTCCGCCAAGGTGTTTTGCATACCTGAAAAATGCTTTTGCGATTTTTTCATTAAATAGCGTGACACTATAAATGCTGTCGGAATTAAAAGCATTGACAGCAAGCCCAATGGAACAGAAAGATACAACATCATAATAAAGGTGCCGACAATACTGGTTACCGAATATACCATTGGCAAAAAGCTTTGCTGTACTGCATTGGATACCGCATCCACATCGTTTGTTACGGTATTGAGTATCGTACCCTGCTTGTTTCTGTCAAAATAGGATACCGGCAAACGATTCATTTTTTGGTTGATTCGCGTACGCAAATCTTTAAAACTGTTCTGTACACCGCCTGCCAGCAGATAGCTTGCCAAGTAGGTAATTCCCTGACGAACAAAGGCTGAGGCAAGCAAAATTAAAGCTACCCATAAGACATATTGATAATTAATCTGCGCCCCGGGCGTACCTTTTGCAATTTCTTTTACATTAGAACTTAACTCTGTAATGGCAAGTCCAATAATAACGGGATTCAGTGCTCCCAATATGCTGCCTATTACTGTAAAAATTATCGGCAATATAAATTGGAGCTTATACGAATCCACGCACAGCTGAATCAGGCGGCCTGCTTTATGAAATTTCACTTTATTCATCCCAATTCCTCCTCAGAAAGCTGTGAAATAGCAATATCGTAGTAGATACCGCAAGTATCCAGCAATTCTTCGTGCCGGCCTTGAGCTACAATTTCACCTTCATTTAAAACAATAATCTTGTCCGCATTGCGAATGGTGCCGATACGCTGAGCAACAATGAGAACAGTAGCATCTTTAATTTCTTCGCGCAGACGCGTGCGAAGCTTTAAATCAGTTGCATAGTCCAAAGCAGAGAAAGAATCGTCAAAAATATAGATTTCAGGTCTTTTGACGATGGCGCGGGCAATGGCCAGCCGTTGACGCTGTCCCCCCGAAAGATTACTGCCGCCTTCACTCAACAGCTCTTCAAATCCCTTTTCTTTTTGTGCAATGAAATCAGCGGCTTGCGCAATTTCGGCGGCTCGTTCTAATTCGGCCTGTGAGGCATCGGGTTTACCAAAACGAAGGTTTTGAGCGATGGTTCCGGTAAAAAGCTGCGCTTTTTGCGGAATAAACCCGATTTTTTGACGCAACGAATGGATATTATAATCTCTAACATCTACATCGTCCACAAAAATCTTGCCTTCTGTCACTTCGTACATCCGGGGAATCAATTGAATCAGAGTTGACTTGCCGCTTCCCGTACTGCCGATAAAGGCA
>OBXM01001952.1_pt1 | contig 10613 bp, 9 predicted proteins | sample 1538141 | NCBI WGS metagenome assembly OBXM01 (sample SAMEA2580153, study PRJEB22360) | human gut metagenome | biome: human gut; feature: human-associated habitat; material: faeces | place: Denmark | collected 2008/2010 | reverse complement strand
TTTGAGTACGGGTACGGCCTGGGCGTGCGCCCCATGACCGACCCCAACGGCTCCCAAGGGCCTGTGGGTGAGTTCGGCTGGGACGGCGCTGCCGGTGCCTATGCCCTGATGGATCCCGTCAACCATGTGAGCGTGGTGTACACCCAGCAAGTGCTGAGGATGATCAAGGTGTATTCCGAGATCCACCCCCACATCCGGGACTTGGTGTACGAAGCTTTGAAAGAACAGGGCCTGGCCCGCAAATAAAAAGAGGGGAACCCCCAAAAAGAAGAAAGGTGATGGAACATGGGAAAACGTCTTGATTTTATGCTCTTCCCCGGCGGCAAGAACCGGGCGATGACCTTCAGCTATGATGACGGCGTGGTGCAGGACCGCCGGCTGGTGGAATTGTTTAACCGCTACCACGTGAAAGGCACTTTCAACTTGAACACAGCCACCCTGGGTATCCAGGCAGAGGCGGACATTGGAGGCAAGCACATGGACATCTCCAAAGTAAGCCCGGAAGAGGTGGCCGTCCTGTATGAGGGCCATGAGGTGGGAGGCCACAGCCTGTGCCATTCTTCCTTGCCCAACATTGGCACCTCCTTGGCGATGCACGAGTTGGTGGAGGACCGGATCTTTTTGGAAAAGCTTTCCGGGAAAATGGTTCGGTTCTTTGCCTACCCCTTTGGCACTTACAACGAGGATGTGAAGCAGCTGGTGCGTATGGCCGGCTACATGGGGGCCCGCACGGTGGTTTCCACCCATACCTTTGAAATCCCCCAGGACTTTATGGAGTGGCACGCCACCTGCCACCACAATGATCCCAAGCTGATGGAGCTGGCCAAGCAGTTCTGCGAGGGCCGTGTGTTCCCGGGCTCTTTGTTCTACCTGTGGGGCCACGCCTATGAGTTCGACGGCGACAACAACTGGAACGTCATCGAGGAGTTTGTAAAGTACGTATCCCAGTTCTCCCAGGAGATCTGGTTTGCCGGGAATGCGGAGATTGCCGGCTATGTGACGGCCTTCCGCCAGCGGGTCTACTCCGCGGATGGTAGTAAGATCTACAACCCCACTGCCACGGAGCTGTGGCTGCTGGTGGGGCAAAAGATATACAGCATTCCCGCGGGTGCCACCATTGAGGTGGAGGACCCGGGCCTGTAACAGGCATCCCCAAGGGAAAGGGCGCTGTGGCAAAGGATTTGCCGCGGCGCCTTTTTTGCCCTCCGCAAGGCGGTACGATGCTTTAACTGCTTATAGTTTGCACAGCTGTACAGTAGTTGGAAGGTTGGAAAAAGGGCGGCGCGAAGTGTGGCGGGGAAAGAGCGATTTGTTACAATTAGACAAGTTGGGCACTTTCACGGTTGAAAACTAAAAGCAGCACAAGAAAAGCCCGTGAAAGGGATCGATGGAAGGCTTTTTGAAGTTGGGAATGGGGAAAATGCTGGGAATGTCCTGGATTAAAGGGCCTTGTATTGCCATAATGACGGAATTTAACAGTCGAAAAATGTTTGTACATTTTCCCGAACCCCTCTTGACACACGTCCGTCCATGTGTTAATCTCTAACGAGAAGATACAAAAAATCTGTTCCGGGCCTCTTTTTTTGTCTGTGAGGCTGTGTTCGTTTTTTTGGAACTTTTTGGCCAACAGAGGGCCCTCTGTCCTTTTTGTACCATCAGGATGGTACAAGGCCTCTGTGTCTGGCCACCGGACGAAGGGTTATGCGCCGTTTGGCTTTCACGCGGCAGCAAACTTCCCCCTTCCCGTATACCTAAACAACGCGCAACTTGCTGAGATGTGCCGAAAAGGATGGGTGATGCCTACACAGAAGACGCGACACACCGTGGGGAAGCAGGCTTGCCATGGCTTGTTTTTCCGCGAAAGAATCGAACTTGTTCATTCCATATTTAACAAGGAGGGGTAAAACACATGGCAAAAAAAGAAGCGGCCTTGAAGCCTAAGCAGAGAGGCAGATTCGCTGCGGCGTTTTTCCAAACACTGAAATGCTGGCAGCTGATCGTCATGGTGCTGCCTGCCGTAATCATCATTGTCCTGTTCAACTATGTCCCCATGTACGGCGTTACCATGGCTTTCCAGAACTACAGCCCGTCGCTGGGTTTCTCCGGCAGCCCTTGGGTGGGGTTCCAACAGTTTGAACGGTTCTTCAACTCATTCAACGCCTTCACCACCATCCGCAATACGGTGCTCTTAAGCCTGTATTCCCTGCTGTGGTCTTTCCCGGTCCCCGTCCTGCTGGCCTTGATGCTCAACCAGGTGGAGCGGCCGAGGATTAAGGCCACCATCCAGACGGTGACCTACCTGCCCTATTTCATCTCCACCGTGGTGCTGGTTGCTATGCTGCAGCTGTTCCTCTCTCCCGAGCGCGGCCTGTATGGCGCCCTGATGGACATGATGGGTGTGCAGAACCCCGTCGATCCCAACACCAGCCCTCAGCTGTTCCGTACAGTATATGTTGCTTCCAACATTTGGCAGACCACCGGTTTTTCCAGTATTGTCTATTTGGCAACGCTGTCCGGCGTAGACCCGTCCCTGTATGAGGCGGCCATGATCGATGGCGCTACCAAACTGCAGCGGATCCGTTACATTGACTTCCCGTCCCTGCTTCCCACCGCCACCATCATGTTCATTATGGCTGTCGGCAGCTTGATGAACGTCGGCTTTGAAAAGACATACTTGATGCAGAATACGGTGAACGTGTCTGTTTCCGAAGTGCTCTCCACTTACGTGTACAAGATCGGCTTGGAAAATGCCCAGTACAGCTTCTCCACGGCAATTAACTTGTTCAACACGGTCATCAATATCATCCTGCTGACTGTTACGAACTGGGTGTGCAAGAAGATGTCCGGCACCAGCTTGATGTAAGGAAGGAGGAGAGCGGAATGACTGCTTTGTCAAACGGCAAATCGAAAAACAAAGTGAAGATGTCTAAGGCCGACCTTACCTTTACCGTGGTCACTTACATCATTTGCGCATTGATCTTTATTGTTATCGTATACCCCTTGTACTTTGTGGTGATCGCGTCCTTCAGCAACCCGGACGCTATCCAGCGCGGCGAGATGTGGTTCTTCCCCGTGGAGCCTTCCTTCTCAGCGTATGAAGAGGTGTTCCACCGCACGGAAGTATGGGTCGGTTACCGCAACACCATCATCTACACCGTGGGCAATACCTTTTTTGCCCTGTTGTTCACCCTGCCCGCTGCCTATGTCTGCGGCCGCAAGGATTTCCCCCTGCGCACTCCCCTGATGATCTTTTTCTTGATTGCCATGTACTTTAACGGGGGCTTAGTGCCTACCTATTTGCAGGTGATGCGCCTGGGGATGCTGGACACCATCTGGGCCTTGATCCTGCCCACCAGTGTCAGCGTGTACAACCTGATTATTGCCCGCACTTTCTTCGCCAACACGATCCCCGATGAACTGCGGGAGGCGGCCAATTTGGACGGCTGTTCCGATTTCCGGTTCTTTGCCACCATCGTACTGCCCCTTTCCAAAGCAATCATTGCGGTTGTGGGCCTGTATACCGCTGTTGCGCAGTGGAACAGCTACATGAACGCTTTGATTTATATCCAGTCCGATACCTTGAAGCCCTTGCAGCTGGTTCTGCGCGCCATCCTGATCAACAACCAGAAGGATGCCGGCGGTTCTATGGAAGTGGTCCGCAAGGCTGAGATGCTCAAGTATGCCCTGATCGTGGTTTCTACCGTACCGATCATGTGCGTATACCCGTTCATCCAGAAGTATTTCGCGAAGGGGGTTATGATCGGATCGGTGAAGGGCTGATCCCCCTGCGAGGAAAATGTGAAATAAAGGATTTTTTTTTGGAGGCAGATTTTCATGAAGAAAAAAGTTTTGGCCCTGTTGATGGCCATGGCCCTGGTTGTGTCCGCCTTTGCCGGCTGCTCCGGCGGCGGTAACAGCTCCGCCAGCGGGAGTGACAATTCCGGTTCTTCCGCCACTGAGTCCGGCGATACCGGTGATACCGGCAGCGCTTCCGGTGAAACCGTTGCCCTGACCGCTGTGCTGATCCGTAACAGCACCGATGGCGAGTTCCCCTACCCCATCATCACCAAGCTGCAGGAAGAAGCCGGCGTGACCATCGACTGGCAGGTGGAGTCCCAGGCTGACTGGCCCACTCATAAGAGCGTGCTGCTGGCTTCCGGCAAGACTCCCGACATCTTCTTCGGCACGGATTTGAAAGACGGTGAAGTGGATGACGGCCTGTTCATCGATTGGAATTCCAATGGCTACCTGGATATGGCTCCCAACATCAAGGAGTTCCTGGATGCCGTTCCCGATGCCAAGTCTATGGCGACCACTGCTGGCGGCCAGATGTATGGCATCCCCAACATGATCGCTTTCCGTCCTGAGTCCGGCGATACCTTGTACGTGAACAAGACTTGGTGCGATCAGCTGGGGATCGATATCCCCACCACTACCGATGAGTTCTATGATATGCTCATCCGGTTCCGCGACGAAGATCCTAACGGCAACGGCCAGCAGGATGAGATCGGCATCACCGGCGTTGGCGCCTCCCCCAGCGACCCCACCCTGGGCGCCGGCACCCTGGCTTGGGCATTCCCCGCTTTCGGTGTTGTGATGAACGAAAGCGATACCTACTGCATGGTAGTGGACGGTGCTCCCCAGTTCCAGCCTGTCACCGACAACTACCGCGCCGCTGTGGAATGGCTGAACAAGCTGTGGAGCGAGAACCTGATCGACCATGAGTACTTCAGCTTGGACTTCGCCACTCAGGCCGCTAAGTTCCGCGGCGAAACCCTGATTATGGGCACCGGCTCCGGCTGGACCATGTCCAACAACGTGGGCGACAACCTGGAGCACTACGAGCTGATCGCTCCTCTGAAGGGGCCCAACGGCGACCAGTACTGGAACTCCAGCGCCTGGTTCTACAAGCTGTATCCCAACCGTCTGTGCATCTCCGCCGAGTGCGAGAACATTGAGAAGGCCATTGAGTTCGTCAACCTGTGCTATGACCAGTACAATGGCTTCCAGCTGACTTACGGTTCCGAAGGCGTCAGCGTGGAGAAAGACGCTGACGGCAACCCCGCTTTCCTGGACGTGCCCGAGGGCTATACCGATCCTGAGTACAAGTTCCTGACCGGCCTGGATACCAACGCTCCCACTTGGGCCAGCGATGAATTTGTGGCCACCATCGGCGGCGAGAACGACGCTAAGGAAAAGTACAACAACGACGTGTACTATAGTGAGTGGTTCCTGCCCGAGAGCCGTATGCCTTACATTGTGTACGACTCTGTCACCATGGATGAGATGACCATCTTGAAGACCGACATCAACACGTATGTCCAGCAGTCTGTTGCCGACTTTATCATGAACGGTGTGACCGACGACAAGTGGAACGCGTATAAGGACCAGCTGAACAAGATGGGCCTCGAGCGTTTGGTTGAGATCTACACTGAGGGCTACAACAGCACTCAGGGCTAATCAGTTCTTTCCAAAAACAATAAGAACGGCACAAAAAGGTGGAGGTTTCTCCGCCTTTTTGTCTCTGTTCTTTCTGGATTTGTCAAGCGGAGAGGCATTTTTTTAAAAGAGAATTGCTTAATTTTAAATGCAACCAATTTGGGTTTGCAGTATCCTTTAAAAGAATAAAACGCTAAAATTCCGTGTAAAGGAGAAAGAGTTGTATGGGAAAATTAAAGATCGGCTTCATCGGATGCGGCGGTATCGCCAATGACAAACATTTCCCCGGTATGGCTACCCAGCGGGACCGGATCGATATGTATGCTTTCTGCGACATTATCCCTGAGCGGGCAGAGGAAGCCCGTGCGAAATATGGCTGCGAAGGCGCCAAGGTGTTCACCGACTACCGGGAACTGCTGAAAGACCCTGATATTTATGCTGTCCACGTGCTGACTCCCAATGTAAAGCACTGCGAGATCTCTGTGGCTGCCATGGAGGCAGGCAAGCACGTCATTTGCGAGAAGCCCATGGCCGCTACCTACGCCGATGCTTTGAAAATGTATGAAACCCACCTGCGTACCGGCAAGCTGCTGACCATTGGTTACCAGTACCGCCATATGGACAACAATAAGGCGATGAAGTCCTATGTGGATACCGGTGCTCTGGGTGAGATCTACTACGCCGAGGCCACCGCATGGCGCCGCCGCGGCATCCCCACTTGGGGTGTGTTCACCAACAAAGCCGAGCAGGGCGGCGGTCCCTTGATCGACATGGCAACCCATGCTCTGGACCTCACCCTGTGGATGATGAACAACTACGAAGTGGCCAGCGTTACCGGCTGCACCTTCGATAAGATCGGCCCTGTGGCCACTGTGGACGAAATGGGCAACGATTTTGGCAACTGGGATCCCAAAAAGTACGAGCTGGAAGACTCGGCCTTTGGCTTTGTGCGCATGAAGAACGGCGCTTTGATCAACATCCGCTGCTCTTGGGCGATGAATATCATCCCTGTGGAGGGCATGGTGCGCCTGTGCGGTACAAAGGGCGGTATCGACGCGAACAACGGTGTGGTGGCCAACCACGTAGTGGCCAACCGCAAGGTGGATACCAAGATCGCCACCCGCGGCTTCCCCATGTTCCGTCCCAACACCATTGACCGCAACCCCATGGTGATGCCTCAGGAAGCAGAAGCCAAGATCTGGGTGGATGCCCTGTTTGGCGAGGGCGAACTGTTTGTCACCCCTGAGCAAGCTTTGACCGTCACCAAGGTGCTGGATGCTATCTATGAGTCTGCCCGTACCGGCAAGACCATCTACTTTGACTAATGGGGGGCTTTACCATGGATAAGGCTAGGCTGGAAAAGCTGGGCCAGTGGGCCGAACAGGACGCCAAAGAGGTCATTTTCCCCTTTTGGACCAGCGATTTTATCGTAGACCATGAAAACGGCGGCTTTTATGGGAAAGTCACCTTGGATATGCAGATCGACAACACCGAGCCCCGGGGACTGACCCTCACCGGCCGGATGCTGTATGCCTTTTCCACGGCGTACCGGGTGTTTGGGGACCCGATCTACAGGGAGAAAGCAGACTACACCTACCAGGACCTGATCTCCCGCTTCTACGACAAGGAGTACGGCGGGGCTTTTGTCACGGTCACTGCCCAGGGCGAAGTGCTGGAGGACAACAAACCTAACTACTGCGAAGCGTTCCTGTTGATGGGCTGCGCCGCTTATGCCTGGGCTACCGGGAATGAGGAAGCCCTACGCATCGCCAAGGAAACCTTTGAGATCATGGAGAGCAAGGTGAAGTTTGGCCCTGCCAGCTATCACAACAACATGACCCGGGATTGGAAGCCCGCGGAGGGCTCCGGTTTCGGCGGCCGGAAAGGCCCCTCGTTCCCCAAGGGCGCCATTATGTTCCCACACCACCTGTGCCAGTCCTATGTGCAGCTGTACTACGCCACCGGCGGTGACGAGAAGGTGAAGGCTGCCCTGAAAGAGATGGCCCAGCTGGTCGCGGAAAAGTTGTATGACCCCGAGAAGCGGGACATTATGACCATCATCACGCCCGATGGCAAACGGGTGGGCAGCCACCAGAGCTTTGGCCATGACTGTGAGATTGCCTACTTGATCCTGAAAGTGGCCGGCATCGTGGGTGACCAGGAACTGCTGGAGAAGCTGCGGAAGATCTTTACCGATGTGCTGTATAATGTTCTGGAGAACGATTTCGATCCCTATCACAGCCTGTACAATGGCTGCGACCTAGATACCGGCGACTGTGGTGAAAGCCATGTGTGGTGGGCCCAGGCTGAGGCTGTCACCGCTATGCTGTGCGGGTATGAGCTCACCGGCGATGAGAAATTCTTGGATGCCTGTGAGAAACAGGCGGATTACATTGAAAAATACTTTGTCAACCGGGAACACGGCGATTGGTACAACAACATCGTGGTGGATGAAACCGGCTGGCATATTGTGGATGGCATGCACGGCTTTGACAAATTGAACGGCGGCAAGTGCCCCTTCCACAATTCGCAGATGTGCTTCGAAGTGATGGAACGCGTGAAGCGCATGACAAAGGAGGAAGAAAACACTTGAAAGACATTTATTTGATCACAGCGTCCTTTGTGGGAGAGATCACCCGTGATTTCAAGGGCTATCTGGATATGGCTCGCCGGGTACCCCGGCCTGGAGCTGTTCCGCGGCCCCTACGATGAGTACACCCCCAAGGAGCTCAAGAAGGTGCTGGAGGAGTATGGCCTCACTGCCATCAGCGCCCATGTGGATATCCCGGATACCGACAAGATGCTGGAGTACCTGCCGGAAACCGGCGCGAAGTTTATCGTGTGCCCTGGCCTACACGTGGGTTCCAAAGAGGAAGCCTATGAGAAGGCGGAACTTTTGAACCAGCTGGGCAAAAAGGCAAAGGCTGCCGGCCTGCGCTATGGGTACCACAACCACAACAATGACTTCGACCGCTACGGCGATGAAACCGTCATTGACATTTTCCTGAACAACACCGATCCCGACTTGGTGACCTTTGAGCTGGACGCCGCCTGGGCGTGGCGTGCCGGGGTCAACGCCGCGGAGTTTGTCAACGCTCATGCCGGCCGCTTTGACCTGATCCATGTGAAAGAAACCTCCAAGGTTCTGGGCCCGGAGGACGACATGAAACACCTGTTCGGCCAGGTGAAGCGCGGGCCCGATGGGCGTCCCATGTTCACCCCCGAGCAGAAGGCCCTGTTCGAGGAGCACCAGAAGATCAACTGCAAGCTGGGTGATGGCTTGATCAATATGCCTGAGTTGAAGAAGGCTGCCGATGCCCAGGGTGTCAAGGCCTACATTGTAGAGCGCGAGTACGCCTATACCGGCGACAACTTCACTACCATCTTGGCGGACCGGGAATATCTCAGCGCCCTGGATTAAGAGAGGAGGAGCCCCTATGCAGATGTTTATTGGCGGCGAGCACGTAGACGCGTTCGAAGGGGAACAAACGCTTCCGATGGGAAGGTTTCCCAAGTGGTCAACCCCGCCACCGGCCAAGTGATCGACACTGTCCCTGAGGCAACTTTGGAGGACCTGGACCGTGCCATTGCCCTGGCAGTGGAAGGCCAGAAGGAGTGGAATGCCGTTCCCCTCCACGAGAGGGAAGCCATCATTGAGAAATATTGCCAGCTTGTCACGGCCCCTGACATGGTGGAGAAAATCGCCAAGGTCATGTGCGAAGAGGGCGGCAAGCCCATGGAGCAGTGCCGCACTGAAGTGTTTGCCAATGCTGCTATTTTCCGCATTTACAATGCGGCGGCCTACACGTTCTACGGCAAGAGCCTGCCCTATAACGGGGAATCCCGTTCCCAGGGTGACGTTGCTTTCACCGTCCACGAGCCTTTGGGCGTGTTTGCCAACATTGTTCCCTTTAACTATCCCTTTGAACTGGCTGCCCATAAGCTGGCCCCCATGCTGGTCACCGGCAACAGTGTTGTACTGATGCCTTCCGGCAAGACTCCCCGCAGTGCCATTCTGCTGGTGGAGCTGCTGGTGGAAGCTGGTGTGCCTGCCAACGCTGTGTGCTGTGTCACCGGCCGGGGCAGCGTGATTGGCGCCGCCGCTGCTGCGGATCCCCGCGTGGCTGCTGTCAGCTTTACCGGAAGCACCTCTGTGGGCATTTCCCTGGCGGAGACCTGCGCCAAGTCCCTGCGGCCTGTTTCCCTGGAATTGGGCGGCAACGATCCCCTGATCATTTTCGACGACTGCGACTATGAGCTGGCCCTCAATGAAACCATTGGCGGCCGTGTAGGCAACGCGGGACAGACCTGCTGCGCCAGCAAGCGGTTCCTGGTCCAGCGCGGCATTTACGACAAGTTTGTGGCGGACCTCTCACAGCGGCTGGGCCAGCTGAAAGTGGGCGATCCCGCTGACCCCACGGTGGACATGGGCCCCTGCGTGCGGGAAAGCTCCGCAAAGGACGTGGAGAGCCAGATCCAGAAGACCGTGGAACAGGGCGGTAAGATCGTCTGCGGCGGAGAGCGCAATAGCGCTTTTAAAGGGCTGGTGGAGCCTACGCTCATGGAAGTCACCCCCGAAATGGATATCGCCCGGGATATGGAAGTTTTTGGCCCTGTGTGGCCCGTCATCCCCTTCGATACCTTGGAGGAGGCTTTGGAGATCGCCAACAACACTATTTTCGGGCTGTCTTCCGGCGTGATCACCTCCGACATGAAGACTGCTATGAAAGTGGCCAACGGCATCCAGGCCGGCGCCTGCATCATCAACGGTACAGGCAACTACCGCCTGGCCCACCAGCCCTTTGGCGGGTACAAGTATTCCGGTGTGGGCCGCGAAGGCGCTGTGTCCACCCTGGAAGAGATGACACAGCAGAAGATGATCTCCTTTAAGGGCGTGTTGAACTGAGCAGGCGTTTGCGCGTTTTATAAATTGGTAAGGTCCTACCCGAAAAATTGAGAGGAGTGCTTTCCCATGAGAAAAGAATTTGAGCGTACCACACCGGAATCGGTTGGCATCAAGAGCCAGGATATCCTGCATTACATTGACACCCTGGAGCACAGCACTACCGAGATGCACGGCCTGATGATTATGCGTCACGGCAAGATCTGCACCGAGGGCTGGTGGGCCCCCTATGCGCCCAACCTGCGCCACGGCCTCCAGTCCCACACCAAGA
>OBXM01001948.1_pt1 | contig 10622 bp, 10 predicted proteins | sample 1538141 | NCBI WGS metagenome assembly OBXM01 (sample SAMEA2580153, study PRJEB22360) | human gut metagenome | biome: human gut; feature: human-associated habitat; material: faeces | place: Denmark | collected 2008/2010 | reverse complement strand
CGGCCTGTCCGGCATCCCTGTATTCCAGGTCAGCCGGTTTGCGGCCAGGGCCCTGGACCAGGGTAAGAGGGTCACAGCCCTGGTGGACTTTATGCCGTCCTGGGATGACGGTGAGGCCTTTGGCCTGCTTAAAAAGCGCGCGTCTCTTCTGGGCCATAAGACGGTGGAGGAACTGTTTACAGGTCTGCTGAACAAGAAGCTGGCCCTGGTTCTCATTAAGCTGGCAGGCATCAAACCGTCCCAGAAGTCCGGGGATCTGTCCCCAAAACAGCTGAAACTGCTTCTGGGACAGATAAAGTCCTATGAAGCCATTGTCATGTCAGTGAATCCCTTTGCCAATGCCCAGGTGTGCTGCGGCGGGGTGGACACCGGTGAGGTGGATGCCGCCACCATGGAATCCAGGCTTCATGCTAATCTGTATCTGGCGGGAGAATTGCTGGATGTGGATGGAATCTGCGGCGGATACAACCTGCAGTTTGCCTGGTCCAGCGGTATGATAGCGGGGACACATGCGGCGGGAGGACATTCCGTTGGGAAACATGAGGCAGGCGCAAATAAGGCGGCGGCACATGGGGCATATGCCCCTGCCCCAGACGGAAAGAGGAACAGAAAATGATTCGTATTAATCAGTTAAAAATGCCCCTGGGACACGACAGGGCCGGCCTTTTGGAGAAAGCTGCCAGGGTACTGCGTGTTCCGTCAGAGGAGATAGAGAAGCTCACTATCGTCAAGCAGTCCGTGGACGCCAGAAAGAAGCCGGATATATGGTACAGTTACGTGGTGGACATAGGAATCAGGCAGGCCGGACTCCAGAAGGAGGAAAAGCTGGTGCGCAGGCTGAAGGACCGGAATGTGGCGGTCCATAAGGAAGCACCCTACCGGCTTCCTGAGCCGGGTACTGAGTGTATGGCGGGCCGGCCTGTCATTATCGGCACCGGCCCGGCCGGGCTGTTCTGCGGCCTTATGCTGGCCAGAAAGGGGTACATGCCCATACTTCTGGAACGGGGGGAGGACGTGGACGCGAGGACGGACCGGGTGGCCCGGTTCTGGGAAACAGGGCAGCTTGACCCGTCCTCCAATGTGCAGTTCGGGGAAGGCGGGGCAGGAACATTTTCTGACGGAAAGCTTAACACCCTTGTAAAGGATACCTTTGGAAGAAACAGGGAAGTGCTGCGCATACTGACAGAGTTCGGCGGGGACCCGTCTATCCTGTATGTGAATAAGCCCCACATCGGAACCGATGTATTAAGCCGCATTGTCAAATCCATACGGACAGAGATTGAAAAGCTGGGAGGCCAGGTCCTTTTCCAAAGCCAGGTAACGGATTTTGTGACGGAGGGGGAGCCGGGGGAATCCAGGCGCATAAAAGCCCTTGTTGTCAACGGCAGCCAGGTTCTTGAGGCGGAGACAGTGGTGCTGGCCATCGGACACAGCGCCAGGGATACCTTTGAGACCCTGCTGGCCAGAGGAATCCCCATGGAGCCAAAGGCATTCGCGGTGGGACTGAGGGTACAGCATCCCCAGACGCTGATCAATGAGAGCCAGTACGGCATGAAGGAATGCGGTGAATTGGGGCCGGCCAGCTACAAGCTTACATGGAAGGCTTCTGACGAAAGAGGAGTCTATTCCTTCTGCATGTGCCCCGGAGGCTACGTGGTCAATGCGTCCTCTGAGCCGGGCCGCCTGGCGGTCAACGGCATGAGCTATCATGACAGGGCAGGGGAAAATGCCAACAGCGCCATTATTGTCACGGTCACGCCGGAAGATTTCTGCGGGATGGAGACTGGAGCCGGAACAGACCAGGGCTGCGAAGCGCCTGGGGATGCCATGGCAGGAATCCGGTTCCAGAGGCGCCTGGAGGAGACCGCTTTCTGCCTGGGAAAGGGAAACATACCGGTACAGCTCTACGGTGATTTTAAGGAAGGCCGTGTCTCAGAGGGATTTGGCGGTGTGAATCCCGCCTTCAGGGGCGGGTATGCCTTTGCCAATCTCAGGGAGCTGTTTCCGGAACCATTGTCCCGGGCTTTCATGGAAGGAATGGAAGGATTTGGAACCATGATTCGCGGCTTTGACCGGCCGGATGCCATCCTGGCTGGCATTGAGAGCCGTACCTCGTCCCCGGTCCGCATTCCCAGGGACCAGGGAATGGAAAGCCCTGTAAAGGGAATCTTTCCCTGCGGTGAGGGAGCGGGTTATGCAGGGGGAATTACCTCGGCAGCCATGGACGGAATCAAGACGGCAGAAGAGATTATCCGCAGGTACAGCCCCTTACGTCCGTCCCGGACTGTGGCTAAAACATGACAGGAACATTTACAACATAGAAATTGACGTGACCTGTAAATTGGTGTAAGATAAACAGGAATCGTTTGATGAGATAAAGGAGTATATCATGGAAACCCAGGAACGTCAGAATCTTGCGGATAAACAGAGGATTGTGATTAAAATTGGCTCATCTTCCCTTACCCATGCTCAGACAGGGGAAGTGAACCTGATGAAGATAGAAAAGCTGGTGCGGGTTGTCAGCGACCTGCGGGGACAGGGAAAGGACGTGGTCCTGGTGTCCTCCGGCGCCATTGCGGCGGGGCGGCAGGCCCTGGGCCGTCACAGGAAGCCGGATACCCTTGCTGAGAAGCAGGCCTTTGCGGCTGTGGGCCAGGCCAGGCTCATGATGATTTACCAGAAGCTGTTTGCGGAATACAACCAGACAGCTGCCCAGGTCCTTCTCACAAAGGACACCATGGTCAATGATTCTTCCAGGTACAATGCCCAGAATACCTTTGACGAGCTGTTAAACCTGGGAACCATACCCATTGTCAATGAAAACGATACGGTATCCACCTCGGAGATTCCATATGTGGACAGCTTCGGTGATAATGACCGGCTGTCAGCCATTGTGGCGGCTCTGATTGGGGCAGACCTGCTCATCCTGCTGTCTGACATAGACGGCCTTTACACAGATGACCCCAGGGAGAACCCGGAGGCCGGATTTATCAGCCTGGTGCCTGAAATTACGCCGGAATTCCTGCGTATGGGCAAGGATACGTCGGGCAGCGACGTGGGTACCGGGGGAATGTCGGCCAAGCTGGCAGCGGCCCGGATTGCCACGGACAGCGGAGCCGATATGGTCATAGCTAACGGAGACCAGGTGGATGTCATACTGGACATCATGTCGGGCAAGGAAAAGGGAACCCTGTTCCTGGCCCATACCAATCTGGATTTTGACCTGATGCATTATCTGAACAATGAATACTAGGGAAGGCGCCCGGCCGGGCGCCAGGCCCTGAAAGAGGTGAATGTATGGACGCGTCAAGGATTGACCGCATCAACGAACTGTACCACAAGTCCCAGTCAGTGGGGCTGACAGAGGAGGAGAAGGAGGAACAGGCCCGGCTGCGCCAGGAGTACGTTGCAGCTATACGGGGAAGCCTCCGCAATAACCTGAACAACATATCCATCAAGGAGCCGGACGGCTCCATCACGGATTTGGGAAAGAAACATGGCGGAATCAAGGAAGTCTGATGCATTGTGAAGGGGAGATTATGATGACATTGAATGAAATAGGCAGCCGTGCCAAAGAAGTATCGCGTGTACTGGGTACCCTGGGCTCCAGGGAGAAGAATATGGGACTGGAGGAAGCGGCCAGGGCTTTGCTGGAAGGCGAGGAGGAAATCCTGGAGGCCAATTCTAGGGATTATGAGAAGGCCAGGTCCGGCGGCATGAGCCAGGGACTGCTGGACCGTCTTAAGCTGACGCCGGCCAGGGTTCAGGCCATGGCGGACGGCCTGCTGCAGGTGGCCTCCCTGGAGGACCCTGTGGGAGAGGTGCTGTCCATGAAGCTTCGCCCCAACGGCCTTCAGATTGGGCAGAAGCGTGTGCCTCTGGGGGTTATCGGCATGATTTATGAGGCCCGCCCCAATGTGACGGCAGACGCCTTCGGCCTCTGCTTCAAATCAGGAAATGCGGTTATCTTAAAGGGCGGAAGCGACGCCCTTCATTCCAATATGGCCATTACCCGGTGCCTGCGCGCCGGACTCGCAAGCGCCGGCCTGCCCGAGGATTCGGTCCAGCTGATTGAGGATACCAGCAGGGATACCACCAGGGAGCTGATGCGCCTGAACAGGTACATTGACGTGCTCATCCCCAGAGGAGGGGCGGGACTTATAAAGACCGTGGTGGAGAACAGCACCATCCCTGTCATAGAGACGGGCACCGGCAACTGCCATGTATATGTGGACGCTTCCGCGGACCAGAATATGGCCCTGGACATTATCTTCAATGCCAAGACCCAGAGAATCGGCGTGTGCAATGCATGCGAGTCCCTTCTGGTGCACAGGAGCATTGCAAAGGAATTCCTGCCCCTTCTCAGGAAGAAGCTGGAGGAAAAGCAGGTGGAGATCCGGGGAGACGAGGACGCCTGTGCCATTGAACCTTCCTTTGTCAGGGCCACCGAGGAGGACTGGGGCAGGGAGTACCTGGATTATATCCTGTCCTTAAAGCTGGTGGACTCTGTGGATGAGGCCATCCGCCATATCAATACCTACAATACAGGTCATTCGGAAACAATCGTGACCTCTGATTATTTCAATGCCCAGACATTTTTAAATGAGGTGGACGCTGCGGCTGTCTACGTCAATGCTTCCACCCGCTTTACAGACGGTGAGGAATTCGGTTTCGGAGCAGAAATCGGCATCAGCACCCAGAAGCTTCACGCCAGAGGCCCCATGGGCCTTAAGGAACTGACCACTACCAAGTATATTATTTACGGAGATGGACAGATTCGCTGATTACAGCTACAGAGGAGCCGGGACATTTTACATTTGTTCCCGGCTTTGTCAGACAGAATGCAGGAAAAGAGGAAATATATATGCTCGAAGAGGAAAACAGCAGGAAAAGGAGCAGAAAACAGCAGGAGGAAGAACCCTTCAGCTGGAAAAAGGAGATTATCAGCTGGATACAGATTATCGTGGCAGCAGTCATCATCGCCCTGGTCCTTAACAACTTTATCATAGCCAACAGCCGTGTGCCAACCGGCTCCATGGAGAACACCATCATGTCCAAGAGCCGTGTCATCGGTTCCAGGCTGTCCTATCTGACCAGCGACCCTGAGAGAGGGGATGTGGTTATTTTCCATTTCCCGGACGATCCAACGGGAAAAATCTACTACGTAAAGCGTGTCATAGGGCTTCCCGGTGAGACCGTGAACGTGGTGGACGGAAAAGTCTATATCAATGATTCAGACACGCCCCTTGACGAACCCTACCTTCCCGAACCAATGGAAGGCTCCTACGGTCCCTATACAGTGCCGGAGGGATGCTACTTCATGATGGGAGACAACAGGAACAATTCCCTGGATGCCCGGTTCTGGAAGAACCAGTTTGTGGAGAAGGACAAGATTATAGCCAAGGTGCTGTTTACGTATTTTCCAAAGATAGAGAAAGTGGAATAAGAGAAAACGGAGTAAGAGACAGGATGAAGATAATCATATCACCTGCCAAGAAAATGAATATCAGGGAAGACGAGCTGGAATGGGCGAATCTTCCCTGTTTCCTTTCCAGGGCAGAAGAACTGAAGAGATACATACAGGGCCTGGACTTAGACCAGGCCAGGAAGCTGTGGCAGTGCAATGAAAAGATAGCCCTGCTTAATTACGGCCGTTTTAAAGAGATGGACCTTGAAAGGCGCCTGACCCCGGCCCTCTTATCCTACGAGGGAATCCAGTATCAGTACATGGCGCCTGGGGTGTTTGAGCAGGGACAGTGGGATTATGTGCAGGAGCATCTGCGCATCCTGTCCGGGTTTTACGGTATCCTTAAGCCCCTGGACGGCATCGTGCCGTACCGCCTGGAGATGCAGGCAAAGGTGGAGCTTACGTCAGGTATCAAAAGCCTTTATGACTACTGGGGAAGCTCTATCTGCCGGGAACTGGCCGCGGATGAGACATTGATTGTGAATCTGGCCTCAAAAGAATACAGCAGGGCAGTGGAACCCTATCTGGAAGCCCATATTGATTATGTGACCTGTGTGTTCGGAACCCTTGCAGAGGACGGAACAGGCGGTCTTAAGGTAAAGGTGAAAGCCACCGAGGCCAAGATGGCCAGAGGAGAGATGGTCCGGTTTATGGCGGAGCGGGGCGTCCGGGACGCGGAGGGGCTTAAGGGGTTTGACCGTCTGGGGTATCGCTACTGCCAGGAGAAATCCGGGGATAAGGAATACGTATTTATCAAGATTAGGGAACAATAAAACAGGGACCTGTATGCCGGTGCGGCGTACAGGTCCCTTTTCACAGCCGGAATTTCAGGCGAGAATCGCGGCCAGGTCATGCTCCGGTGTGGAGATGGGATGGATTTCAAACTGCTCGGTCAGATATTCCAGTATGGCCGGAGAGAGAAAGGCGGGAAGGGTGGGGCCAAGGTAAATGTTCCGGATACCCAGATGCAGCAGGCTTAAAAGGATACAGACAGCTTTCTGTTCGTACCAGGACAGAACCAGGGTAAGGGGAAGGTCATTGACCTGGCAGCCGAATGCTTCTGCCAGGGCTGCGGCCACCTGGATGGCACCGAATGCATCGTTGCACTGTCCCATGTCCAGAAGGCGGGGAATGCCGGCCAGGGTTCCAAGCTCCAGGTCATTAAAGCGGTATTTGCCGCAGGCCAGGGTCAGAATAAGGGTGTCCTCAGGCGCCTGCTTTACAAAGTCCGTGTAGTAATTCCTGCCGGGACGGGCTCCGTCGCAGCCTCCTACCAGGAAAATGTGGCGCAGCTTGTTTTGTCTGACTGCCTGTGCCACGGTGCCCGCAGCAGCCAGAACAGCTTCCCGCCCAAATCCGGTGGTGACCTTGGTGCCGCCGTTGATTCCGGGGATGGTCACATCCTCCTTGAAGCCGCCAAGCTCCAGGGCCTTTTGGATGACCGGAGAGAAGTCTTTGCGGCCGTCAATATGGACGATGCCCGGATAGGACACCAGGGCGGTGGTAAATACCCGGTCAGAGTAAGAGGGTTTGGGCGGCATCAGGCAGTTGGTGGTAAAAAGCACAGGGGCGGGAAGGTCCGAAAATTCTTTCTGCTGATGCTGCCATGCGGTTCCGAAATTGCCTTTTAGATGGCTGTATTTTCTGAGCTCCGGGTAGGCGTGGGCGGGAAGCATTTCACCGTGGGTGTATATGTTGATTCCCCGGCCCTGGGTCTGCTCCAGCAGAAGCTTTAAGTCGTGAAGGTCATGGCCTGAAATGACGATAAAGGGTCCCTGTTCCACGGTAAGGCTTACCTGTGCCGGAGCCGGGATGCCGAAGGCCTGGCGGTTGGCCCTGTCCAACAGTGCCATGCAGTCCAGGTTTACGGCGCCCAGTTCCATGACAATGGGGAGCAGATCCTGAACCGTATAGCTGTCATAACCAACGGCAGACAGCCCCTTATAAAAATAGTCCATGACTCCTCTGTCCTCATGGCCCAGCACCATGGCATGGTACGCATAGGCGGCCATTCCTCTCATGCCGAAAAGAATCAGGGATTTAAGGGAACGTATATCCTCATCCTCTGACCAGAGTCTGTTCATGTCAAAATCTTCTGTCCGGCTGCAATCTGCCGTACAGGATCCGCACATGGGGGACAGGGAATGTTTTAAGCGTCCGGCCTCCGCAAGAAGCTCATTCAGGGCGCTGTCATCAAAGCTTACATTGGTAAGGGTGGCAAACAGTCCCCTTACAATCAGGCGGTCTGCTTCCGGAGAGCGGTCTTTTCCTTCTGACGCCCTGGCAAGGCCGATGAGGGCTCCTGTAAGTTCATCCTGAATCCTGGCAGTGGCAGCTGTCTTGCCGCACACACCTGCTTTTCCCATACATCCGCTGCATCCTGCGGTCTGTTCGCATTGAAAACAAAACATATTGTGTTCCATGATATATCCTCCTCGTAAATATGTGTGAGCAGGCGGTATGTTCTGCCTGCCCTTGACGGTATGGGGAAAGTATAATATAATTTCAACAACAAGTAAGTTGTTGAAACAACGTTAAGGGAGAAAAATATGGATATTCATTTGCTGGCAGGAACAAGACTGTTTCAGGGAATCAGAGAGCATGAAATAGAGGCCATGCTAACATGCCTTTCAGCGGAAGAGAGGACCTATGGGAAGGATGCTTATATATACAGGGCCGGTGATGTGACAGGCCGTCTGGGGGTGGTGATGGAAGGGGCGGTGAACATCATTAAGGATGATGTGTGGGGAAACAGAAAAATCATTGAGAATATAGGCGGAGGGCAGATATTCGGGGAGACGTATGCATGTCTTAAGGGGGAACCCCTGATGGTGGATGTGCAGGCATCGGAACGCTCCAGAATCCTGTTCATGGACGTGAACCGCATCCTGACCACCTGTTCATCCAGCTGTGACTTCCACAACCGTCTGATACGGAGCCTGATGTATGTGCTGGCCGGGAAAAACCTGATGCTTACGAAGAAAATGGATATTATCACGCCTAAATCCCTGCGGGAGAGGGTTATGGTGTACCTGTCCCAGGAATCCGTAAAGCAGGGGTGCCGTACCGTCACAGTGCCCTTTAACCGCCAGCAGATGGCGGATTATCTGTCCGTGGACAGAAGCGCGCTGTCGGCGGAGCTGTCCAGAATGCAGAGGGACGGGGTGATTTCATATGAGAAGAACCGTTTTACGATTCAATAGATGATTTGGCCGGCGCAATAACCGGCTCCCAGCAATTACCACTTGAAACAGAACATATGTTCTGGTATATTGGAACCAGGAGGTGAAAGTAGTGGCGGCTTTAAATATACCCATACAGATGTTTGGCGCCTGCAGCACCCTGGGAGATATGACGCCCCTCTGGTTCCGGTATGAGAATAAGGAGCACGGAATCATCACGGTGAAGATTGAGAGCATTGTCTCTTCCAGGGAAGAGAAGTTTTGCGGCATGGAGCATATCAGCTTTGTGTGCTGGGCCGTGGCAGAGGGCCAGAGACGTCTTATTGAGCTGAGATACCGCATATCTACCCATAAGTGGTCATTTTTCAGGACACTGTCATGAGAAGCCAAAAAGATCAGGTATGGTACCATGTGGATGTGAACAGCGCCTATTTAAGCTGGACAGCCGCATACAGGGTCTGTATCCTGGGGGAGGATTTGGATCTGCGGGACCTTCCCTCTGTCATCGGAGGAAGCGAGGCAGAACGGCATGGCATTGTGCTGGCGAAATCCTCCTCTGCCAAAGGGTATGGAATCAGGACAGGGGAAACACTGGCAGAGGCCAGATGCAAATGTCCGGGGCTTGTAATCGTACCTCCGGACTACAGTCTGTATGTGAGCTGCTCCAGCGCTCTTGTGGAGCTGCTTAAGAAGTATTTTCCCTATGTTCACCAGTACAGTATAGATGAGGCGTTCTGCCAGGTGGAGGGCACAATGGGATTATGGGGAACGCACACAGCGTTTGCGCACCAGCTGAAGGAAGAAATACGCCGGGAGCTGGGTTTTACCGTGAACATCGGTGTGTCGGACAGCAAGCTGCTGGCCAAGATGGCTTCTGAATTCCAAAAGCCGGACCAGGTCCACACCCTGTTTACCTGGGAGATAGAGAGGAAGATGTGGCCGCTGCCTGTAAACGAACTGTTCTGGGTGGGGCCGGCCACCGCGAGAAAGCTGAGAGCGCTGGGAATAAGGACCATAGGGGCTCTGGCTGCCTCGGATTTGGAACTGTTAAAAAGGCATCTAAAAAAACAGGGGGAGTTTATCTGGAATTATGCCAACGGAAGAGATGTGTCTCCATTTTTGAGAGAGCTTCCGCAGAATAAGGGGTACGGCAATTCTATGACCACGCCGTCAGATGTGACGGATCGGGAGACGGCAGAACAGGTCATATTATCCCTTACGGAAACCGTGTGCGCCAGGCTGCGGGCTGACAGCATGGAAGCTGCCTGCGTGGGTATTTCCATCACGGACAGGGAATTTCGCCATGGATCCGGTCAGACCACCCTGATTTCGGCTACAGATACCACCCTGGAAATCTATGAGGCGGCCCGGAGCCTGTTTGACCGCCTGTGGAATCATTCTCCCATCCGCCAGATGGGGGTCCATACAAGCAAGGTCAGCCCAAAAGGCCATTATCAGTATCAGCTTTTTGACAGGGGACTCCATGATAAATACGCCAGGCTGGACACGGCTGTGGATGAGATAAGAAAACGGTATGGGGAGGACTGCGTGCAGAGGGCTGTTTTTGTGGGGAACCGGATTCCCCACATGTCGGGCGGCATTGACAAGGTGAAACGGACCGGAGTCACCAAGGCCGTGCAGAGGCCCGGGCCGGGCGGCGGTGCGGGAGACCGGAATCACGGCAGCGGGGAGGACCGGGTTTTCCGGTAGCTTCTCGGAGAGCAGCCCTTTATCTTGTGGAACACCTTGGAGAAGTAATTGGGGTCGGTGAAGCCGGCCCTTATGGCTGTCTCGGTCATGGTCAGCTTTCCCTCCAGCACATCGGGAATACTCTTTTCAATGCGGTATTTTAGCAGGTATTCAAACAGGGATTCCTTCATGTAACCCTTAAAGACCCGGCAGCACTCGCTTTTGCAGATATGGATGTGGCGGGGAAAATGCACCCGGGGGATATCAGAACTATCCTGCCGGCT
>OBXM01001946.1_pt1 | contig 10640 bp, 13 predicted proteins | sample 1538141 | NCBI WGS metagenome assembly OBXM01 (sample SAMEA2580153, study PRJEB22360) | human gut metagenome | biome: human gut; feature: human-associated habitat; material: faeces | place: Denmark | collected 2008/2010 | reverse complement strand
GGGCAAAACCTTCATTCAGACAAGACTTGAACCTACAAGCAAAAACATCCATAAGTAGCGCCCTTTTTAGAACAGATTGAAATAAAAAAGGGCGCCATGAAAAATGCGATCAAATTATACAAGCTGAAACCTAAAAGGGCGCTGATTTTTAAGGCTGATTGAAAGCCAATAAAGTTAGCGCCCTTTTTATATATACACCAAGATCACATTAAAATTGAAAGCATCGGAAAGCCGGAGAATCGGAGTGCGGAAACGCACTTTCATTCTCCGGCTTTTTTGTTTTCTGGAAAGGAAAAGTCATGATGGTACGCTATAAAAGAAATAAACAGATTGCCTGCTACAATTCAAACAATCTCATCACCGTAGGCAAAATACCACCGGCCGAACGGCCGCGCGGTCCATTTCAAAGCTGCAGTAACTGCCCTTACCCGTCTCACGGCTTCCTCTGCTATAGCTCTGAGGGCGATTGCCTCAGAACCGATATGCAAAAATTTGCACAACGCAGGAAAAAGGAGGTGAAGGATGGAATCCGAATTAAGTAAACGGATTAAGGCGCTGACCCACCACTACCGCCCAAAGCTGCATACTGAAAAGCGAACCGTCCGGTGGGCGGATGAGGTGTGGACACCGTCAGGGATTGTGGACAGCATTCGATTTGAGGACTATTACGAGAGTGAGGAATACCTCTGTAGGCTCCTGGATGCAGAACAGTTTTCCGACAAAGCACCCTACTTGACTGCATATATGCACAAACCCGGCAGATGCTTTCGGGACGACAGCACCGAGCAAAATGCGCAGAAATGCCATGGCTGTGTCCTGCGGTGCCACAACTGGCGCATCGGGATGATGGTTACCTGTTTTGAAGTCAAAATTACCTATCAGGATTTCAAAAGCAAAAACGGCCATAACTTTCATGGGAATGAAAATTTCTACTGTGTACCGAAAGCTCTTGCTGCCAGAATCGCCGGGGAGGTTCCCGCCCATATCGGTATCCTCGCATATTTTGAGGGGGAACGCCAATACGGGCTCCGGCAGTTCAAACCGGCCACATGGCAAGAGATACCAGATCAAACCAAGGTGCTGCTGCTGTATAACGCTATGAAAAAATGGTGCGACGGAGCGGTTTTTGTGTAGCAGCCTGTAAGTATTGCAGTGATCAATTAAATTGGAGGTATCAAAATGAGCGTTAACACCAGAAACGAAAGAATCTTTGAAATAGAACTCAGCCGCTGGAATCCTTCTGGCGCAAACCTTTCGGCAGAAATCACACTCTCCGCCACACCCTATGAACTGGCGAATGCATTGGAAAAGGCGAGAATTACCGATGATACCGTTTATTCCACGGAGGTTCTAAGCTGCCAGCTGAACTATCTACCGCAATTTATCACTCCCGATGCCAATCTGCATGAGCTGAATCACCTTGCCCACCGGCTGTCTTCCCTGAGTGCATGGGAACTGGATTGCTTCGAGATGATGGACGCCGTCCAATTCCAGTACGCTTCCATTCCGGTAGAGCGGCTCATCAATATGACTCACAGCATGGCGCATTGCCAGATTGCCTATGAAGCCCACGATGACCAGTCACTCGGTAAATTTTATGCGGATATTGACTTTGTACCGGCGCTGGAAAATGTAACGGATGAAGTCTACGCATATCTGGACTTCGGCAAAATTGGAAAGGAAATGCGTGAGGGCGAAGGCGGCGTATTCACGCCCCACGGCTATGTGGTGCAGAACGGCGAGATTGCCGCCGAGTACCACAGCGGTGATGCCCTCCCCATTGAAAAGCCGGATTACGCCGTGCTTCTTCGGGTAACCAAGGGATATTTTAATGACCCCGCCTATTACAATGACACGGCTGTCTTCCTCAAGCTCCCTACCGGGGATGCGGCGCTTTTGCAGGCGGTTGATGCTGTCGGAGCGGCCTCTCCGGAGGAATGTGTATTTTCAGCGGAGGACTGCATGGCGCCCTTTTTGACTGAAAAAATCAACGATGCCCTGTATGCATCGGAAGGCGACTGCTATGGTCTGGTCAATGAGCTGTCAAGGCAGCTCCAGCAGCTCGAAACGGAAACGCGCCTGCTGATCTACAAGGCGATGCTGGAGGAAGCACCCGGTGATCTTTCTCTGGAGGAAGCCCTCGACCTTGTACCCATGGCGGCGAAATTTGAGCTTTTGGCAGACACTGTGTCTGCCTCGGAGTATGCGAAAAAGGAAATTAAGCAAATGCTGTCATTTGCAAGCGACCAAGGACTTCACAAGTTTTGTGATCTGGATAACTACGGGCGATACCTTTTGGAACAGCGCGGGGCTGTCGAAACGGACTACGGATTTTTGATGCCGCAGAGCGGCATGACAGTAGAGCAATGCCTGAACCGTCCCGGCCAGAGCTTCGGTATGGAAATGAAGTAGCAAAATTTTGTTGGCATTTGGTATAGCTATTCTCACAAAGCTGTGGCATTGTGTTGTGCTGAAGGGAGGCGAAGAAGATGGATGAGAAGCTCTTGGATTTACTGGATATGGCGTTTGCGGAACGATTTCAGCTTGCGTATGCTGCCCTGCGTGAATCTGATACACAGTCGGAAAATCTGGCGCAGGAACTAATGGCACTCAGTGACAGCATCCAGAACAACGCTGAAATCAGTCAAAGCATGAAAGATAGGATTGAGTATTATCTGAGTCAAAATTCGGATTTGGAGGTAAAGTTCCAGAAGCATTTGTACATTCAGGGCGCCAAGGACTGTGTGGCAGTATTAAGAGAGCTTGGCGTAATCAAGTAGCACGGGCAATGAAGCCTGTGCTTTTTTAGACCCCATATCAAAACAGGGCCGTTTCCCCATACAGGAGGCGGCCCTGTTTTTTTTGCGCCCTTTTTGCCTTTCTTTCCGGGGGAAACGGCTGGAAAGGAGAACCCATGCACAAAGAACAGCTTGCCTTGCATTTGCGCCGGTATCACCATGGTGCGGAACACGCCGTCTTAAGCAAAGAGCTGGAGCGCAGCTTCGGCGTTTCGGGCAAGGAGCTGCGGGATCAGGTCAACGCCCTGCGTAGGGACGGTGTTCCCATTGCCAGCGACCAAAACGGGTACTTTTATGCCAAAACCGAAGCAGAGGTACGCATGACCATCCGGCACATGAGAAACCGCATCAGCGGAATCAGTGCCGCCATCACCGGCCTCCGGCACTCCCTTGCGGCCTTTGACGATACCCAGTTGCGTCTGCCGCTGGAGAAAGGTGGTGATGAACTCTGAACAGCTTCATGTCCTGGATCGGCGGCAAGAAATCCCTGCGGGAGCTGATCGTCACCTTGTTTCCCCTCTATTATGAGCGGTACATCGAGGTGTTTGGCGGGGGCGGCTGGGTGCTGTTTCACAAGCAGCCCGGTAACGATTTTGAAGTCTACAACGACTTCAACGGCCTGCTGGTCAACCTCTACCGCTGTGTGCGGGAAAAACCGCAGGAGCTGATGGCGGAACTTGCCCTATTGCCTTAACTCCCGCGCAGATTTTGAGCTTGTAAAAAACGCCCTCGCCCGTGATTCTCCCGCATCGGATGTGCAAAAAGCGGCGTGGTTTTACCAGCTCATCCGCTACAGCTACGCGTCGGGGCTGACCAGCTACGCCAGCCAGCCCCACGATATTCGCAGCAACTTTCCCCTCATTGAGCAGGCCCATCGGCGGCTTGCCAAAGTAGTTATTGAAAACAAGGATTTCGAGAAGCTCATCGGGCAGTATGACCGCCCTGTGAGCTTTTTCTACTGCGACCCGCCGTATTTTGAAACCGAAAGCTATTACAAAAACGTGGGCGAGGATGGCTTCACGGAAAAAGATCATATCCGTCTGCGAGATGCGCTGCTGCGGATCGACGGAAAATTTTTGCTGTCCTACAACGACTGTGAATTTATCCGCAGCCTCTATGATGCACCGGGCATCCAGACGGAAGCCTTTACCCGCATTAATAACATTAAGCAGCGGTACGACAACGGAGCGCAGTTTCCCGAAATCCTCATTGCCAACTACGATATGCATGAGCGTGAGAAAAACGCTCCGTCACAGCTGAATTTGTTTGGAGAAGGCGGCTTCATGGAATAGGTAAAAGCACTCTTGGCAACAGCATTGCGTAAAAAGTAAAATCAATATTTTATAAGAGGAAATCATTCATGAAAAAGAATCAAATGCCTCAAATCGGCCTCCCTGCCGACGCCTGCGAGCAATCCGGCTTTACAGACAAGGATACCTTGGAGCTTCATGCCGGACAGAGCATCCTTGTATTTATGAAGGATAAAATGACGGCGCTGGAGGTGGCGAATGCCATCCAGAGCCTCAGCGCCCTCGCCGCCGACCTGACCGTCGTTCTCGCCTCAGCCTGCGGCCTTTGCAATAACTGCAGCGATGAAAATCTTGAAGCTGGTGCGAAATGCGGCTGCGGCAACAACCCTGCCGAGTGGGTGGCCGGGTGCTCTCTCTGCCACGATCTGCTGGATGAAAGTCAGAGTATCCGCATCCCCGGCTATCTGCTGGAGGAATCGGGCATCCCCACAGAAGCCAAGCTGGAAGCCTATACGGACGAGGACAGCGGCGAAATCACGGTGGTGGAGGCGGATGTCCAGCAGGATATCACCGATGTGCCGCCCGGTATTCTTACGGTGCTGGCGCAAAGCGGCGTGTGCCTCGCGGAGCTGGATGAGCTGATGATGCTGGACAGCATCATCTACGGAAACTAACCTGTCTTGGATTTCCAATCACGATCCGGGAGGTGAGCATATGCCGGGAATCACCCTAAAAAACGGCCTCATTTCCTACTACGGAAACCCGGCCGGATATACAGAAAAAGAAACCGCCGTTGTGGACAGCATCTTCCGAAACAACGAGCTGACCGCATGGCTCAAAAGCCGCAGCCTGGCCCCACAGTGGACGGACGGCGTGATGGAACGGCTTACCGCGGGAGAACAAATGTGCGGTATGGCCGAAGCCGCCGCTCCACTGAAAAATGTCCGTATCTGGCAGCTGAAACCGGATACGGACGTGTATATGAAGTTTATCTCCTATGAGGAAACGGTGCGTCAATTCGGGGAGCCGTCTCCGGAGCATTATCGCGTCGCCTATGACGGGCAGCTGAACACCAACGACCTCGAAGCCATCTACACCAGATGCAATACAAATCCCCCGCCCGGCTATGACGGACACTCCCTGTCCATGTCGGATGTGGTGGAGCTTTACGATGAGAGCGGCAGCGAATTTCACTTCTGTGACCGCTTCGGATTCCAGAAAATCAGCTTCGGGGAACCGGAGCAAACCCAAACCATGGGGATGAGTATGTAGGCAGCCTTGGGCTGTCTTTTTTCATGCCCTCACCAATAGAACGGAGGAAAAATATATGGTTCAGCTTATGAAAAAGGCGAAAGCCGCAATTTCACAAAAGGCCACAGCGGTAAAAAATACCGCCGCAGGTCTCGCATTGCGCAGCAGACACATCCTTTCCCAAAACGCCGGGGACGGCTACATTGACACCGCCATCAAAATCCTGATTGCTGTGGTGCTGGGGACATTGCTCCTCGCAGGGCTGTATGCCCTGTTCGGGGAAACAGTACTGCCGACCCTTGTACAGCGCATCAAGGAAATGTTCAATTACGCCGGTTAATGTGACCGGAAATCTTGTGAAGGAGAAAAAATCATGCCTAAGAACACGACACCGGCTGCCCCCAAGTACGATGTGAAAATCCACTCTATCCGCCCGGAGGGAAGCCGCAAGGCCACCGCCTCGGTCAATATCTATGGCGATTTTGCCGTGCGGGGCATCAAGATTATGGACGGCGCCAAAGGGCTGTTTGTTTCGATGCCCAGCTACAGAGCCGGGAACGGCGAGTACAAGGATATCTGCTTTCCCTGCACCAAGGAGGCAAAGGCAGAGTTTGACAAGGCTGTCCTCGGCGCCTATCAGCAGGCGCTGACTCAGGGGCAGACCGCCGCACAGAAACAGGAATCTCCCGAACCCCGACAGGAGCAAAGCCAGCCTGTCATGGGCGGGATGTAGGAGGTAGACGATGAAGGAGAAAATGAAAAGACTGCTTGGCATCATCCTTGCAGCCTGCCTTGTTGTCTCTCTTTTTGCAGGCAGCGCTTATGCGGTAAATCGGTATTTTGAGGATGCCAAAGGTCATTGGGCGGAGGAAGCCATTCAAATCCTTACGGAAAAAGGCGTCATCAGCGGCTATCCCGATGGTCTGGCACACCCCGACGCGATCATCACCAGAGGGGAATTTGCCGCCCTCATTGCCAGAACCATGGAGCTGCCGGAGCCGGAGGAAAGTGAGGTCACCATTCGCTTCACCGACATTGCCGGACACTGGTCTGAGCAGAATATAGAGGCGCTCATCATTGCGGGTATCATCCAAAAGGAAGATTTCGGCACAAAGTTCCTGCCGGACCAGCCCATTACCCGTATGGAGATGATCCGTATGCTGGTAAGAGCCATCGGCAAGGGCGACCATGATGCATCCTGCCCCTGCGTCACCGGTTTCTCCGATGACGGTGCTCTCTCGGATGCAGATAAATCCAGTATATGTACCGGTAAGGAGTACGGTATTGTGAACGGTTACCCGGACGGTACAATCAAGCCGGACGGCGAGGCCACACGCGCCGAAGCCTTTGAAATGCTGGCGGATACGGAAAAGGCAAAGGAAAAAATCAAGAAAGAAGATCCACCCAAGCCAACTGTCCCTCCGAAGCCGACGGTTCCTGCCAAGCCGGATAAACCCTCCAGCGGGAACTCCAGCAGTGGCAATTCTGGTGGCGGTGGTTCCGGTGGAGGCAGCTCCCATGTTTCCGTCCCACAGTTCAGCTTCACATTACCCAAAACTGCTTACACCGCCGATGAAATTGAGATCAAGCCGGAAAGCCGCTATGTCAGCGGCGTGACGTGGTCAGCTCTCAAAAACGGACTGCCCGCCGAGATTTCCGGGCTGGTGGACGGTGCGCTGACCGCAAACGGCGGCAAGATGAAATTCACGCAGACAGGCAGTATCACCCTCATTGCCACAGCGAAAAACCGCCGGGGCGTCACGGTGACCCATGAGCAGACCATCAGCATCTATCCGGTGGTGACGGCAGCACTCACGCTGCCCGAACTCGCCCATACCGATACCGGCGTGCCAGTGGAGCTTGCTACGGAAAATCTCGGTGCCAATGCGGTGGTGTGGTCCCTTAAAAAGGACGGAGCTGCCGTGGATATTGAAAAGACCCTTTCCGGCGAGCTGACCGCTGCAGGCGGCACGGTACTGTTTAGGGAAAAGGGCAATTATACGCTGACCGCCTCCATTACAGACGAGCTGGGCAAGGTTACCACCGCACAAAGGAGCATCACCGTCTACCCGGTGGCGGAGGTTAAGCTGACGCTCCCAACCGTTTCTCATACTGACAAAAGTGTTGCCCTCAAGACAGAAACAAAAGAAGCGGACGGGCTTACACTTTCTTATACCCTGACCCGAAACGGCGAGCCTGTCGAAATCAGTACCTTTATTGAGGGAGCAATCCCTGACGGCAGCATCCGTTTCAAGGAAAAAGGTGTGTATGCCCTGACCGCTTCCGTCACCGATGCAACCGGCAGAGTGTTTGCGGACACCGTCAATATCACGGTCTACCCGGTGGGCTCCGCGGGCTTCTATCTGCCGGAAATCTTTCACACCGACAGCACCGTCACCGTGGAGGCAGTGTTCGGGGAAATCGGCAGCCATACCGCCAAATGGACGCTGCTGCGTGACGGAAAAGAAGTATCTCTCGCTGATGAGGCGGAGGGTACGCTGGGAAATAGTGGTGGCGAGCTGAAGTTCCGTTCCAAGGGCAGCTATATCCTGAAAGCGGAGTTCACAGACGACGGCGGCAGAACCTACCGCTATGAGCAGGGCTTCAAGGTGTATCCTGTGCCTGCTGTCCGCTACAGCCTGCCGAAATATGTACACACCGATACGGATATCGCAGTTAAAACCGAAACAGCCGATCTGGACGGGCTCACCGTTGAATGGCTGGTGGATAACACGTTTGGGTTCCAAGATTGGCCGACTTATGTGGATGGAAAGCTCTCGAATAACGGTGGCACCATTCGCTTTAAGAGAGCCGGCATCTATGAGTTGGTAGCGAGAATCACCGATGAAACCGGGCGGGTATTCCTGTACGAAAGCCATGACAAATGCGAGGTTCTGCCTGTGCTGACCATCGGCTTTGATCTTCCTGCCTTTGCCTACACCGATACCGCCATTGATCTCAGAACCCACGGCAACAACAATGTTTTACCGGTGGAGTGGTCCATCAGCAAGGACGGCAAGAGCCTTCCACTCTCCGAAGCGTTCAGCGGCGGACTTAACGCACAGGGAGGAAAAATTACCTTTAAGACTGACGGCGAATATGTTCTCACCGCCACCATGACCGATTATCTGAAGCGCAGCTATTCCCACAGCGAAAGCACCCGCATCCTCCCTGTGGTGCAGTACGCATTCACCATGCCGCAGACCGTCCACTATGGTACGGAATTTGAAGTTGCCGCAAAGGATGTCCAGCACATTGGCAGCTATGCCGTGGTGTGGACGCTGCAAAAGGACGGCAATCCCGCACAGTATCAGGGAACCCTTGGTAATGACGGCGGCAAAATTGCCATCCGTGACACCGGCGCATTTCCTCTGACCGCCTCTGTCACCGACAGAGAAGGCCGCGTCACCACCCATTCGGAGCGTATCACGGTCACCAACACGGCGCCGAATGCTCCTGTGGTAGAGGCCGAATCCACCCGTACCGCCAAGGACGGCAAATTCCTCGTGAGTATCACAGCCAGTGCAGATGACCCTGATGGAGATGCGGTGACCTTGGAGTATGCGAATACTGCGGCTGACAGCTACTATGCACCCGGTACCCACACGATCCGCGTTCGTGCCAAGGATATTGCCGGAGCGTATTCCGCATGGACAGAAAAGACCTTTGCTGTGACCAATGCCGCTCCCACCGTTACCCTGACCGCCGAGCCAACCCGCATAGTCAAGGATGGCAAGTTCCTTGTCAATATCAGCGCAACAGCCGCCGATGCGGACGGCGATGCCACCACGCTGAAATGGGATAACAAGGCGGCTGACGGCTACTATTCCCCAGGCGCCCACACCGTAAAAGTCCGAGCAAAGGATATCGCCGGAGCATATTCTCCATGGGCAGAAAAAACCTTTACCATTACCAGCTCCGCACCGACTGTAACCCTGACCGCAGCCCCCACCCGTACAGCGAGCGGCGGTAAATCCCTTGTCAATACCAGCGCACCAGCCGCTGACTCGGATGGTGATACTACTACGCTGGAGTGGGAAAACAAGGCGGTTGACAACTACTATGCCGTTGGCACCCACACCGTCCGTATCCGCTCCAAGGATGCAACAGGGCTGTATTCGCAGTGGGTATCAAAGACCTTTACCATTGCAAACTCCGCACCGGCCGCACCGGTTATCAGCCGAACCCCAGGCGGCAACAGCGTAGCACCGGGAACGCCGGTTACGATTACAGCAACCAGCTCTGATCCGGATGGCGATGCGGTCACCCTGATTTGGGAGGGCAGAAATGCCGAAACACAGACCTATCCTCGCGGAAAGAACGTGATCCGTGTCAAAGCGGTGGATTCCGCAGGGGCTGAATCGCCCTGGGCCGCCATTGTGTTCTTTGTGGCGGACTCGAACGGCGGTGGCGATATGACGCTCACCGGTCCTGATTCTGTCATCATGGAAAATGGCATTGAAGGCGCCACCATCACCGAATACACCTTTACCGTGCCGCCCGTCAGCGGTCACAGCGGCGGCGACCACGGCAGAGTGCGCGGCTACAACAGGCTGACCGGGCAGTGGGATCAGCTGGACTACGGCACCACCTCCAACGGCATCACCTTCACCCGCAGCCTCGGCGCAGGCGTATATACCCGGCTGGAGTTTTATTATTACACAAACCACAACTGCATGTACAACAAATCCAACATCACCTACTCGGTGACGTACCATTTTGAATAAGGGGGAATATCCATGAAGCATCTCATTTGTAAGCTGAAAACCAAGGCGGCTATGACCGCCGCCAAAACCCGCTGCATCCTTTCCGGGAGCCGCGGGGAAGGCTACATTGACACCGCGATCAAAATCCTTATGGCGGTTGTCATCGGTGCTCTGCTTCTGGCAGGGCTTTATGCCCTGTTTGGGGAAACGGTGCTGCCGACCTTGACCCAGCGTATTAAGGAAATGTTTAACTATGGCGGCTCTCACTAACAGCATCGCGCAGGCGGTGCTGTTTTTGTGTCTGCTGTTGGCGGCTTCTGTATGGGATCTCCGCAAGCGGATCATCCCGGACGGCATCTGCCTCCTGATTGCACTGACGGGGCTGATCGATTTCAGCCCCGTCAGGCTTTGGGGTGTTCTTGCCGCACTGCCCCTGCTGATTGCCGCCCTGTGCAAACCGGAGGGAATCGGCGGCGGGGATATCAAGCTCACTGCCGCCGCAGGCATTGTTATGGGATTTTGGGGATGCGTGGTCGGGTTGATACTCGGCCTGACCGCATCCCTCTTTTTTTATCTCATCGAACAAATTGTCATATGGCTTTGCAAGCTGGAGCCTCAGAAAGCAGCGCAAGCAT
>OBXM01001944.1_pt1 | contig 10645 bp, 13 predicted proteins | sample 1538141 | NCBI WGS metagenome assembly OBXM01 (sample SAMEA2580153, study PRJEB22360) | human gut metagenome | biome: human gut; feature: human-associated habitat; material: faeces | place: Denmark | collected 2008/2010 | reverse complement strand
ATTAGTTTGATAGGATATTATAATTATTTAGTTTTTTTATCATTTTGGACTTTCGTTTTCACAAAAAGGATTGAATAAATGTTATACTAAACCTTTCATACGATATCTTTAATTCATATTAAATTATCCGTTAATGATTTCATCCTGCATATTTTTGATTGCCACATTATTTAAGGAGGTATACCTCATGGATATTAAAGGAATTCACGGTGCTTATAAATTCCATTCACATTCACTGCAAAATCGGCCTTCACAAAAAGTCGATGGAGTATCTGCTGCACCAAATCAAACCAGTCAAGATACCATTCAAATTAGTTCTCAAGCCTCTTTTCAGTCCAAGATGGATACGGCTATGGAAAAAATTGCCGCTGACAAGCAATTTTCACAATCTTCTTCTGCGAAAATTGCTGCTCTTAAAATAAAATATCAAGGTGATTCCTGTTCCGTTTCCGGAGACGCTATCGCCCGTGCTATTTTAAATAAGGTTTGCGGAGATAAAGGCCAAGAAGGAGAAAATTAATTCATGAAAGATAATTTAACTTCTTTTTTTGACATTACTCAAAAAATGCTTGAACAAATAAACGATATGATTCGGTCTGAGCAAGAAAAGAGAAACGCTTTGCTGAATCATGAGGGCGAGAAAATCGAATCACTGTTGCAAGAACAACAGGCAAAAATGATGAAGCTGGAAGGTCTGGAGAAAAAAAGACTTGCAGCGCAATCTCAAGCAGGCTTTGAGGGACTATCTTCTTCTGAGATTCTCGCCAAACTTTCAAAAGATGATTCGATTTTGTTTACCCGGTTATTTTCTGATTTGCAAAACGCAACTTCACAGCTGCAAGAGTTAAATCAACTTTCGCTTGAAATTGCTACGACAGAGTTGAACTTAATGCAGCATTTTGCCGGTGTATCTCCTGAAAATCATGCCAACCTATATCAACCGAGCGGAAAAAAACGTGTTTCTTCTCACCTCGGTAAAACTTTTGAAGAAAAAATTTAAAGGAGGAATCCCCTGTGCGTCCTACATTTATGGGTTTTCAAACTGCGAAAAATGCGGTTTTTGCCAATCAAAAATCAATTGATATTGTTGGCAACAATTTAGCCAATACAGAAACAAAGGGATATACCCGCCAAAGAGTAGAGAGAACTTCTATTGCCCCCTCTTCTTACTCCACTAAAGTTGCCAGCAATCGTGTTGGCTTAATGGGACAAGGTGTAGATACTTTAGGCGTTTCACAAATGCGTGATAACCTTTTGGATAAACGCTTTCGCGATGAGTATTCTAAGGCCAGTTACCACGGACAGGCTGCCAGTATCCTTCAGGATATTCAAAGTGCTTTGGGTGACGGTGATAATATTGCCAGTGAATCAGGTTTATACAGTGCCATGCAGACCTTATATAAAAGCCTGAATGACTTTGTACAAGAACCTACTATGGACACCGAAGCTAACATTGTATTATCTGCTTTTAAGAATATTACACAAGTTTTGCAGCAGCTTGACCGCAAGCTGACAGATGTTATGAATCAACAAATTGAAGATTTAAATGTCAGTGTAAACCGAGTCAATGACATTGCCTCTCAAATTGCCAATCTCAATAAAGCCATTGGAGATGACGCTACTGTCTTGGTTTCAAAGAGTGAATACTTTCAGCCTAATGAATTATTGGACCAACGCAATCTATTGCTGGATGAATTGGCCAATTATGGTGATGTGAGTGTTGTACAGCTTGCCAACGGGAAAGTCAATGTCGAATTCGGCGGTCATTTGATGATAGAAGAAAATGAACCCAGCACTCTTCGCATGGTGCAAACACCGGGTGAACAAACGGTTTCTGTACAGTGGAGTTCTACGGGAAAAAACATTTCTACTACGGCAGGATCGTTACTCGGCAGTATTCATTTCATTAACGGGCGCGGTCATAACGTACAGGATAAAACAGAAAGCCCTTATCAGGGTATTCCTTACTATCGTGACCAAATCAACACCTTTGCCAGTGCCTTGACACAAATGGCAAACAATGCTATTCCGGAATATGATGCTGTCACCAAACAGCCTAAAGTGGACGAATTCGGGAACATTGTCTATAAAACTTTATTGTCTGCCAAAACTGAATCAGGCACCAGCAACAATATTCCCATTACAGCTGCCAACGTTTCTATCAGTACAGAATGGACGCAAGGCGGAGCCGGTTATTTTATCTATACCCGTGACGAGGAAGTGGAAGATTATGCACAAAAAATGGCCAGCCTGCTGACAGAGTCAAGTTTTACTTTTGAATCACATGGAGAAAAATACACAGGCAGCTTTGTGGATTTTGAAATTAACTTTTTAGGAAAGCTCGCCTCCGACCTCAGCTACCAAGAAAACCGTCAGCAGGCAACTGCCACGGTCGCCGATGATTTTTTAGACCAACGTGACTCCATTTCCGGCGTTTCCCGCAATGAAGAAACTGCCGATATGCTGATTTATCAAAAATCATATGAAGCCGCCGCACGTTTGATGACAGCTTTAGATGACCTTTTAGATACTGTTATCAATCGTATGGGACGAGTCGGTTTATAAGGCTAGAAAGGAATTACATTATGAGAATTTCAGATAGAAGCACCGCACGTAACTATTTAAAATATTTAAACCAAGCTCAATCTTCCTATGCTAAAACCCATGAGCAGATAATGTCAGAGCATCGCTTTGAAAAATTATCGGACGATATTTCATCCGGCACGAGAGTTTTACGTGCCAGAACAGAACTTTACAAAACCGAAAAACAATTGGACAACGTAAAATCTGTCAATGATGAGCTTGCTATGGCAGAAGACACGATGACCACAATTCAAGATATTATGACACAGATTAATACGCTCTCCATCAAAGCCATGAGTGATGAAAAAGGCGAATCACGAGCCGCCATCGCCAATGAAGTAAAGGCTTTAAAAGAGCAAATTTTAAGTCTTTCCAATACCAAATACGGTAAAAGATATATCTTCGGCGGTTCAAATGCCAGCTTAGCCTCTCCATTTGAAAAAACAGCAGAGGGTAAATTACTTTATAACGGCATTGATGTCGACGCCATTACAAAGGATGAAAACGGTTATTTTTATCTGGACCAAAATGGTGACAGGAAAACAATTCCTGCCAATGAAGATGTCTATTTAGACATTGGCTTGGGCTTAAAAATGAAGGGCAGCCAAACAGACGGAGATACCGGATTTTTAGTTTCTTTTTCAGGTTTAGACATCATGGGATTTGGTAAAGATCCAGAGTCGGGTTTATCCAACAATATATATAATTTACTGGAAAATTTGGAAAATAGTATCCGTAACCATGACAGAGATACGTTAGGAAAAATACAAACACATCTAACTGTATTAAGTGATAAATTTCGTGCCAACTTAACCGATATCGGTGCCCGCACAAACTTTTTGGATACGATGCAGACAAGATTAGAAAACAGCGTGGATAATTATAATACACGTATTTATAACTTGATGGGTACAGATCCTAAAGAGGCCTCCACAGCACTGACAATGAATGATTATGTCTTAAAAGCGGTCATTCAAATGGGCTCCCGTATTTTGCCTGTTTCTTTAATGGATTTTATCCAATAATTTTTTTAACTTTTGAACAGACATTAGTTATGGATAATTTTATTTATTTTTTGTGAGAAGGTGTTATTATGCAATTACTGAAAATCACAACAACTCCCATGAAATATGAATTAGAAACCACACCTGCCAGATTAGAGTATAAACAGGATTTTCTTCCCCATGCGAACACACACACCACTCCCTCTGAGCTTAAAATAAAGACCAAGCCAGCTGAACTTCGTTTAGATACTTATGAGGCGCGAAAATCACTTGGATTTGCCACCATTCGTGACAGAGTACGCATGGCAGCCGAAAAAAGCCTATCTATTTTTGCACAGAACATTCGCCGAACGGTTGAAGAAGGCAAACAGATGGCAAAAATTGAAGACGGTGTTACCATTGGACAAATTATCAGGGATAAAATGCTCCAACAACCACAGATTTATACTGCCTTTTTACCCAGTACCGGTGCCGATATTTCTTGGGAACCACCTCATATTTCCGTAGAAAACACTGCCGGCAGTGTCGAATTTGATTGGCAGATTGAACCTTTGAAACTCCAATATATTCCCGGAAGTGTTGAAATGCGAATTATTGAATACGCACATGTTGATATTGAGTATCTTGGCAGCCCTATGTACATTCCGCCAAGCGCAGACCCCAATTATGAAGAATCGTCAGATGCAGTTTAGCATCATGGCGATTTTTCGTTACAAAAAAGCCTGTCAAACCATGACAGGCTATCGTTGTTCATATTGTGCGAATTTTGTTTAAGAGTCTGCAATATTCACTTATTTTGCTGTTATTAAGGAGAAAACAATATGCTTTGTAAAACCCGTGATTTCGGAGAAATTGAAATAACTGAAAAAGAAATTATCACTTTTGTACAGCCACCTTTTGGCTTTGAAGACTTTACAAAATACACTTTTATCTTTGATCAATCCATCGGTAAACAAATTGTCTGGATGCAGTCTACTGAAAATCCTGAAATCTGTTTCATCCTTTTCGACCCTAGCCCTTTGTCGGATACTTATCAGCCAAAGCTGCCCGAAAGCATTGATTCTCTGTTGGGCGAAGGAGAACTGGTTTGTTGGACAGTAGCTGTTATAAAAAACGGGTTAAGTGAACTCAGCATTAATTTAAAAAGCCCGATTATCGTAAACACGCAAAAAAATCTTGCTGCACAAATTATCTTGGAGCAAGATTATCCGGTTCGATTCCTCTTATCAAAGGAGGTTTCATAATGTTAATTATTACTCGTAAAACAGGAGATTCCATTATTATTGATCTTGGTGATGAGCAAATTGAGGTTACTGTCACCGAAACTGGAAAGCAAGTTCGTTTGGGCATTGTTGCGCCCGAGAAATGTAAAATTTGGAGAAAAGAATTGTATCAAACCATTCAAGAAAACAAGAAAGCAATAAACGAAACAAAACCCAACAATATTAAAACTCTACTGCGAAAGCTCACGCCTCCGTCAAAATAATTTATTATGCTCTAGATTATATTGCCATAAAAAATTTGCTATGGTTCGGCGAAGCTCTGGAGAATTTTTACGATATTCACACAGATAAGAGGCCTGCTCTCCAAAATAAAAGGGTTTGGAAACCGATATCGGCACTTGAATATTCAGCGGATTTCCTGCTGTAATAAAAAATTCTTCTTTTAGGTTTAATTCTGTAGCCGCAACGCCCATAAAGGACCAGTTTCCATTTTCTTTTCTGGAAAGCAAGCGGCTGGCAGGATCCTTAAAATGGAAAATCAATCTTTCTTCTGTCAAACCTACAATTTGAACTGCAAATTCTTTAGGGATACTAATCTCAGGCAAAGCAGGTCTTTTAAAAAAACGGCGCTTTTTTCCCTCCGTGACAGGAAAAGCACTTAATATTGCGGGAAAGTTCATTTTATCACTGTAAAAATACTCTGACCCCGGTAAAAGCTCATCTTTTACCGCTACAATTCTCATGAGTTTTTTATCGGAAAGATATACTTTGCCGCTAAAACGATGAATTTCTTTTTCTTGATGCAAGCGAACAATCTGCATAGGTGTGCCAATAGGATAGAGCGGTACAAAATCACTTTCAAAAGTAACCGCCTTTTGTGCCATGCTGATATGGGCTTCTCCTCTTGCGATATCTTCTCCCTCTTGCGAGCGGAGTATGGCGTCAAAAGCATACCAATTTGTTGGAGCAAACATACTCTTATCCCCCTTTTCAATTTGTAATTGTACCGCATAAAAGAAATTAATTCAACCAATTTTAGCGAAAGGAGCAAAAAGAAATGGCTTTTTCAGAACTCTTAAATTTATTATCAAAAAAGAAAAACCTTTTTTTGCAATTTGAAGAAATCAGTGAAAAAATGTTTTTAAATACAATTGATCAGCTGGAACAGGACATGGAAAAACGAGAAGAAATCTTACAAACGGTTTCTGCTATTGACCAATCCATTGCCGGTCTATGTGAAAATCATCCGAGATGGGAACGGGTGCTGAAACATGAACTAAGCCCCACCACACTGCAGCCGGATGAGATGACACTCTATGACACATCATTGTCCATTAAAGCCATTGTGAACCGCATTTTAAGCAATGCACCTGCTTTAGAAGAACATTTGGCATCAGAAAAACAAAGAATCGCCGATAAAATGTCCGAGTTGGATTACCGTACAAAAACCATGGTTGACGGCTACCATCAATCCGTTTTAACGGGTTTGCCCACGCTTGACACAACAAGAACAAACAAAATTATATAAATTCCTCTTTAGAATTTGAAAAAACAGCGCATAAATATATAGAAGAACCGCAGGAGGTGTCAATCTTATGAGCAGCATAAGTAATTCCACTTATTACAGTGTAAGTGCCAACAATGCCAATTCCTCACAGGGAATCGCCGGGTTGATGTCCGGCATGGATACAGAGGCCATGGTAAATAAAATGTTATCAGGCACCCAATCCAAAATAGATAAGCAGCAGGCTTTGAAACAACAAACCATTTGGAAACAGGAAATCTATCGTGATGTTATACAGTCCATTAATGGATTTTACGACAAATATTTTGATACTGCCTTTGATTCAAAGCTTACAACAAACTTTGCCAATAAAAACTTTTTTAATGCAATGACCTCTGCTGTCACCAGCGGAAACAGTGTCAAAGTGATTTCCACCGGTACCACCGCTGTTGCCGGCGATTTATCGGTGATCGTTAAAAAAATGGCAACTCGCTCTACTTTGAATTCTTCACAAAAGATGAGTACGAATGAAATTGTGAGTGAAACTTTAAAACCTGAAGATTTAGTCAAACAATTTGACAAAACAGTTGCTTTTTCCATAGAGGGTGAAAACGAGCCGATTGAAGTGAATTTAAACGGATTGGAAACTGAGGACAATGTTGTAAAAGCTTTAAATAAAAAATTAAACGATAAAAAAATTACCGTTACCGCTGAAGACGGAAAATTGACCTTTACCTCTGCGGACAATAAAAAAATTACGGTTTCTGATAAGTCCTCTGAATTGGGATTAAAAACCCTAGGATTATCAGCCGGTAACAGCAGCGGCGCCGATAAAAGCGGAAAGCAAGTGCTTACCAACTCTAAAATAAACACACAAGCCGGATATACCTTTAATATTTCTTTTGACGGCGTCCAAAAAAGCATTACCATTTCTGATATCGGGAACGGCAACATGGAAGACATTCAAAAAGCCGTACAAGGTGAAGTTCAAAAAGCCTTTGGGGAATACATCACCGTTGGCATTAAGGATGGCAATAAATTGACCTTTGCTGTTAAGGGAGATTCCAACGGCCACGAAATTTTAATCACGGGAGCAGATGCTCGTAAATTAGGAATTACTCCGGGTAGTTCTACTCTTGTCAACAATTCTACCAAACTGAAGGATTTGCAATCAGATAAATTACTGGGTGATATATTTGAGTTCACGATTAACGGAACTGATTTTTCTTTTGATGGCGATACTACAATTGGCGCCATGATGAATGAGATTAACCGCAGCAGCGCCGGTGTTAAAATCAGTTATTCTTCTCTGTCAGACAGTTTTAAAATGGAAGCCAGCTCTACCGGTGCCAATTACGGAATTAACATGACACAATCCAAAGGAAACATTCTAAGTGTCATGTTTGGAAGCGATGTCATTGAAGCAGCTTCTTCTGCTACCAGCCAACAATTGACAACTAATCGTATTGTAGGGGATCCCACTCTCTTGGATGCTGAGGATTATAAAACAGATTCTGCCGCCTTAACCATGAATGTAAACGGAAAAGATTACACTTTTTCATTGCCAAAGAAAGAGGATAAATCTGATTATACCAAAGATGAAATTATTGAAAAATTCAATGATTGGCTTGGTAAGACCTTTGGAAAAGAAAACATTCAATATAAAAATGGAAACCTCGAAATTAAAGAAGGTTATACCGTTTCATTCAAAGCCAACGGCACTGACCGCAGTGATGAGAGTCTGGCAAAATTGGCGGCACAGAAAGATTTAGCTTTTGCCATGGGTTTTAATACCACCGCTCAATCCAACATTGCGACAGCAAACAGTTATATCGGTGAGATTCATCAGATAAAGGACAATTCCCTAAACGGAAAAACTGTACTTGGCGAATATTTAGCGGAGAACAACGCTATCAAATTTGCTGACGGAAGATTAACTCTTACTAATTCTATTCCTTCTGAACTCTCTTACCTTTTAGGAAATTCTCAAATCTTTGGTGACGGTAAACTTGTAGCAAGTGCAGTGGTAAAAGGCACAGACGCTGAAGTGATTTTAAACGGAGTGGAAACCACACGCAGTTCCAATACCTTTACCGTAGACGGTATTACCTTGGAATTGACCGGCTTGAGCAAAGAGCTTGAAGCAGGTAAATATGAAGAAACCGTAATTGGTGCCGCACAGGATACGGATAAAATTGTAGAGGGCTTTAAAAGCTTTGTGCAAGATTATAACACTATGATTGAAAAGCTAAATAAATACATTACAGAAGACAGCAATTATAAAAAATATGCACCTCTTACCTCAGAACAGAAAAAAGACATGTCTGAACGGGAAATTGAATTGTGGGAAGAGAAATCCAAACAAGGATTAATCCGAAATGATAATACTGTAAGCGGTTTTCTCTCTCAAATGAGAACCCTCTTATATACCAAGCCGGCTGGTTCTCCTTTTGCTTTGTATGACATTGGTATTGAAACCACTTCTCAGCACAAAGATGGCGGCAAATTGCAGTTGGATGAAGCTGCTTTACGCAAAGCCTTGACGGCAGACCCTGACGGTGTACGCAATCTCTTTATGGACAGCACTGAGGGACTTTCCAAAAAAATCATGTCGACCATAAAACAAGTTGCAGAGCGCAGTTCAGGCAGTGCCGGTGAATTGGTTAGACTAGCTGGACTTTCAGGTACAACAACCGAAAAGAAGAACACTCTTTATTCAAGAATCACTGAAATCGAAAGAAGAATTAAAGAGTTAGAATACAAATACAGCAAAGAACGCACAAGATATTGGAATCAGTTTACTTCTATGGAAAAAATTATGTCAAACTTCAGTTCTCAATCCGCTGCGCTGGCACAGCAGTTTGGAAGCAATTAAGTTCTATTTTAGGAGAAAAGCGGTGAAATAATGATAAACAATCCTTATCAAGCTTATAAAAAGCAATCTATTATGACCATGACACCTGCAGATATGCTGACGGCTTTATATGACGGCTTGTTAAAAGAATTAAATAAAGCTCTTCTGGCCTTTGAAAAAAAAGATATAGCAGGTATTAACAACAGCCTGCAAAAAAGTCAGCTCATTCTCCGTCATTTGCAGTCTTCTTTAGATTTTCAATATGAAATTTCTCAAAATCTAAATTCTCTGTATGACTATTTCCTACATATAACCATTCAGGCAAATGTAAAAAAAGATGCAGATGGGTTACACGAGATTATACAAATGATTTCAGAACTGAGAGATACCTATGCCGAAGCAAATAAACAGACGCATTCGTCCTCAGCTAATTTATAAAAGGAGGTAAACCGTGTTTTTTGACGCTAAGAATTTTAAAGTCTTAGAAGCAGGCGTTCAAATGAGTTGGACTCAACAGCAACTGCATCTGCAAAATGTAGCAAACATTGAAACACCCGGCTATAAGGCTAAAAGTCTTCGTTTTAGTGATACTCTTAAAAAAGCTAAATCAGCCTCTGATGTACCGGATACATTGCATGCAGAAATTGTTTCTGACGACAGTTTGTCCGGCCGGCAAGATGGCAACAATGTAGATTTAGAAAAAGAAAGTGTAGAGTATTATAAGGCTTATGTGCAATATAATATGCTTTTGAACAAAATCAATGATAAGTTCCAAAATTACAGTGTAGTTCTGAATTCCAATATGAATTAAAAGGAGAGATTTCTGTTTATGGCTTTTTTACCCTCACTGGATATTGTGGGTTCGGCTTTAACGGCTGAGCGTTACCGTACCGATGTTATTATGCAAAATATAACCAATGCCAAAACAACACAGACCGAATCCGGCGAACCTTATCGCAGAAAACAAGTTGTGTTTGAAGAACGCCCGCTGACTTTTCAAGAAACTTTAGATAAAGCAAAAAGCGGCGGAGTGAGAATTTCTGAGGTGGTAGAAAGTGACCGCGACTTTAAACCTGTTTACGACCCCACTCATCCTCAGGCAAATGAGGAAGGTTACGTATTGTACCCCAATGTCGATACAACAGAAGAAATGATTGATTTATACGCCGCCAGTAACGCTTATGATGCAAACTTAAGTGTTTTTTCCCTTCTGAAAAATGCAATAACCAAAACATTGGAAATGGGAAAATAGTTGAACGATAGCAAAATTTGCCTTATTGGGGAGAATTTTCTTATTCTCCCTTTCACATTTAATCATAAAATAATTTTGTTTGAAGGGGAAAGATCATGATAAAAAAAATCAAAAACATGAAAATAAAAGATCGCATTACTTTTTCTTTTATCGGTGTCATCATTCTATCTGTTATCGCCTCTGTTATTGCTAATCTTACCGCTATAAATGTGAAAGTTAATTACC
>OBXM01001927.1_pt1 | contig 10778 bp, 10 predicted proteins | sample 1538141 | NCBI WGS metagenome assembly OBXM01 (sample SAMEA2580153, study PRJEB22360) | human gut metagenome | biome: human gut; feature: human-associated habitat; material: faeces | place: Denmark | collected 2008/2010 | reverse complement strand
TGGACCTGATCCCCCCCCGCCGCAATGCGGCCCGCGCTGGTGCCGGCCACTGCATCCGGCAGGAGCCGCGCTTCCTCCAGAGCCTTCAGTACACCCACATGGGCAGCCCCCCTGGTCCCGCCCCCTGACAATGCCAGTCCATAATGCATAAAGGTCCCCTCCGGATCCCACATCCTATGATATAGGATATGACGGAGAGGACTTGGGTGTGTTTTTATTTTCTTCCTTTTTATTCCATCCAGGTCCCGGCGGACGGATTTACATAGTGGGGGGTAAACTCCACCCATCTGTAGTCCTGGATGCCATGCAGTTTAAATGGTTCATGGTCAAGATACTCTTCCAGCTGGTCAGCGGTCCCTGTCCTTATAATAAAAACGCCTCCGCCCATATCTGCCTTTAATCCGGAAATCAAGATGCTTCCCTGGTCCATGGCTTTCTGTGTATAGGCCATGTGCTGTTTCATGATGGCGTCATCCATGTTTTCCGCTGCCCGGATGATTCCTTCTACTAAAAAATATCTCACAATCACCTCTCCTGTCAGTTATTCCCTGCGCTTTTGGCCGTGCCTCGAATTGCGTTTTCCATCTGCGGGTTCTTTTGGTATTATACCACGGATGTCCCATGGGATTCATATGTTTTGAAAAAATGGCAGGCTTCCTCCAGCATCTCCCCGCAGATCCGCACAACCAGCCCGATGCCATTGCCGGACAGGCTGTCAAAATGAATCCCGCACTCCACGCTGACCGGCTCCCCAAGGATACGGCAAAGGGTTTCTGACCACTGGCTGCTGATTACCCCGTCTTTGTGTCCCGGAAACTGGACAGTCGTTGTGTCCTGTCCCGGCCCGGTCCGGCTGAAAGCGCCCACATGGGTCCTTGAGCCTCCTATGATCAGGACGCCGGCCCCCTCGTCCAGACGGAACATATATGCCCTGATGCAGCCGGAGACCTCCGGCTCATCAATCCATCTTTCTATCATGGCAGGGCAGGGCGGCTTTTCCATACGGTCCTTATCCATACGGTCCTTTTCCATATCCGTCAGCCTCCCCAACGCCTGAAGCCTTCATATTCCATGCCCAGCTGGTCCATTATCCTTCCCACCACATGGCCGGTCATCTCCTCCAGTGTTTCCGGCTTATGATAATAGCTGAGGACCGGCGGAAGGATGACCGCGCCCATCTGGGACAATTCGTACATGTTGCGCAGATGAACCGGGCTCAGCGGGCATTCCCTGGCCACCAGCACCAGCCTGCGCCGCTCCTTCAAGGTCACATCCGCTGCCCTGAGGAGCAGGTTATCACTATATCCGCTGTGAATTCCCGCCAGGGTCTTCATGCTGCACGGGACCACGGCCATGCCCAGGGTCTTAAAGCTTCCGCTGGCCAGGGCCGCGCCCAGGTCCTGGTTGTCATAGACCACATCTGCCAGCTGCCCGATTTGTGCCGCGGACATCCCGGTTTCCTGTTCAATGGTCATGGCCCCGCCTTTTGAGATGACCAGGTGGGTCTGCACCCGCTCTTTTTTAAGCGCCTTTAAAAGGGCGGCCGCAATGGGCGCGCCCGAGGCGCCGCTGATTCCTATGACAATCCTGTCAGCCATTTTTCCGGATCCACCTCCATGAAACGCGCCCTGACAAACCGCTTCTTCTGGTCATAGGGCACGGTACAGTCAAAGATTGTCTTGCATGCAATGCCCTTCCCACGGATGCCCGGCGAACACTCCGGGGTATTGGACGGGTCCAAGGGATGGCAGCGCACGCCGGGAATCGTAATGATATCCGCATCTCCCTGGAACCTGGTATTCATGGCCCACAGTACATCGCTCATGTCAAAACAATCCACATCCTCATCCACCAGGAACACATGCTTTAACTCGCTGAATGCTGAAAATGCAAGCAGGGCCGCCTGGCGCTGCCGCCCCTCATCGCTTTCCGTCTTTTTTTGGAACTGCAGCACCGCCATGTATTTGCCCCCTCCTGCCGATGGACAGTATACATTCTTAAGCCGACCTGGCATGGCCTTTTCCACCATGCCGTAGATGCTGGCCTCTGTGGGGATTCCGGCCATGGACACATGTTCCTCGCTGGGACCGATACAGGTCTGCATGATGGGATTTTTCCTGTGGGTCACTGCTTTTACCCGGATGAGCCGGCACTGGCTGCTGGCAGGGCCTGTATAGCCCGGAAATTCCGGCATGGCGAATCCCGTATGGCTGTTCTTGTCCTCCTGGACCCGCGCGCCCGGCTTCAATCACATACTCCGCATTGGCAATGGCCCTCTCCGCAACCGTAAGGCATCTGCACAGCTTCACCGGCTCTCCCCTGAGCGCGCCTGCAATGGACAGTTCATCGTACCCAAGGGGGGTTGTGGGCGGCTCAAAGCAGGAACCGATTTCAATGGCAGGGTCCACGCCAATGCTGATGGATATGGGCAGGGTCTGTCCCAGTTCTTCCGCCCGTTCCGCCATGGCGCCTATATGCCGCGCCCCCGGGGTAAAGAAAATGGACAATTCATCCTTTCCCTGTATGCAGAGGCGGTGGATGGTCACATCACTGGCCCCTGTGTCGGGATGGCTGGCATAACACATTCCCAGGGTGATATATGGCCCCGCGTCATCCGGCGTATTGGTGGGCGCGGGCACCAGCCTGGCCAAATCGAATCCCGGTTCTTCTGCCAGATGCACCACTTCCTGACAGGCTGCCTTTTCCTCTGACACAACCGGATTAAGGGGGTGTGACGCACATTCCCACAGCTTTTTCCCCAGTTCCTCAGTCCGGCAGCCAAGAAGGGCGGCCACACGGGTCCTGCTTGAAAGGAGACCGATTGCCACCTTTGCGCCCGGGTGTCCTTTTATCCTGTTAAATACCATGGCAGGTCCTTCCTTTGTGGGGCGCATGACCGTACCTCCCGCGCCGATGTAACGGTATACGCCGGAAAGCTCCGCCCTGGGGTCCACCTCCACCTCTGTCTCTGCGTACTGGCCTGGCATTGATTTTAAAAGCTCCAGGGCAGAACGCAGGTCATTTACCTTTTGTCCCACCTGATATACCTCCTCTTCTTCATTTTTCCATAAAAAACTTCTATGTCCAGTTTATATTCTTTCACCTATGGAATCAATTCAAGTTGTGGTATAATTGTTTCCATAATGGAATTATTGGAGGCAGGCCATGACATTTGAACAATTACAATGCTTTATTGCATCCGTGGAGGAAAAGACCTTTTTAGATGCAGCCCATTCCCTTTATATCTCCCAGTCCTCCCTTTCCAAACAAATCATGAAACTGGAACAGGAGCTGGGGGTCATGCTTTGGGACAGAAGCAGGCGCAAGGCCGGACTGACAGAGGCCGGGAACATTTTTTACCAGGACGCCCTTATTCTGCTGAAACAGTACTCCCAGGCCAGGAACCGGCTGGACCGGTTCCGGACAGAGTCACAGCTGACACTGTCCGTGGGCACGCTGCCCATCCTAACCCAATACCAGCTCACGCCCGGATTCCGGGACTTCCAGGCAGCCCATCCCGGCATACGCCTGTCCCTTCATGAGGTGGAGGAGCCGGAACTGATGGAGGGGTTTGAAAAGGGGATTTATGACCTGGTAATCGGCCGGGAGGCTATGTTTTACGGGGCCAACTGCCAGACACAGCTCATTGCCGGCGACCAGCTGGCTGCCGTGCTGGATTCCAGCCACCCCCTGGCTTTTAGAAGCAGTCTTTGCCTGGAGGAACTGAAGGATGAGGATTTTATATTCATGAATCCTTACACCTCCATCTATAACCTGTGTGTAATCCGGTGCCGTGAGGCCGGTTTTTCCCCCAGGATCCTGCGCACCGCACGTGTTGAGTCCATACTGAGCGCAGTGCTCATCGGCGAGGGGATCAGCCTGCTGGCAGGGAACAGCGTGCGCATATTCAAACCGGAACACATTGCAGTCATTCCGCTGACGCCAAAAATCCCCCTCCCCGTGGTCCTTGCCAGGCATAAGGAACGCCCGGTCACCAGGGCAATGGAGCTGTTCTGGAACACGGCCTTTGCCGGTATGGCGTGAATAGCAGGCGCCTGTACAAAGACAGGGCGCCTCCGCGCAGCAATGGTCCTGTCTGCATTTAGGGGCGCCCTTAGGTTATGTTGTTTTATTTTATCATATCCGATGCCGTGCCAATCAGATTTCCAATCCCTTGGCGTACAGCTTATATGTTTCCAGATGGGTCAGTTCCACGTCTTCCAGCGTGACAGGGTCTCCCTTTTTCACATCCCGAAGCAGGGTTGTGCCGTTTAGCAGATAGAACGGCGCCAGGTGCCCGACAGACCTGCTCTCAAGAAGCTCAGGAATCAGTCCGTCTATGGAATGATGGTGGCCCTGCACCTTAAGCTCAGTGCCTTTTGACAGATCCCTCTCCGCCACACCGGCCAGGACCGATACCTGACGGCATTCCGGGTGTGTGCCGATTCCCATTAAGTCCCCTAACAGGATGGATACCGGGGTTTCAAGGCCCATATAGTGGTATGGGTAATAGATGCAGCAGTACTTGCCGTTTTTGCTCATCACATGGCCTTTGCCCTTTAGGATATCCCACATCTTTTCATTTTCACACCTGACAATGATGAATTCACCGCCGCAGAAAGAAGCCTCATCTGTTCCGCGCAGATTGTAGAACACGTCCACCACGCCTGTTTTCTTTAAGATACCGCCGTCTTCCTCCGGAATAAAAATGTCCGCAAGTTCGCTGGTCTTGGCAATGGGATAGCTTAAGAACGGCGAGGAAGGCACGAATCCGGTTATGTTGGAAACAAGGTTCATCTCGCACAGGTCGGCGGATATGACGCCGGTATATTTTTCCAGCATCTTACGGCGCGCCTCCAGCGTCTTTACGCCTTTGTAATACCAATGGTCCATCATTTCAGGCAAGGGCTGGGTTGTCTGGCTGCCGTCTGTCAGGGTAAATTCCCCTGTCTCCCTGTCCCAGACAAAGTCGTACTCGCTGGCCTTTCCCGCACACACCACATCAAGGCCCAGAAGCCTTGCCCATGAATAGAGGTCTAACAGGTTCCTTGGCTGGTCTCCGTTCACCAGGGAATATACCGCCCCGTTCTCAGCCGCCACCTGGTTCAACAGCGGGCCGCACACACTGTCCGTTTCCTTGGAAACCATGTAGACGTTAATTCCCCTGCCAAGGGCCAAAAGGGCTGCGTCAGAACTTACGGCCGTATTGCCGGTGCACTCCACAAGGGCCGTAACCCCGCATTCCACCACCAGCCGGTAATCGCTGACAATCAGGACCGCGTCCTCCGGCGCGCGGTCAATCTGCTCCTTATCCTGGCAGACCACAATGTGTTTTTCATCGTATCCGATTTCCTTCAGCACATCCAGGCACTCGTCCGTGTGCCTGGAGCTGATGACCCGCAGCTGCATGTGCTTTACCTTGGGAATCTGGGCAAGCAGGGTATAGCCGTAACCGCGGGTCGCGCCGATGATTCCCACTTTTGATATTTTTCCGCTGTTGTCATTTATTAAATTCGTATAATCCATATGTTTAATACTCCCCTTCATTGATTCATATGCTTGATTGATCTGTTGGATTGATCTGTCTGGTTCATCTGATTGTCCTGCCGCGGGTTCATGGCCGGAATACAATCTTGATTGCGGCATCGTCCTTGTCCGCCAGGTCAAAACCGGCCTTTATGTCAGCCAGCTTAAACTCATTGGTTATTAACGGCTTGATTCTGACCGTTCCCTGGATGATTGGGCGCAGGGTGTCGGGAACCCAGACATAGCGCTGCTGCCATGTGTGGTGTACCAGGCAGGTATTTACAAATTCCAGGCCGTCATCATGCCAGCGGCTGATATTCAGGGTCACCGGCGTGGTTACCCAGCTGTAGAACACAAATTTACCGTTGTGGCGTATCATTGCGCTGGCCGCGTTAAAGGATTCCGCTGTTCCGGCAGCCTCCACCACCACGTCCGCACCGCGTCCTCCGGTCAGCGCCTTTACCTTTGCAACCGGGTCCTCTTCTCTGGAGTTGACCACCACGTCTGCTCCCAGGGATTTCGCCAGGTCCAGCTTGCCCTCCAGCACATCCACCACGATTACCTGATAGGCGCCCTTTAATTTGGAGCACTGGGCAATGATCTGTCCGGCATAACCACCGCCCATGATGACCACCGTATCCCCCAGCTGCACGCCGGTATTGAGTCCGGAATACATGGCGCAGGCCGTGGGCTCGCCCAGGGCGGCTATATCCATATCCAGGCCGTCCGGAACCGGCTGGAGCTGAAATGCCTTGGATTTGAAGTAATCGGCAAAGTTATTGTTCCAGCCGAATGCCATTACCTTGTCGCCCACTTTATAGTCGCTGACACGGTCTCCCACCGCAACAACCGTTCCCCCGCTCTCATGCCCAAGGAGGAATGGGAATTCAGGCGGCTGGCGGAACTCCGCTGTCTGGGGCGGCATGGACCCCCTGTAAAAGCTTTTGTCCGATCCGCAGATTCCCATCATATGATTCCTGACAATGATGTCATCCTCCCCGCATTCCAATTCACGTTCAATTAACTCGATGTCATATGCTTTGTTCAGGCGCGCTGCCCGTGTTACAAATTTTTCCATTTATCAGTTTCCTTTCTTGTTTCTGTACTATCCGGCATCACGCCTGGTACATCCCTGCGCCAATACCGGTGAAGGGTTAAATCACATGCAGTGCAAACAGGATGCAGGTAAAAATGGCGCCGATGAACCCAGCCACCGTGGACGCGCCGCCAACCGCGCGGATACCCTGGTTCACGTCCATATTGGACATGGACACGGTTACCCAGAATCCGGAGGAATTGGCATGCTTGAACATCAGGGCGCCTGTTCCACAGGCCAGGAAGGCTGCGATTGGGGAAATGCCCAGGGTTGCCAGCATTGGCTCTACCAGCGCTGCCGCCGTCATGACCCCAAGGGCATTGGAGCCGGTTACCACATGGATGATGGCCGCGATGATGATGGGAATCAGGATGGCCGGGAAGGAGGACTGCACGATGATGTCCGCAATCTTCTCAGCAACGCCTGCGTTCTTTACAAAGGTTGCCAGGGCGCCGCCCATACCGGTAACAACAATTGGCATTGCAGCTGCAACGATTCCTTCATTTACCCAGTCGTTTAATACTTTTTTGCTCTTCCATTCCTTGCCTGTGAGAAGCAGGGAAAGGATACATCCTGTAAACAGGGCTGCCAGCGGGCTGCCGATGAAAGCAAAGAAGTTTGCCACCGGCGTCTCCGGCACCATGACAGATGCAACGGTGTTAGCCAGGATTAAGAACAGGGGGAACAGGATGGGAAGCAGGGACTTTGACAGGGACGGAAGTTCCATGTGTTCAGTCTCCTCTGCCGCCTTTAAGAATTCCTCCTTTGGAAGCACTGGTGTCTTTAACGTCATGCAATAGATGGTGGCGCCGATGACGCTTGGGATTGCGACAATGAGCCCCCACAGGATGGCCTGGCCCAGAGGTACGTTTAACAGGGCGGCAGCAGATACAGGACCGGGTGTGGGAGGTACCAGGGAAGCGGTTACCAGGGCGCCCAGATAAAGGGCCGCGCCGTAGCTCATCATGGACTTCTTGGTCTGCACTGCCAACAGTGATACGATGGGGATTAACAGGATGACCACGGTATCGGCAAAAATCGGTATGCCCAGGATAAAGGAACTGAGGGCAATGGCCCAGATCATGTTCTTCTCGCCAACCAGCTTAATGGCCCATTTAGTAATACGCACAGCCGCGCCTGTTTTCTCCAGGACAGTGCCCATGGTGCATCCAAGGAAGATGACGATTGCCACGCTTTTGATGGTTCCGGAGAAGCCGCTGTTTATGGTTCCCTCAATCTCAGCCCATGGGGTTCCCAGTGCAATTGCCAGTATCAGGGCAGCAATCAGAATTCCCATTGCCGCATTGACCTTGCATTTGGAGATGAGGAAAATCATTAACAGGATTACAAGTGCAAAAACAATAAGTACATATGATGTTGACATAAAACCAACCCTCCCAAATTTGTATTTTACCGTCGGATTTCTTTTAATCAGATAATCCTGACATAACTGATTGACCGAAACCGGTCGGTAAGTTTTGATGCCAGTTTATAGAGCAAACTTCATGCCAACTTTTTCTACGGAATTATAAACATTATATAAAATTAGGAAAAAAAGAATTCCCTGTTTGTGCAAACCCAATGGCCCGAAGAGGCAGAATGGGAAAAGTGATGCAGTGAATGCAACATTTATCAAAATATTGCAACACCATACATCACTTTTCCCACTTTAGCCCTATCCGCCCTCTTTGAGACCCTCTTTGAGACCATGTACCGCGGCTGTTTAAAAGCTGTCCTATACAGTTACATCTGGTATTTCTGCATTTTCCTCCATAAGGTTGACCGGTCCATGCCAAGAAGCCTGGCCGCCCTGGTGCGGTTGCCATTGCACTGTTCCAGGGCCTGCCGCAGCTTTTCCGGTTCGCTTACAGGCCCCCTGTCCGGCGTCCCTTCCCCGGCAGCCGCCATGAAGGCTGCACCTGACTCCGCAGCCATATCCAGATCCGGAGGATAAAGGGCATCCTGAAGGTTTTTCTTCGTAATGATGTCCCCGGTTTTCAGCACACCGGCCCGCTCTACCATATTCTTCAGCTCCCGGATATTACCAATGAATGGATATTGATGAAGAAGGGAAAGGGCGCCCGGCTCCAACCGCGGCAAAGGCGTCCTGGTCTCCCGGCACTGGGCCTGCAGAAGATGGAGGAACAGGAGCTCCACATCATTTTCCCGCTCCCTTAAAGGCGGCAGGAACAGACGCAGCACATCCAGACGGTACACCAGGTCCCGGCGGAACATTCCCTGGTCAGAGAGCTTTGATATACTCTTATTGGTTGCGGAAATAATGCGCACATTCACGTCAATCACCTTATTGTCGCCAATCCTGCGCACCTGGCGCTCCTGAAGCACACGCAGGAGCTTGCTCTGGATGGAAGTGGATATCTCGCCCACCTCATCCAGAAACAGGGTCCCGCCATGGGCCTGCTCAAAAAGCCCCATCTTCCCGCCTTTGCTGGTTCCGGTAAAGGCGCCTTCCACATAACCGAACAATTCGCTCTCCAGAAGGTTTTCCGGAAGGGCGGCACAGTTAATGGCCACAAACGGCCCATTTTTCCGGCTGCTGCTGTTATGTATGCTCTGGGCAAACAGTTCCTTGCCGGTCCCTGTTTCCCCCACAATGATCACATTGGAATCCGATGCAGCATACCGCCTGGCCGTCTCTATGGTCTGGTCAATGACCCGGCTCTGGTGGATGATATCCTGAAACGTATATTTTGCCTGGAATCCCCGCTCGCTGAGCTTGCGGCGTATCTGGCTTTCCAGGTTCTGGATCATTGTGATGTCGGACAGGAAGAACACCACCCCTGAAATTTCTTTGTTGGCAATGACTGGGGTGCAGCTGACAGACACCGTGACCCTGGTTCCGGGAATGGTAAGGATCCTGCCGCTCTCCTCCTGCCCGCTGGTAATCACACAACGGAACATTTTATACAGGTAGGGAAGGGCCTGCTTTAACGGGCGGTCCATCAGGCTGATATCCCCGTTCATCTGCCGGATGACCCGGTTGCGGACCTGGATGACCCCGGCTGCATCCACATAGAGCAGGCCGTCCTTGGAGGAATAAATGATGGTTTTATACATCTGGGAAATAATCCTCTGGTGGCGTATCTGGTCCACGGTATGGATTGCCTCATCCACTGCCTGGAGCACCGTGTCCTCGCCGGTCCGTATCACCACGGCCGGGAAATCCTTCTGGCGCGCCACGATATTGGCGGAATATCCCCCAATCAGCGCATCACAGCCAGCGGCAATGGCCTGGTCAAGCTTTGCCGGCAGTTCCTCATGGCGGACCGGCGCATGGACCTCCACATCGATTTTAAAAAAACGGCATATGTTCTTCACTTCATACATCTGACCGCCGAAACCAAGGACAGCTACCTTTTTTGGATGGTACATCTCGCAGCACTCAGAGATGGCCCTTACCATGTCATACCCGGATATGGACAGTCCGATGGTGGGGACCTGCTTGTATTTGGCCACTGTCTTCTGGGCCGTATATCCCCTGGCTATGATGGCATCATACTCATCTGCCGGGAAGTCGGGCGTATCCTCCACCGTCATTACCCGGATGTCTGCGTTAAGCCGCTTTTTCTCCGGGTGATGGGATATGACATGCTCTACCTTTTCTCTTAATTCAGGATACGGGACAATAAACAGAAGACGAATCATATATTACCTCCACCATGGGTTTATCAAAAGTGTTGCATCGATGTTGCATTTGCCTGATTATATAACAACCCAGGATTTAAAGTCAACCAAAAAACCATCGGATTCCAGCTCCGACAAGACAAAGACACGTATTTTTCCAATCCGCTGTGCCTGGCATGGAATTTGCTATATAATAACAGGGAAGTACCGTATCATATTTCAGAAAGACAGGTCAGAAGGAGGACTACAGATGGCGGTTTTAGGATGCATTGCCGATGATTTTACCGGAGCCAGCGATGCGGCTTCGTTCCTGGTAAAGGGAGGGATGAGTGTACGGCTTTATAACGGCATTCCGGATATACAGGCACAGGACAATGAAACAGGCAGACAGGAGGAAGAGGCCCAGGCCGTGGTAATCGCACTGAAATCCAGGACCCAGGAAACGGCCCGGGCCGTGGCCGACAGCCTTGCGGCGGCCCGGGTCCTGATCAGCCAGGGAGGCCATCAGCTT
>OBXM01001924.1_pt1 | contig 10790 bp, 9 predicted proteins | sample 1538141 | NCBI WGS metagenome assembly OBXM01 (sample SAMEA2580153, study PRJEB22360) | human gut metagenome | biome: human gut; feature: human-associated habitat; material: faeces | place: Denmark | collected 2008/2010 | reverse complement strand
GTGGCCATTGGCGCCCACCGGGGATTCATCCGTTCCGCGGCCCATTTTTTGGGCGCGGTGGTCGCTGCCAGTTTTGCGGGGATTCTGGGGGGCCCGGTGGCCCAATGGCTGTTTGATATGCTGTTCCGCCCTGCATTGGTGGAACGTATTGGGGAATCCCTCATCGAACTGGGAAACGGGGATACCTATACCATGGTGCAGGGGGTATTTGCCTCCCTGCCCGATTTTTTGATCCGTGCCTTGGAAAGCGGCGGTGTCACCGCTGCCAGCGTGACCGAAGCTATGGCGGCGCAGTCCGGCCAAGCCGCGGATTTGGTCGCTTCGGCTTTGGCGCCGGTGTTTGTGGGCTTTCTCAAGGTGTTGGTAGTGATCGTGCTGTTTTGCCTGTTTATGGTGTTGGTGCGGGTGGTATCCAACCTGCTGGCAGCGGCATTCCGCCTGCCCGTTTTAAATGCGGTGGACGGCCTGCTGGGCGGGGTGTTTGGCCTGTTTTTGGCAGTGGTTTCCATCTGGATTGTTTTGGCGGCCGTCCATGTGTTCACCCCCATGCTGGCCGCTGACGCGCAGGCCCAAGTGGAAGCGGCGCTGCGCCAGTCATACCTGACGGGTTTTGTAGTGCATTGGAATCCCTTGGGGATTCTGTTCCAGTGAGCCTGTTGAGGATTTTTAGGGAATTGCCTGGTAAGATATAAGGGAGTCAGCGAAAAAACGAGATTTGTGAGAGTGAGGGAAAAGGAATCCATGTCCCAGGAAAAAAAGCCGATCAACCAAAACTTAACCGTGCCAAACGCCCTTTCGGTACTGCGCATCGTCATCATCCCATTTTTCGCATGGTTTTTTTTAAAAGACCAGCTGGCGCCGGCCGTGACGCTGCTGGCGCTTTCAGGTTTGTCCGACTGCGTGGATGGGCTTCTGGCCCGAAAATTGAACCAGGTGACCGAGCTGGGGAAAATGCTGGACCCCTTGGCGGACAAGCTCACCCAAGGGGTGGTGGCCGTCTGTTTGGCGGTGAAGTTTCCATCCATTGGCCCGCTGCTGCTGGTGTTTATTGTCAAAGAATTGGGGATGCTCTGCTGCGCGGTGGTGCTGCTGAAGAAGAAAAAACGCCCTTGCGCTGCCCAGTGGTACGGCAAGGTGGCCACGGTGATGTTCTACTTTTCCGTGGGAACCATTGTGGTGATGGACGGGTTCCTTCACTTGGAGGATATGGTATTCGAGGTGATTTCCTTCGGGCTGCTGGCCATCACCGTCGCCATGATGATCTATTCCGCGGTGCGGTATTTCCAAGTGTTTTTGATGATCCTCCGTTCCAATGACAGCCAATATGAACTTTCCCTTTCTGATGAGATCCGCGCGAAAACTGTGCGGGAAAAGCGGAAAGGCTGAAAAACGGGCCCCGGGGTGTGTTGCTCCGGGGAATTCCCGTTTTTTTCACAACCTCTTCACATTCCAGAAATGATTTTCTGGTATACTAAACCTTTGAGAAGGTGCACCTTTCTGGCGGGCAGTCAGGAGTACCGCTCTTAGGGATTGGGGGGCGACGCGGAGGAAGCTTGCCAAACCAGCGCCAGGGGAAGGGCCCTGGGGCTGAAACGAGAGAAAGGACGATGTGCCATGTTACTGTGTACACGCTGTAAAAAACGTCCGGCAGTGGTCTTTGTTTCTAATGGCCTCAATGGGCAGGACCCCCAGGGCCTGTGCCTGGTCTGCGCCAAAGAGCTGGGGATCAAGCCGGTCAACGATATTATGGAAAAAATGGGCATCACGGATGAGGAACTGGAAGCTGCCGCCAACCAGATGTCCGAGCTGATGAACCTGGACCACGAGGACGACGGGGAAGAGGATGGCCTGTTCACACCGGGCGGCGCCGCCACCCTGCCTGTGGACCAGATGCTGGGAGGCAGCCCCGGGGAGAACGGCGGTTTTGGCGGGGCAGGCGTCCAGCAGAAGAAGGAGGACTTCCACAAGAAGAAGCGGAAGCACATCCAGAACTTCTGTACCGACCTGACTGCCAAGGCAAGGAACGGCCTGCTGGACAACATCATTGGCCGGGAAAAGGAGATCCAGCGGGTGGTGCAGATCCTCTCCCGCCGGACCAAGAACAACCCCTGTTTGATCGGCGAGCCCGGCGTGGGCAAGACCGCTGTGGCGGAAGGCTTGGCCCTGCGCATCGCCCGTGGGGAAGTGTGGAAGTGCCTGCCAAGCTGCGGGACAAAGAGGTGCAGCTGCTGGACTTGACTGCCCTGGTGGCGGGCACCCAGTTCCGGGGGCAGTTTGAAAGCCGGATCAAGGGTTTGGTGGACGAGGTGAAGGCCGATGGCAATGTGATCCTGTTTATCGACGAGGTCCACAACCTGGTGGGCACCGGCGACGCCGAAGGCAGCATGAACGCCGCCAATATCCTGAAGCCTGCGCTGAGCCGCGGGGAGATCCAGGTGATCGGCGCTACCACCTTTAACGAATACCGCAAGTATATTGAAAAAGACGCCGCCCTGGAGCGCCGGTTCCAGCCGGTCACTGTGGCGGAACCCTCCATTGAGGACGCTGTGGAGATCCTGCGGGGCATCAAGGGCTATTATGAGAGTTACCACCGGGTAAAAGTATCCGATCAAACTGTCCGGCGGATGGTGGTGCTTGCTGAGCGCTACATCAACGACCGCTACTTGCCGGATAAGGCCATTGACCTGCTGGACGAGGCCTGTGCCTGCGCGGTTTTGCGGAACAAGAAGCTGGAGGAATACGATGAAACCCAGCTGACTTTGAACAAGGAGCGCCATCGGGAACAGGACCTTCAGAGCCCTGCGGACGGCAGCCAGGTGGACTATGAGGAGCTGGCCAAGACCCACTACCGCATCGCCACCCTGGAAGAGAACCTGAAAAAACTGGAGGATGAAGGTGCCTTCGCCCAGGTGGAAGAGCAGGATGTGGCCAAGGTCATCGAGCTTTGGACGGGGATCCCTGCTTCCCGTGTGCAGGAAAATGAACTGAAGAAGCTAGCCAACCTGGAAGGGGTGCTTTCCCAGCACATCATCGGCCAGGACGAGGCGGTGAATGCCATCTCCGCGGCTATTCGCCGCAGCCGTGTGCAGATCAGCCCCCGGCGGCATCCGGCCTCCTTCATCTTTGTGGGCCCCACCGGCACCGGTAAAACCGAGTTGGTGCGGGTGCTTTCCCAGGAGCTGTTCGATACCCCCGAAACGCTGATCCGCCTGGATATGTCCGAGTTTATGGAGAAGCACTCGGTTTCCAAGATCATCGGGTCGCCTCCTGGCTATGTGGGCTATGACGAGGCAGGCCAGCTGACGGAGAAAGTCCGGCGCCGGCCCTACTCGGTGCTGTTGTTTGACGAGATCGAAAAGGCCCATCCCGATGTGCTGAACATTTTGCTGCAGATCCTGGACGAGGGCCGCATCACCGACGCCCACGGCCGCACGGTGAACTTTGAGAACACTGTTATTGTCATGACTTCCAACGCGGGCAGCGAGCGCAGGGAAAGCGCATTGGGCTTTGCCAAGACCGCAGCGGACATGAACCGGGAAAAGGTGATGAAAGCCCTGGGCGAGTTCCTGCGTCCCGAATTTTTGAGCCGGATCGATGAGGTGGTTGTATTCCGTCCCTTGGATGTGGAAGATTACAAGAAGATCGCTGCATTGATGCTGAATGAATATGTGGGCAGCCTGAAGGAGAAGGGGATTACCCTGGTCTACACCCAAGAGGTGTGTGCGTTCCTGGCGGAGAAGTCCATCCACGGCCAGAGCGGGGCCCGGGACCTGCGCAACAACATCCGGCGTATGGTGGAAGACAAGTTGGCCATGGTCCTGGTGGAGCAGGGCGAGGGGGCTATTTCCAGTGTGTCCCTCACCATGCAGGATGGTGAATTGAAGCTGGAAACCCTGTAAAAAAGAGTGAGAAGGGAGCGCAAAAAAGCGTTCCCTTTTTTGTTTGGAAAAAAACAAAAATTCCTTGACTATGGGGCGAATGCATGGTATAATAAATCCCGTCGCAAAACGTGCGGGTGTAGTTCAGTGGTAGAACCCCAGCCTTCCAAGCTGGTCGTGTGGGTTCGATTCCCATCACCCGCTCCAAAGTTTCCTAGCGGCGAAAGGTCGCTTTTGGACTTCCGCAGCTGCGGAAAGAAAATAGAGATGCGGGCCAAAAGATGCCCCCAAAGATGCGCCAATAGCTCAGCTGGATAGAGCAACTGCCTTCTAAGCAGTAGGCCAGGGGTTCGAGTCCCTTTTGGCGCGCCAATATGGTGGATGTAGCTTAGTTGGTTAAAGCGCCAGATTGTGGCTCTGGAGACCGTGGGTTCGAGTCCCATCTTCCACCCCACTTTTATGGACACGGAGTTTAATTTTTGCAATTAGGCTCCGTGTTCTCCATACTGGGCTGTCGCCAAGCGGTAAGGCAACGGACTTTGACTCCGTCATCCCGTGGGTTCGAATCCCGCCAGCCCAGCCAGGTCTACTTTCCAAAAAAGATGTGACCCCGAAAAAACCCCGGAAATCCGGGGCTTTTTCGCGTCTTGAGGGTCAAAAAAGGGCCGTCACGGCGTGACGTTTTTGAATGAACCCAACCCCGCACTGGTGGGATTTGAACCGACGTAAATGCATTGCATAACCGAATAGCACACAGGCCAAGGCCGGGATCGGAAGATTTGATATGCTCCCTCAAAGAGAGACAGTGAAAAGGAACTGTCACCAAGGAGGGGGCATTATTTATATCCAAAAGAGGGGAATTGAGTCCAGCTGAAAAGAGGTTATGTGCGGAGAAATCAGTAAAAAATGTTACGATGATTGACCGCTGTGTCTGTTATTACAATACCGGGTGCGTACAGCGCAGCTTAGGTGTACTGAAGCTGATGGGAAAAGGACCGTGATCTATTACGGCTATGGCAGCGTATATGGTGTTGCCCTTACCCGGAAAATTTCAGTGTACGAGATCCGCTTTTGATAAGTTGTCTCGGGGCTATGATTGTGTTTGGCCTTGATTTCGCCGGTATGAGGAAGGTGTTTGGCCTGTTTTACGGTGGAAAAGGGTGGAAAAGTAATGTTCGTCTGAAAAACAAAGGCGAAAAGCGATTTCCCGTACAGGCAGCGCTGTCCCGCGTAAAAGTGAACAAGCTGTTTCCAGACGTCGGGAAAGCAGGTACTGATAGGGTGTTACGCCGAAACGGGCGGAAAACAGCCGCGTAAGCTGGGAAGAAGAGAGCCCGACAGCGGCAGCGGTATCGTCTACGGAAACGGGGACGTATAGCTTTCGGTCCAACAGATCCCTGGCTTGCTCTGCGGGGCCGGCAGAGGTTTTCGGGAGACCCGATAAAGTAGCCCGTATCCGTGAAAGAAGTTCGTGGAACAGCAGTGAGCACCTGCGATCCAGCTCCCAGGGGTCGGAAGGGGGAGAGGAACATACGGAAACAAATTCCTGAAAGAGCCCAAGAAGGGGGCAAGGGGGAATGTGGTACGTTTCCCCAAGATGGTACGCGCCCAGCAAGTCGGCACATAAGGTGCCGCGTACATTCATCCAGATTTTTTGCCATGGGTTGTGGGGGTCAGAACGATACCGGTGGTGCAGCCCCATCGGCAAAAGATACACGTCGCCTGCTTTAGGGTCGAAAGACTGTCCCCCTATGTTCACGGATCCTTGTCCAGAGATTACATATTCCAGGCACAGCACCGGCGAGCGGTCACGGTCAATGCGATAATGGGGATCTGGATAAGTTATCCCCGTCAGCTCTACGAAAAACGCTTCCGGGTTTGGAAACTGGTCGGGCAAGAAACTGAAAAGTTTTTCTTCCATGCGTGAAATCCTCACTTTCCTGCTTTTTTTGTGTATTGGCTCCAATCCTTCCGAGCGGTATACTACTTTTGAGAAATAAAGGGCGTTTGAACGTCCACAATGATTTTACCACAAAGGAGAGGTCAACCATGGAAAATAGCACTCCAAGGCCGGAATATCCCCAGCCTCAATTTGAACGGGAAAATTGGGTCAATCTAAATGGAGAATGGCAGTTTGCTTTTGATTTTGGAAAAAGCGGCCTGGACCGTCACTTTGAAGAGCGGGACGCGTTGGATCAAACTATTACGGTCCCGTTTTGCCCGGAAAGCGAACTGAGTGGTATTGGGTACAAAGATTTTATCCCGGCCGTATGGTATTTGCGTGAAATTCCCCTTACAAAAGAGCAGCTTTCCGGAAAGGTGCTGATCCATTTCGGAGCGGTGGATTACGAGTCCCACGTGTTCGTAAACGGGAAAAAAGCAGGCGTTCACCGGGGCGGCTATACATCGTTTTGCTATGATATCACAGAATTATGCCATCAGGGTAAAAACCGTTTAACAGTGTACGCCGCCGATGACAACCGTCAAGGGAAACAGCCTCGTGGCAAACAAAGCGAGCGGTTTGATTCCCATGATTGCGATTATACACGTACTACTGGGATTTGGCAAACAGTGTGGCTGGAGTTTGTGCCAACCAGCTATGTGAAATCTGTCAAGTATTATCCCAATTGTGCTGCTGGAACCCTGGCGGTGCAAGCGGAGCTTTGCGGGGCGGGGGAATTTTCGGTTGAAGCTTCCTTTGAGGGGCGTTTCTGTGGATCGGCTTGCGCGCACGGGGAGAATGGTATGGTTACTGTGACGCTGGCGCTTTCGGAGATCCATCTTTGGGAAGCGGGCGAAGGGAACCTGTATGACCTTGTCCTGCGTTTCGGGGAAGACAGGGTGAAGAGCTATGCGGGCTTGCGGGAAATTCGAATCGATGGTATGCGAGTGCTGCTCAATGGGAGGCCGGTTTTCCAGAGGTTAGTGTTGGATCAGGGATTCTATCCAGACGGCATTTACACCGCTCCGGACGAGAAAACGCTGGTACGGGATATTGAACTGAGCCTGGCGGCGGGATTTAACGGGGCACGGCTCCACCAGAAGGTATTTGAGCCTCGTTTCCTCTATCATTGCGACCGGATGGGGTATCTGGTATGGGGAGAAATGGCTAACTGGGGGCTGGATCTTTCTGATCCGGCAGCGCTGGAGGTGTTCCAGGGAGAGTGGCTGGACGCGGTGACCCGGGATTTCAATCATCCGGCGATTGTAGGCTGGTGTCCCTTTAATGAGACTTGGGACCGGGACCGGAGAAAGCAGATTGACGCTACCCTTGCCATGATCTACCGTGTGACCAAGTTGTTGGATCCTACCAGGCCCTGCATCGATACCAGCGGTAACTACCATGTCATCACCGATATTTACGATGTGCATGACTACGAGCAGGATCCGGAGGAATTTGGGGCTCACTATGAAGCTTTCCGTACAGGCGGGGATTTTTACGATTTGCAGCGGGAGAAAGGCCGCCAACAGTACGTAAAAGGGCTACCCATGTTTGTCAGCGAGTATGGTGGAATCAAATGGAATCCTCAGGGGGATGTGGAAAGGGCCTGGGGTTACGGTCAAGGCCCCCGGACAGAAGAGGAATTTATTGCCCGGTATCGAGATTTGACAGATGCGCTGTTGGACAATCCCAATATGTTTGGGTTCTGTTATACGCAGCTTTATGATGTGGAGCAGGAAACAAACGGCCTTTACACCTATAACCGGGAGCCCAAATTTGATATGAAGTTATTTGCTGCCATCAATGGCCGAACCGCTGCTTGTGAAAAGGAACTTTCTTCCTTATAACAGGAGCCGTAGGCGCGGCCTAGAGGATGGGGCATAGGAGCATCCAATTTAGAGAAAGCACAGGCAAAGGAACCAGCCGTCCCCTCTGGGATGGCTGGTTCCTTTTTTGCTGCATTGTTGGAGTTGACGTTTACCTCATATCAAGAAAATACGCGGAATGGTGTCGGCTATCCAGGGGATGTTGGCTGGCAGCCCTCGAAAATATTAGAATCTCAACAAATATCGACAAACCATGTCCTGTAGGACGTGGTAGACTGGTGTGGGGATTGGTAAGATTTTCCTGTTGGTAAAGGACTGTATGCAGTTGCAGTAGGAGGTCTTGCGCTTGCGAAAGTACGAGGTGTTGTTTCTCAGCTTTTGGATTGCCCGTGTTCGGGATTCTCCAGTAAAAATGGATCTCTCACAAAAAACTGGCAGGAAAGCTGCTTCGGAACACTCGAAATGATCAGAAAGTGGAGCGGGTTATTCACAAGCCCTCAGCCATAAAGCTGCCACTTTTTCTCTGCCAACTCTATGACCAATAAATTTGGTAAGCTGGTGAAAGTACCCAGTTCGCAGGAGGTAGCATGAAAATTCAGACAAAAACCCAGTATATACTACCGGGGGAGCAGGTGGCGGCTGTTCCCCTGGGAAACTTTGACGTCTTTGAGGACGAAAGCACACTGGTCAACCGGTTGTACTACGCTGTACCAACTTTTGAAGAAGGGGTGTTCCATTGCGACTTCTATTATGAGGAAAACACCTTCCGCAAAGGCTTAAACGGGGATTTGACGCTGGTTCGTACCGAGTGTAAAACAGGGAATTAAAGCTCAGCCCTTAGAAAAGGAGGGTTCATTGGATGTTTTTGTGCCGAGGTATCCCATCCTGTTAAAAGAAAACGAAATGGTATCTGCTGGCTATGAGCAAGGTTTCCAGTGATCCGGGAAGGATATTCGATGAATCAAATTGCTTCGTAACAAATTCTCGGGATCGCTTTGCCATTTTTACCATCCACTTTCTATGTTGAAGTGGGATTAACAAGTTAGAAAACAGTAAATCCGAACCTATCCTCCAACAAGGACAAGGTTCGGATTTGCGCTGTTTGGTGCGGGCAACAGGATTTGAACCTACGACCTTCGGGTTATGAGGGCGGAAAAATTTCTTTTCTTGCCTTTTTTGTTGTTCGAAAAGTCCAGGTTTTATGCGGGTTTAAGCGTTTTCTCTTTTTCTGGCGTGCGCTGATATTCGCCGCTTTTTGATAACTTTCTTGAACAAAACTTGAACAAATTCTTGAGCAGAAAGCCCTCTTTTACACCCTCCCCATCAGCTCCAAAAGCCAGCGGGGTGGGGTGGAGATCCAAGGGCTAGAGGGGAGGGGGCTTTTTTTATGTGTCCACTTTTGCACACTTTCCCCGCGTACCATGACAACGTGATCCCCGCCGGGTGTCCACCGGCGATGCTTGCGGGTACGGGAAAAGCGCCTCCCCATTTTCTGGAAAGGCGCACATTTTAAACCCGCACTTCTGTCCCACAGACAGCGGCGCTTCCTGCGTTTTCCCTAATCGCTATGCGCGTGCGCGCGCGACCCAAATTCTATGGAATGTCGTGGAACGCCCCGAGTAAAGCCCCCAAGGAAATTCCCCGTTTTTTTCGAGGGGGGAGTCCGACACCTTTGCTTGGATGCTCAATTCGCAAATCACAAATGAAAATTTCAGTTTAGAAATTTATCATTTCGTGATATTCTTCGGGAAAATCCTTTCCACAGTTCCGCTCGCACCTGCTACACTGGGACGCTTGCCGCCCACTGTGCCGTGTGGGGTCATGCCCACCCAGCCGTCGGGGATGTCATAGGTTCCTCTGTGTTCAGCCAGGTGTTTGTAGGGATCACCCTTGGGCAGAGGCCGGTTTGCGTTCTCCGCCTCGCGCAGCATCCCGCCTAGCTGTGTCTCCACGGAAAACTGAGGCCCTGTGTGAATCCCTATGTGGTCGCCGTCACAAGACCCGGTAAAGAGGGAAGGAATGTCGTTTTTTAAGAAGTTGTCCGCTTCTATGTAAGGCTTTACGAGCTTTTCCGTGATCTCGCGCCGGAAATCCTCAAAAGCCTTTCGGGCCTTGCTTACCTTGGCGGAAAGCTCCTTCACCGCCTGTTCTTTTTCGGCAATGGCCTTCTTCAGCTCCGCTTCCAGCTGTTTCTCCCGCTGAATCGCGTAAGGCTTGACGGCTGCCGCTGTAGTTTCCACCGCCTCGCGGAAAGCATCGTCCCGCAGCACAGAGGCGGAAAGCCCGTTCACCACGGCAACCCATTCCTTCATTTTTTCCGGGGAGCCTGTCTCCTGGGCGGCTGTCCATGCCTGCTCCAAATCAAAGGGGTTGTTTCGGGGTAGCTCCATCTGGTCTTTGGTGCCGTTGTTCCGGCTTTCGTCCAATTCCTGAAAACGCCGGTACATGGCCGCTTTTTTGGCCTTCACAGCTTCACAGGCTTTCGCGTATTCTTGCAGGGCTTGCTCAAAACTTTCCCGGTCGGAAACAGGTGTGGCTGATTCAGAAGTTTTCATCGGCGCGGCTTCTTCCTGGGCAAGAGTGGATTCAATGGGTGTTTCCTTCGGCTTTTTCCAAGGATAGTTCATCATTCATCAACCTTTCTAGAAAAATTTTTGTATGGTAAGAGCGCGTCCGCTCGAATTTGTAACCAGGGTGGCGATCAATTTTTTCCATAGGCAGCCTCCTTCCGCTTCACGTCCTTCTGCATCTCCCGCACCAGCTCCTTATACAGCTGCTTGCCGTCGGTGGCCTGGGTGTGAATCACAATCGCCCCTTCTGCGTTGTTGATCGCCATGTTGCGGTTGGTGGTGTTGTTAATAAAGCCCGTGCTGTGTCAAAACCGTTGTCCATGCTCATGCTCCTTTCCTGTTCCATGTCTCTATACCCGACACACCCTCAAACTCGATGGTGTTTTCCGTTCCCAGGCGCTCCGGGAAGATCGTAAGGGGCAAGCGCCACTTCTCCCAGCCCTGGCTGTCCCACACGGCGAACACTACCCCCAGCACCTCCGCACCCCAAAAGGCGAAGTCCCTGGGCATTTCCCCGGGCTGCCGCCAGTAGCGGGTGCCCACCGTCTGCATCCCCAATGTTACAACCAAGTAG
>OBXM01001922.1_pt1 | contig 10803 bp, 10 predicted proteins | sample 1538141 | NCBI WGS metagenome assembly OBXM01 (sample SAMEA2580153, study PRJEB22360) | human gut metagenome | biome: human gut; feature: human-associated habitat; material: faeces | place: Denmark | collected 2008/2010 | reverse complement strand
AGCCTAAAAAAAAGGAAAGCGCCAGGTAATGGCGCTTTCCTTTTTTAGGGTTATTCGTCCAAATTCTTACTTTTCAATTCTGATTTCTTAATTAACCGGCCGTTGACATAAACCATCTTGTCCTCGTCATCGTCCTCGTCCTCATCCTCTTCGGGTTGGGCATAAAACCGAACAGCCTCGGGATCTTCCTGAAGAGCCGCCTCTGTTTTTCCCCCATTCTTTTCCTCTTCCATCTTCTTCTCATAAGGTTTAATCAGATATCGTTCTACCACTGGGTAGACAGTGAAATTGATAAAATAACTGATTAGAGAGAACAAAAGGAACAGGGTGAGCAATAACAAGATCATAATTACAAGGCCGTTCAAAGGAATCACATATACTACCAGGTACAGCAGAGCGCCCAACACGGCCGTAATCAAAATGTTCCGGCCAAGGCCAGCTAAAGAGAAGATAAATGCGTTCCGATAGGCTTGGCCGAATTTGAGGTCAAATGTGACAAACATCACTGGCAAGTAGTACTGTGCAAACAGGAAAAAGACTCCAAGAACTAAACAGACCCAAAATGGAATGTAGTAAAACCAGCCGCGGGAAGTGGCGTTGTAGTAATACAAAATGGAAAAGCTGAGAACCACATATACCAGATATACAAGGGCGCCGTTCATCAGGAAATATTTCCAGTTGCCTTTGACGTTTTCCCAAAAGTCAGACCACACAAAAGCATGCTCTTCCCTGGCAAAATTCCGGGTCACATAAGTGAGTCCCGCGGTAAACGGCGACAACAAGATAACGGGCAGCGGCACCACATATAAAAACCACACGTCTAGCTGGATCGCCCCTTCCCCCACAGGAAGTTGCAGGACAAAGTGGATGGGCGAAAAGGAAATTACCACCATCAATGCCACCGCCACAATAAATGGGATCAGGAAAATTAAGTTCAACTGTACCAGTTTGCCAAATTTCCGGCCTAGAATTTCAAAAAAACGGACAGGCGCCGATTTCGGAGGCTCGTCCTTACTGACGCCTGGACCAGGCTTATCATAATTTCCGAAAATACCGAGGAATGCCAAAAAACCAACTCCATTTCCACACGAACTTGATAATATAGTTTAGCCCAATTTTGCCTTGGGATGGCAATTATTATACACCTGTTTTACATGGCTGTCCAGCAGTTGGACATACACTTGTGTAGAAGATATGTCCGCATGCCCCATCATGGTCTGGATATCCTTCACAGAAGCGCCGTTCTCTAACAAATGCAAAGCAAAAGAATGGCGCAGCGTGTGAGGGGTAATCTCCTTTGTGATCCCCGCTTCCGCAGCGTACCCTTTGACAATTTTCCAAAAGCCCTGGCGGGTAAGCCTGCCGCCGTTCAAATTGACAAACAGCGCGTTCCCGCTTTCCGGGCCGGTGATTAGTCCCCGCATCCGGTAGATATAATCCGAAACCGCAACAACCGCGGAAGGATACACCGGGATCGAGCGGATTCCCTTTGTCCCCCGGCAATACAAAACCCCGGAACGCAGGTTTAAATCTTGAATATTCAAGTTGATCAGCTCGGAAGCGCGAATCCCAGTGGCATACAGCAATTCCAACATAGCCTTGTCCCGGCAGCCCTTAGGCTCGGTGATATCCGGCTGAGTCAGCAAAAGCTCGATCTCCTCCCCAGAAAGCACTTGAGGAAGCTTCTTGGCAGTTTTTTCCAACTTGATCCCTTTTGCCGGGTTGCAGTCAGTCATGCCCCGGAAAATAAGGAATTTATAGAAGCAACGCACAGAGGCCAGGTTCCGGGAAATCGTGGTGGGAGAACGCTTCAATTCATGCAGGTGATCCACATAGCCTTGAACAGCATGTTCATCTGCTGCAAGGGGATCCACACCAATCTGAGACAGATATTCCAGGTAATATAAAGTATCCCGCAAATAAGACTCCTGCGTGTTGGCAGAATTCGCCTTTTGATTCATCAAATAGTCGCTGAACAAGGCGTAATAATCGCTCGTACTGCCCATGGTTCGTTGCCACCCTCTTTTCTCAAACAAATAGGAAATACACCGACGCCAACAGGCTGCCCAATAAAGAGATCCCTACGGAAAAACTGCAAAACAAAAGAAAATCGTAGAAATACAATTTCAGATCCAGCCCACCTTGTTGGGAAGAAAAACTGGCTTTCGCCAGATGGCCAGAAAATTGGAAAGAGCGCACAGCAAACAACAAGAGCAATACTCCTGTGGCGGCGGCCGGTGTATAAATCAACGCACACTGGAGGAGGCCAAAAAGCTCGTCCTTCCACAAAAAATAGGAAACGCCAATCCCCACTGTTATCCCTCGGAAAACAAGGAACAGGGGAACCGCAAATACCCCAAATGCGGTAATCCCCAAAAGAAATAACGGGATCAGTCCAGTCAGCGCATTGAGCAAAAGGGTGGAAAAACAGGAAACAACCCCCGAACCATTGACAGGTATTCCAGAAAACCGCAAAGGAAGTACCCACCGGCCCTTTTGCTGTGCAGCTTTGGCGGCGCAGCCGCAGCCGCAAACCACACCGAAAAGCAGCGCGAATAGTAAAAGAGCCCCTGCTTTCCGATGGAAAAAACGCTCCCAAAGAAGGGACTCCTCTTGTCCCTTTTGAGAAAGCCGAACATCCTTTTTCAAAACCTTGCACCTTCCTTTTAAAAACTCCAAAACCTTGTTCTATGGATATGAAAAGAAGGGCGCAGCTATTCTCCTCTTACAAAAAATGAATACAGATTTAAAATTACAGGAAACTTTGGTTTTTGTTTTTGGGAAACCATCATATTCTCAAAAGAGTGTATACATTTTTGAGAATTACAGGCGGTGGAAAACTAGCACGTTTGGAATTTAAGTTTCTTACTACTGTAGGGAACCACAATATATTCCATCCGTTTCCAGAAACCAACGGGACATATTGGATTTCAATCGAAAAAATCCAGTTTTTATGCCCTTTGAGCGGGATCGTACTTTTTACCTTTTCCGCTGGTTTTTCAACGAATGTGTTGACCAGCCCTGCTTTTTTATCCTGTGGATATATACTATAATACATCTTCGGGAATTTTGCAAGCAAATCGGCGAATATTTTTTCGGTTTTATTTCAACCGAACAATTTTATGTACTTTATATTATGTAAACCAATGAATATTTGAACAAGAAGCTTATGTTATGCGCACAAAATATGGTGTGCATAAAAATACACGCGGGTACACCGTGTGTATTTTTACTTGTTTTACGTTTAAAATTTCACCTTTCTTTTCCGATTCACGCCTAAAATCCCGCCGATACAACCACTGAAAAAAATCGCTGCCAAACGCCCTGCGCCTCCCAGGGCAATCGCACCTTGGGAATGCAGCAGTCCACCCGCTAAAATGCAGCAGGAAATAAACAGCCCGCAAGCGCCTCCCAGTAAAAGCCCCTTCTCCCCTGTCAACAAAGAAGCTGCCAAACCTCCTAGGAATACAGCAACACACAAAAGCACTGTAACCAATACGGGGACCGCTACACCTTGGGGCAAATTCCCAGTTTTTCCAATCACCAACGCTGCAATGGCCAACAAAATCATCCCAGCGACAATGGCCACCCCTATGGACAACAGGAAACCTTTTACTTTTCGCAAAGAGCACCTCTCCCCTACACCTTTTTGTTTCAACATATGAAGGGGAGAATGAAATTAGCACAAAAAAAGAAGAGGTGTTTCAAAACCTCTTCTCGAAAATTACGTATACGTTTTCTCTTAGCCCTGGTCATCCTCATGGACAGTATCTACACTGGCAATACCCCAACGCTTGATCCGAAGCTTAGATTTGTCGCTGCCGGTTTCAATGACGGTGGAGTCGTTTTCATCTTTCACAGCCACGATACGGCCGCAGATGCCGCCAATTGTGGTGATTTCGTCACCCACCTGAGCGTTCTTACGCATTTCCTGTTCTTTCTTCTTTTTCTTGCTCTGGGGGCGGAAAAAGATAAAGTACAGGGCCACAATGAAGACAGCGTATACCAGAAGCATAATTACCATCTGCACACCGCCGCCCGCGGCAGCAGCTGTTGTGTCAAGAGCCATTACATGATTCATTTTGTCAATGCACCTCCGAATTGATGTTTAGATTATAACAAGAACCAACGAAACTTGCAAGCAAATCATGGAAAGTTTTCTCTTTTAAATCCGTTTTCCCAGCGCTTCTATATGTTCCCGATAGAACTGCTCATAACAGCCGGCGTCCAGTGCCTCGCGGATGCATTCCATTAGGTGGTTGTAGAAATACAGGTTATGCATCACCGTCAGCCGCATAGCCAGCATCTCCCCTGCCTTAAAGAGGTGATGGATGTACGCGCGGCTAAACTTTTGGCAAACAGGGCATTGGCACTTTTCATCCAGCGGGGCCTCATCCAGTTCGTATTTTGCATTGAGCAAGTTTCGGCAGCCCTCCCAAGTAAAAGCGTGACCGTGGCGGGCATTGCGGCTGGGCATGACGCAGTCAAACAAGTCAACGCCCCGGCGGACTGCTTCCAGGATGTTGGCAGGCGTCCCCACGCCCATCAGGTAGCGGATTTTATCCCGAGGCATATGGGGCTCCACCGCCTCGATGATGCGGTACATCTCTTCGGTGGGCTCCCCTACTGCCAGGCCGCCGATGGCATAGCCGTCACAATCCAGCTGTGCGATGCGCTTCATGTGTTCTACCCGCAGGTCCTCAAACGTGCACCCCTGATTGATGCCGAACAACAGCTGGTGGGGATTGATGGTATCCTCCAGGCTGTTGAGCCGGGCCATCTCCTTCTTGCATCGTTCCAACCAACGGGCAGTACGCTCGCAAGAAGCCTTGGCGTATTCGTAAGTGGCAGGATTCTCCACACACTCGTCAAAGGCCATGGCAATGGTGGAACCCAAGTTAGACTGGATGCGCATACTCTCCTCGGGGCCCATGAAAATCTTGTGGCCGTCTACATGGGAAGCAAAGGTGACGCCCTCTTCCTTAATGTTCCGCAACTTTGCCAAGGAGAACACTTGGAACCCTCCGCTGTCTGTGAGGACCGGGCCGTTCCATCCGGTGAACTTCCGGATGCCGCCCAGTTTTTTCACGGTTTCATCTCCTGGGCGCAGGTGCAGATGATAGGTGTTGCACAGCTGTACTTGACAGTGGAGATCCTTCAAATCGTACGCCGACACAGCACCCTTAATGGCGCCGGCTGTGGCCACGTTCATAAACGCTGGGGTCTGGACAGTACCGTGGACTGTAACGAACTCCCCGCGTCTAGCAGCGCCCTCTTGCTTTATCAGTTGATACATGGGAAATGCTCCTTTGAGTTCAAATCAGAAAGCCTCAAAAAAATGCGGTGCTGAGGCTCCCTCAGCACCGCATTTGCGGCAGGCATTCCGCTCACTGTGATATTATAGCTTGTTTTGGCACTCCCGTCAAGGCTTCAGGCAGTCGTGCAGCTGACAGGGGTGTAGCCCGCTTCTGTGACTGCATCCATCAGTGTTTGGTCTGCCACATCTTTTTCCAGGGTAACGGTTGCCTGTTTGCTGTCTAGGTCCACCGCCGCTTCGATGACGCCTTCCACACCGGCCAGGGCTTTCTGCACATGGGCCTGGCAATGGGCACACATCATGCCTTCTACGATCAACACTTTTTTCATGGTACAACTTCCTTTCTGCATTTCCGAAACCAGGGGATCCTCCTCCACTGGTTCCGCTGGATTTATTTGGTCCTTATAAGAAGCCTCCCCCGCAGGGGTGCTTTCCGTCGCAAGGGCTGGCCCCTTTCTGCGAAAGAAGCGAAGCCGCAGAGCATTGGTTACCACGCACACGGAGCTCAAGCTCATGGCAGCAGAACCAATCATGGGGCTCAGCCGCAGCTGGAACGCCGGGAACAGCGCCCCTGCCGCCAGGGGGATCCCCAGGACATTGTAAAAGAACGCCCAGAACAAGTTCATGTGGATATTGCGCACCACCGCACGGCTCAAATCGATAGCAGTGGCAACGTCATCCAAAGAATCTTTCATGAGCACCACATCGGCAGATTCAATGGCAATGTCCGTTCCCGCGCCGATGGCAATTCCGATATCTGCCCTGGTAAGTGCCGGCGCGTCGTTGATACCATCACCCACCATGGCAACTTTGTGGCCTTGCTCCTGCAATTGGCGGATGTGTGCCTCTTTTTCCGTAGGCAGCACGTCGGAAACCGCTTTCTCGATCCCCAGTTCTTTCCGGATGGCTTCCGCAGTCACTTGGTTGTCGCCGGTGAGCATCACCACATGGAGGCCCATTTGGTTAAACCGCCGGATTGCCGCCCGGCTGGTTTCCCGGACAGTATCCGCTACAGCGACCACGCCCAACAAGGCACCCTCCCGGGCGAAGAGCAGCGGGGTTTTCCCCTGCTGCGCAAACCGTTCCACTGCACCCTCTGCAATGCGCTGTTCCTCCGGGGTAGCAGGCAAAAGGTTTTCCTTGAGAAAGGCCAGGTTTCCTGCCAAGTAGACCCGGCCATGAATCTTCGCCCGGACGCCGCGTCCCGCCACGGCTTCAAAGGAATCCACAGCCGGCAAGGCCAGGCCAGCATCCTTGGCGGCCTCGACCACAGCCTGGGCCAAGGGGTGTTCGCTGCCCCGTTCCACCCCGGCAGCCTCCGCCAGAAATTCCCTATCTGTTAAAGTATGATCCAATACCAAAATATCTGTCACGGCAGGATGTCCACTGGTGATGGTTCCCGTCTTATCCAGAACGATCGTGTCCACATTGTGAAGGTTTTCCAAACTTTCGGCAGATTTAATGAGGATCCCCATTTCTGCCGCCTTCCCGGTCCCCACCATAATGGCCACCGGGGTGGCCAGCCCCAAAGCGCAAGGGCAGGAAATAACCAGCACAGAAATGGCATTGGAGAGGGCAAATTCAACTCCCATCCCAGCCACCAGCCACACGATCGCTGTAACCAAGGCGATACCGATCACCACCGGCACAAACACACCGCTGACTTTATCCGCCAGACGGGCGATCGGCGCCTTGGAATTGCTGGCCTCATCCACCAGACGGATGATCTGGGAAAGGGTGGTGTCCTCTCCCACTTTGGAGGCACGGAACTGGAAGGCGCCATTTTTGTTGATGGTAGCAGAAATCACGGTATCACCCGGATTTTTCTCTACAGGGATGCTCTCTCCGGTAATAGCAGCCTGATCCACATAACCGTGGCCTTGGGTCACAACACCGTCCACCGGGATACCCTCTCCAGGGCGGATCACCACAATATCTCCAGCGATTACCTGTTCTGCTGGGATTGTTTGCTCGGTATCCCCGCGCAGGACCACTGCTGTTTTCGGGGCAAGGTCCACCAGCCTCCCCAAGGCATCTCCCGTTTTGGACTTGGATTTTGCTTCCAGATACTTGCCTACGGTTACCAATGTCAAGATCATAGCGGAGGATTCAAAATACAGGGCGTGGGCATATTGATGGATTACCTCCATATCCCCATGGCCAAACCCAAAAGCCAGCCGGAACATGGCAAAAAGCCCATAAACCAGGGAAGCTCCGGAGCCAATGGCCACCAGGGAATCCATATTGGGCGCCCTATGCAGCAGGGCCCTGAACCCTGTTTGGAAAAAATGACGGTTGATGAACAGCACAGGGATGGTCAAAAGCAGCTGTGCCAAAGCGGAGATCAAGGAATTCTCTTCCCCCACAAAGAACCAGGGTGCCGGCAGCCCCATCATAGGACCCATGGCAATATACATCAAAGGCACAAGCAGGACAATGGAAAAAATCAGCCGCTGTTTCATCTCCTTTTGATGAGCGATAGCCTGGTCCTGGCGGCCCATCCACTCGCTGCGGAAGCCGCCTTTTTCCAAAGCTGCCGGTTGCTGTTCCAAAGAGGATGCCCCATAGCCGACCTTCTCCACCGCTTGAACAATGGTATCGGGCTGCAGTTTTGTTTCATCGTAGGAAACCGTCATTTGATTGGCCAAAAGGCTGACGTTTACATCTTCCACTCCCTCCAGCTTGGATACGCAGCGGGTCACATTCGCCTGGCATGCGGCACAGGTCATCCCTGTGACATTGTATTTTTCAGTTTTCACGCCTACCCCTCCTCACTTCAGCTTTTTAATCAGCTCCACCGCCTCATCTAAGATCTTAGTATTTCCCTTTTGGATCTCTTCTACCACGCAGGTTTCTAAATGGTCTTGAAGCACCAAATAACCAAAGGATTGCAGTGCGCTCTCTACAGCCGCCACCTGGATGAGGATGTCCCCACAGTAACGGTTGTCATCCAACATTTTGCTGATCCCGTTTAATTGCCCTATCATGCGCTTCAAACGGTTTTGCAGCTGGCGGAGCTCTTTTTCGCTGCGCGGCGTGGCCTTGTGGTGGGGACCGCATTTGCCGGAGCAAAGCTTTTTTTGCTGGTTGCTAGTTAATTCGGCCATAAAACCCTCCTTAAATACCCCCTGTAGGTATCCTTTTGAAATAAGGATATACCCATGTGGGGTATTTGTCAAGAGGTTGACGCAAAAAAAGTTTGCTATTCCTAACCGCTCGCTTTAGACACTTTTTTTGTGGGGGTTAAATACCCCCACACCCTATTTACGGCCAAAAAAAGGACAGCTAAACAGCTGCCCTTTTTCGGTTCCAGTATGGAAATTTGCAACCGGGGAATTCCCTTAACCCAGTTTGGCGGTAAAATCCGCCATCGCTTCGGAAATTTTGATGTTCTGGGGACATACGGCTTCACAGCTGCGGCAGCCAATGCAAGCGCTGGGCTGTTTGTCCGCAGGAATTGCCTGAAGGGCCATGGGCGCAATAAAGCCGCCCTGGGTAAAACAGTGCTCATTGTACAATGCCAGCAAATTGGGGATGTCCAACCCCTGAGGGCAATGGCTGGTGCAATAGCGGCAAGCGGTGCAGGGCAGAACGATCTTTTTTACCATTCCGTCCGCAATGGAATACAGCGTTTCCAACTCTTGGGCATTCAGGGGCTTGTCTTCCCCAAAGGTCCTGATATTGGCTTTCATCTGTTCCATATTGGACATCCCGGACAACGTGACCACTACGCTGGGGATGCTTTGGAGATACCGGAATGCCCAAGCGGGAATGGTTTCATCGGGACGCAGTGCCTTGAGTTTGGCCTCGTCCTCTGCGGCGAGGGAAGCCAACTTGCCACCGCGCAGGGGTTCCATGACCCACACCGGGATCCACCATTCTTTTAGGAGTTCCACCTTGGCTTTTGCATCCTGGAATTCCCAGTCCAGGTAATTCAGCTGGATCTGGCAGAACTCCATATCTTTCCCATATGCGTCCAAAAACCGCTTTGTCACAGTGTAATCACCGTGAACTGAAAAGCCTAAATGACGGATGCGGCCGTTTTTCTTCTGCTCCATCAGATAGTCATAGACGCCGTATTTCGGGTCCAGGTAGGCGTCTATGTTCAGGGCGCACACATTGTGGAAAAGGTAGAAATCAAAGTAGCCCACCTGGCACTTCTCCAGCTGGCGCTCAAAGATCTCCTGGACTTTGTCCATGTTGGAAAGGTCATACCCAGGGAATTTTGAGGCAAGGTAAAATTTGTCACGAGGGTAGCGGGCCAGGGCCTTGCCCATCACCAGCTCCGAATTGCCATTGTGATAGCCCCAGGCAGTGTCGTAGTAATTGACGCCACTGCTCATGGCCTCATCCACCATAGCAAATGCAGCAGCTTCGTCAATTTTGGAATCATCCCCATCGATGACAGGCAGGCGCATGGCCCCCATACCCAAAGCGGAAAGCTTTACATCTTGAAAATCGCGGTAAATCATGTTCCCACGCTCCTTTAGAAGTTTCTATATCTTCATTATATTGCTTAAAGTTCACTGTAAGTCAAGAGGGAAAATTACATTTTACTCTGTGCCCAAGTCAAATGAGACCTCCACAGCTTCCCCCTCCATGGCCTGTTCCAAAGCATCCGCTTCTCGCACAGAGGCAAGGGGCGTATAGCTTCCCCCCTGGGCATCCGGCTGATAGAACAGACACAGCGTATCAGTGCCTTCCAAGACCAGCTGCCCAGAATTTAAGCTGGTCACCTCCTGGGCAGATTCTGGGAACGTACTGGGCAAGTCAAACCGTTTAGCAACGCCTTGCCAGTCGTCCATCACCAGGGCCATGGGCAGCATTTCCGTTAAAGCCTGGGCTGCTGCTGTATCTTCCAGATCCGCTGTAAAAGTTTGGCCACCCACAGTGATCCGCAGCACCGTCTTCCCCGTTTCAACCTGGGATGCCTGAGGCGACGGTGTGGGAACATCTGGACTGGGGGTGGCAACTTGCGGGCTCTCTTGTACTTCCAACTGGGAAGCGGAGTTAGAGGCTCCTTGTGTAACTGTTTGGCTTTCTTTCTTTGATACTGTGTCCGTGCTGCCACAGGCAGCCAAAAACAGCACCAAAAATCCTGCCAACAGCAACATCCATGTACGTTTCATCAAATGGCACCTCCCTATGTGTGCATTTTGTTACGGGTTGCAATTCCCGCAAGGGGTATAGCCTTGTGCCAGGAGATTGTCTCGGGTACCGTGATAGGACTGTTTATTTTTTTCGCTCATATCTTCTACGGAAGTGCAAGTGGGCAAATGAAATTTGTGGGAGCTGGTGTTCAAAATGTAGTCCTGTTCTTGGGAGCTACTGTTGGCAGAGCTTGCCGATCCTGCGTTTTGGGAAGGGCTTTCCTCCTGTCCTGTGGCCCAGTTTTTCCCGGTGGCATACTCGATTTCCACCCCAGGTTGGACATTGTACACATATACGTGAAAACAAATGCCGTCCCCCTGGTCTTCCACAGAATA
>OBXM01001920.1_pt1 | contig 10805 bp, 4 predicted proteins | sample 1538141 | NCBI WGS metagenome assembly OBXM01 (sample SAMEA2580153, study PRJEB22360) | human gut metagenome | biome: human gut; feature: human-associated habitat; material: faeces | place: Denmark | collected 2008/2010 | reverse complement strand
AATCACTTAAAAGCTTTGGGCTTTACAAAAGAAGAGATGTTTCAGGCAAATGTAAGCGGAATTTCTAAAAAAGGCAATTCCTATGACCGTTTCCGGGGTCGTGTGATGTTTCCGATTATTGATTTGAGAGGAAATGTGATTGCGTTCGGCGGACGTATTTTAACAGATGAAAAACCGAAATACATCAACACTTCTGATACGCCTGTTTACCATAAAAGCAGTGGATTGTTTGCTATGAATATCGCAAAAAACACCAAAACAAGACAAATAATTTTAGCAGAGGGGTATATGGATGTTATTGCGCTGCATCGAGCAGGATTCACCAATGCAGTGGCGTCACTGGGAACTTCTTTTACGGTGGAGCAGGCGAAAATGATTGCCAAGTACGCTGATGAAGCGATTATTTGTTATGACTCGGATGCGGCAGGTAAACGGGCGGCATTACGAGCCGTTCCGATTTTAAAATCAGCGGGATTAAAAGTTCGGGTATTATCGGTTCCCGGCAATAAAGACCCTGATGAATTTATGAAAAGTTATCCGAAAGACGGTGCGCTGCGGTTTCAAAAACTCTTAGAAACAGCCCCAAACGACATTGAGTATAAACTCACAAAAATCAAGGAACAATATGATGTGGAAACGGTCGAGGGGAAAACAGGGTTTATTGAAGAGGCTGTGCAAATGCTCGCCAAAAGCGGTGATATAATGAAGGCTGAAATTTATGCCAAGCAAATTGCAGAGCAGATGGAAGTCAGTTACGAATCGGTTAAGCTTTTGATGGGGCGCTCTTATCAAAAAGAAGATCGCGGAAAACGAAGAGAAGAATTAAAAAAAATGAATCAGATGAGTGCCAATACCTCCATTGTGAATACAGAAAAAAGGCAAAATTATAGAATTGCCAATGCGGAAGAGGGAATTTTGGCTTATCTTTTCAAAAACCCCGAGGAGATTCCACGTATCGCCAAAGAAATCTCGTCGAAAAAGTTTGTAACTACATATAATCGCAGAGTATATGAACTTTTATTGGGCAAAACAATACAGAACGAAATTTCTTTGATGGATTTTTCGCAGGATTTAACACCAAATGAAATGGCAGAGCTTTCACGGATTGTTAACAGCCGCAGTGCTGTACCGCCAACACGGCAAGACGCAGAAGCGATGATTGCCGTTGTGAACAATGCCGGTCTGCATTTGAATCCAGCACAGGCGAAGGATATGTCAACAGAAGAGTTGGCGGAAATGATGAAAAGATTAAAGAAAGAAAAGCTGGGGGAATAATAATGGCAACTCAGGACAAAAAAACAGTAATTAAAGATTTATTGGAGCTAGGTAAGGCAAAAGGACAGTTAACCACCAAAGAAATTTTGGACGCACTGGGTGAACTGGAATTTGACCCCGAGTATATAGAAAAATTTTATGATACCCTTGACGCACAGGGAATTGAAATTTTAGACGATTTTGACGATTTGCAGATTGATGAAACCACGGTTACCGTGAAGGGTGGAGCTGATGAAACTCTTGAACCGGGCATCGGTGCAGATGGTGTTTCTATTGATGACCCTGTGAAAGTGTATTTAAAAGAAATCGGCCGGGTGCCGCTTTTGAATCCGGAAGAAGAAATAAAGTTGGCAATTGCTATTAATGAAGGCAATGAATTCGCAAAGAAACGTTTGTCAGAAGCGAACTTGAGATTGGTTGTCAGTATCGCCAAACGTTATCTTGGCAGAGGAATGCAATTTTTGGACTTAATTCAAGAAGGCAATTTGGGTCTGATTAAAGCGGTTGAAAAATTTGACTATACCAAAGGCTTTAAGTTTTCCACTTATGCCACTTGGTGGATTCGTCAAGCGATTACCAGAGCGATTGCCGACCAGGCCAGAACCATTCGTATTCCGGTGCATATGGTAGAAACCATTAATAAAGTAAAGAAAATATCCAGTCAGCTTTTGCATGCAAACGGCAGAGAGCCAAGTGCGGAGGAAGTGGCGGAAGAAATTGATATGCCGGTGGAAAAAGTACGTGAAATTATGCGTGTAGCACAAGAACCGGTATCATTGGAAACTCCCATTGGTGAGGAGGAAGACAGCCATTTAGGCGACTTTATTCCCGATGATGATGCCCCTGCCCCTGCAGACGCTGCTTCTCATACCTTGCTAAAAGAAACATTGGGCAATGTGCTGGATACATTAACTCCGCGTGAAGAAAAAGTTTTGCGTCTTCGCTTTGGTTTAGAAGATGGGCGTTCACGCACATTGGAAGAAGTGGGAAAAGAGTTTAATGTTACGAGAGAAAGAATCCGTCAAATTGAGGCTAAGGCACTGCGTAAGCTGCGCCACCCGAGCCGCAGTAAAAAATTGAAGGACTTTCTCGACTAACGGAAAGGCTTTAAGTGTATGCGTATGACTTTAGAAGCAGATTATGCTGTCAGAGTAGTGGAATATCTGACCGAACATAATAGTAAAGTGGATGCCAAGACCATCTCTGCGAATACAGAGGTGCCTCTTCGATTTTTGTTGAAAATACTTAGAAAGCTTGTTGAAAGTAATATTGCATGTTCTTTTAAAGGAGCAAAGGGCGGCTACAAATTGGCAAAGGAGCCTAAAGATATTACGCTGAGGCAAGTTATTGAGGCGGTAGATGGTATGTATATGATGTTTAACAAATGTCAAAGCACCAATTATAACTGTGGCCGGACAAGCTGTCATCTACATTCTATTTATAATCAGATTTCAATTGAGGTTCGTGATAAACTGGATTCCTATAATTTTGCTTCTTTATGTGGAATTGCAGAGGAGTAAGTTTTGTGGAAAAATAAAAAACGGTAGTCCGAAAAAATGGACTGCCGTTTTATGCGTTTTTTATTCAAGATAATACATAAAATATTCGAAAAAAATGAGATATCAATTGATAAATGCAACAAATTAAGAATGTTTCTGAAAATGTATTGACAAACAAGCAAAAAAGATATAAAATAATATACTGCATCATCATGGGGTTGTTATACTCTGTGATACTTTTAAAGTATAGCATGCATTGTCAGAATAATCAAGTATCTCTTGAAAAAATTGATTTTTTTGTCGGAATATTTTTACGCAGATATCCATTTTATCAAACTGCGTTTACAATATAATATGATTGCTTTTGCTTTTTTGTGCTTGATCAAGGAAAAAAATTAGATTGGAGTGGCTGACTAGTGGTGAATGTTAAACCGGTTCAGTTGGGCAAAAATACTCGAATGAGTTTTGCGAAAATCGATGAAGTTTTGGAGATGCCGAACCTCATTGAGATTCAGAAAAATTCTTATGAGTGGTTTCTCAAAGAGGGTTTAAAAGAGGTGTTTGATGATGTATCGGGAATTACGGACTTCAACAATACGCTTGTTTTAGACTTTGTGGATTATCAGCTTGAAGAAACCCCCAATTACAGTGTTTCTGAATGTAAGGAGCGTGATGCAACTTATTCTTCAGCGCTGAAAGTCAAGGCTCGTCTTCTGAACAAAGAAACGGGAGAAATTAAAGAATCAGAAGTTTTTATGGGTGATTTCCCTCGCATGACACCTAGCGGTACCTTTGTTATCAATGGTGCGGAACGTGTCATTGTTTCTCAGCTTGTCAGATCTCCGGGTGTCTATTATAAAATGGATTATGATAAATCCGGTAAAGAGTTGTTTAGTGCAACCATTATCCCGAACCGTGGAGCTTGGTTGGAATATGAAAATGATGTGAATGACATTTTTTATGTCAGAATTGATAAAAACCGCAAGGTTCCGATTACGGTTCTCATTCGGTGCTTGGGGCTCGGCACCGATACCGAAATTATTGACTTTTTTGGTGAGGATGACAGAATTTACGCCAGTATTGAAAAGGATACAACGAAATCAACGGAAGATGCATTAATCGAAATCTACCGTAAATTAAGGCCCAGCGAGCCTCCTACCGTAGAGAGTTCTCAGGCTCATTTAAACAACCTTTTCTTCGATCCCAGAAGATATGACATGTCCCGTGTAGGCCGTCACAAGTACAACAAAAAATTATCTTTGGCAGATCGTTTGACCGGCCAAACTTTGGCACAGCCGTTGGTAAGCCCATATACTGGTGAACTTTTGGCAGATGCGGGTGAAACCATTACCCGTGAACGTGCGGAAGAGATTGATGATACCGGCGTTATGGTAGCTGTTATCAATATTGAAGGAAAAGAAGTTAAAGTTATTTCCAACGGCATGGTAGATATTGCTAAATATGTGGATTTTGATGCGAAAGAAGAATGCGGCATCAATGAACGTGTTTGCTTTAAAGTTTTGGCAGAAATACTTGAAAAAAATCTTAATGAAGAAGAATTAAAAGAGGAAATTGCTGCCAGAAAGGCAGAATTAATTCCCAATCATATTACGGTTGATGATATTTTTGCTACTATTAATTATATGAACTGCTTAGCACAGGGAGTGGGCAAAAAGGATGATATCGACCATCTTGGAAACAGAAGAATCCGTTCGGTTGGTGAATTGCTGCAAAACCAATTCCGTATTGGTTTTTCCCGTTTGGAGCGAGTTATTCGTGAAAGAATGACATTGCAGGCACAGGACACAGAAACGTTAACACCGCATTCTTTAATTAACATTCGTCCTGTTGTAGCGGCAATTAAAGAATTTTTTGGATCTTCTCCGTTATCGCAGTTTATGGATCAAACCAATCCGCTCGCAGAGCTTACACATAAGAGAAGACTTTCTGCTCTTGGCCCCGGCGGTTTGTCACGTGACCGTGCCAGCTTTGAGGTTCGTGACGTTCACTATACGCACTATGGCCGCATGTGTCCTGTTGAAACACCGGAAGGTCCCAACATCGGTTTGATTTCTTATTTAGCTACTTTTGCTAAGATTAATGAATACGGCTTTATCGAAACACCCTATCGCCGTGTGGATAAAGAAACCGGCAGAGTTACCAATGATGTTGTCTATATGACAGCCGACATTGAAGACGAATATGTTGTGGCACAGGCAAACGAGCCGTTGGATGAGGACGGACATTTTGTTCATGAAAGAGTTGCCGGACGTTATCGTGATGAGTTCGTAGAAGTCGAAGCTTCTCGTGCGGAATTTATGGATATCAGCCCGAGAATGGTCGTTTCCGTTGCAACGGCGATGATTCCTTTCTTGGAAAACGATGATACAAACCGAGCCTTGATGGGCTCTAACATGCAGCGGCAGGCTGTTCCGCTGCTGAAAACAGAATCTCCGATTGTCGGTACCGGTATGGAGTATAAAGCCGGCGTTGACTCCGGTGTTTGTGTTTTGGCAAAGCGTGCGGGTGTTGTAAAATCTGTCAGTGCTGACCGTGTTCGTGTGGTTACGGATAACGGACAAATCGATGATTATGAAATCATCAAATTTATGCGTTCCAACCAAAGTACCTGTATCAACCAAAACCCGATTGTTGAGGTTGGTGAAAGAGTAAATGAAGGCGACATTATTGCAGATGGTCCCGCCATTAAGAACGGTGAAATCAGCTTGGGCAAAAACGCTCTCATCGGCTTTATGACTTGGGAAGGTTATAACTACGAAGACGCTGTTTTGCTCAATGAAAAGATCGTGCGTGATGATGTGTATACTTCTATTCATATTGAAGAATATGAAATGGAGGCTCGTGATACGAAGCTCGGGCCGGAAGAAATTACCAGAGATATTCCGAACGTGAACGAAGATTTACTGAAAGATTTGGATGAAAGAGGTATTATTCGTGTCGGTGCGGATGTACGTGCAGGCGATATCTTAGTCGGTAAAGTAACACCCAAAGGAGAAACTGAACTTACAGCGGAAGAAAGACTGCTGCGAGCAATCTTTGGTGAAAAAGCAAGAGAAGTTCGTGACACATCCTTGCGTGTGCCGCACGGCGAGTATGGCATAGTGGTAGATGTTAAAGTCTTTACCCGTGAAAACAGTAATGATGAACTCAGCCCCGGTGTCAATAAGGTGGTTCGCTGCTATATTGCTCAAAAGAGAAAAATTTCTGTCGGTGATAAAATGGCAGGACGTCACGGGAATAAGGGTGTTGTTTCCAGAATTTTACCGGTAGAAGAAATGCCCTTCCTCCCGGACGGAACTCCTTTGGATATTGTTTTGAACCCCTTGGGCGTGCCTTCCCGTATGAATATCGGACAGGTTTTGGAGGTTCACCTCGGTATGGCTGCCAGCGCTTTGGGCTGGAAGATTATGACACCTGTTTTCGACGGTGCGCAGGAAGAAGATATCGTAGAATGCTTTAAGGCTGCGGGACTTCGGAAAGACGGTAAATTCCTGCTTCGTGACGGCCGCACCGGTGAATTTTTTGATAACCCCATTACGGTTGGTTATATGTATTATCTCAAGCTTCATCACTTGGTTGACGATAAAATTCATGCTCGTTCCACCGGTCCTTACTCGTTGGTTACACAACAGCCTTTGGGCGGTAAAGCTCAATTTGGCGGTCAGCGTTTCGGAGAAATGGAAGTTTGGGCATTGGAAGCTTACGGTGCTGCTTATACACTGCAAGAAATTCTTACTGTTAAGTCAGATGACGTGGTAGGACGTGTCAAGACATATGAAGCCATTGTGAAGGGACAAAATATTCCGAAACCGGGTATTCCTGAATCCTTTAAGGTTTTGATTAAAGAGTTGCAGTCTTTGGGTCTGGATATTAAAGTTTTGAACGGCAATGATCAAGAAATTGATTTACGCCAAAACTTTGATGAAGATGATGATATGGGCTTTAATCACTTTGAAGAGGAAAGTATTGCCGATAATTTGGATGGCTATAATGTTGAAGATGCAGAAGATTTAGAAGAAACAGACAGCGGTTTAGATGAGGCTGAAGAGGAAGAAGAGGAAGAATCTTTAGACGATATTTTTGCTGATGTTCTTGGCACACAAGATGATGATTTAGATATTTAAAGGGGGACGTGCGCGTGGAATTTAATACTTTCGAGTCAATAAAGATTGGTTTAGCCTCTCCCGAAAAGATTCGTGAATGGTCCTATGGCGAGGTGAAAAAGCCGGAAACAATCAACTATAGAACGCTTAAACCCGAAAAAGACGGCTTGTTCTGTGAGCGTATCTTCGGGCCGCAAAAAGACTGGGAATGTCATTGCGGCAAATACAAAAGAATCCGTTATAAAGGTAAAATTTGCGATCGCTGCGGTGTTGAAGTAACCCGCAGTAAGGTGCGCCGTGAGAGAATGGGTCATATTGAACTTGCTGCCCCTGTTTCTCATATTTGGTATTTTAAAGGTCTGCCTTCCAGAATGAGCTTGATTTTGGATTTGTCACCCCGTGTTCTTGAGAAGGTTCTATACTTTGCTTTGTATATCGTTACGGATCCCGGAAAAGTAAAAGAACTCTCGAAAATGCAAACCCTTACTGAGAAAGAATATCGTGATTTGCGTGAAAAATACGATTATGATTTTGATGCCGGCATGGGTGCTGAAGCGATTAAGAAGCTCTTAGAGGAAATTGATGTTGAAAAAGAATCAATCCGTTTAAAAGAAGAACTTGAAAACGCCACAGGACAAAAGAGAGTTCGCTTGCTGAAAAGATTGGAAGTTGCGGAGGCTTTCCGTCAATCCGGCAACAAACCCTCATGGATGATTTTGGACGCAGTGCCTGTTATTCCCCCTGAAATCCGTCCTATGGTTCAGTTGGACGGCGGACGTTTTGCCACCAGCGACCTCAATGACCTTTATCGCCGTGTTATTAACCGTAATAATCGTTTAAAGAGATTGATTGAACTGGGTGCTCCCGATATCATTGTCAGAAATGAAAAGAGAATGTTGCAAGAATCTGTTGACGCTTTGATTGACAACGGCAGACGCGGACGTCCGGTTACAGGACCGAATAATCGCCCGCTGAAATCTCTTTCCGATATGTTAAAAGGTAAACAAGGTCGTTTCCGTCAGAACCTTTTGGGTAAACGTGTTGACTATTCAGGACGTTCCGTTATTGTTGTCGGACCGGAGCTGAAAATGTATCAATGCGGCTTGCCAAAAGAAATGGCCCTTGAATTATTTAAGCCTTTTGTTATGAAACGCTTGGTGGAAACCAATGCTGTCGGTAATATTAAAGCTGCCAGAAAATCAGTGGAAAGAGCAAAACCAGAAGTTTGGGATGCTTTGGAAGTGGTCATTAAAAATCACCCTGTTTTGTTGAATCGTGCGCCTACACTTCATCGATTGGGAATTCAGGCTTTTGAACCTGTTTTGGTGGAAGGCCGTGCCATGAAGCTGCACCCGCTGGTTTGTACCGCTTATAACGCCGACTTTGACGGCGACCAGATGGCAGTTCACCTTCCCTTGTCGGCAGAAGCACAAGCAGAGGCTAGGTTCTTAATGCTTGCTGCCGGAAACCTTTTGAAACCTTCTGATGGCCGTCCGGTTGCTGTTCCAACACAGGATATGGTGCTCGGTTCTTATTATCTGACTTTAGATAAGGAAGGCGAATTAGGGGAAGGAAAATGCTTCCGCGATATCAATGAGGCTTTAATGGCTTATGATGCGAAAGAAGTAGGACTGCATGCCAGAATTAAAGTTCGCAGAACCGTAGAATTCCATGGTGAGATGGTCAGCGGTTTAGTAGAAACTACGGTGGGTAAAATTATCTTTAATAACCCAATTCCTCAGGATTTGGGATATGTAAAGAGAGATACCCCTGAGAATGCGCTAAAGTTTGAAATTGATTTCTTGGTGGGTAAAAAAGCATTGGGCCAGATTGTGGAGAAGTGTATCCGTGTGCACGGTACAGAGCATACCGCTGAAGTATTGGATAACATTAAGGCACAAGGTTATAAATATTCTACCATCAGTGGTATGACTGTTGCTGTCTGCGATGCCACTATTCCGGAAGAAAAGAAGACATTGATTGCTAAAGCAGAGGCAGAGATTAACAATATTGCGAATGACTACAGTGAAGGTTTCCTGTCTGAATCAGAACGTTATAACATGGTTCTGAAAACATGGGAACGCACCACAAATGATGTTACAAAAGCTTTGCAGCAAGGTTTGGATCGTTATAATCCGATTTATATGATGGCTGATTCCGGTGCCCGTGGTACTATGAGCCAGATTCGTCAGCTTGCCGGTATGCGTGGGTTGATTGCCAATACCTCGGGTAAGACAATTGAAATTCCGATCAAAGCGAACTATCGTGAAGGCCTTAATATTTTGGAATACTTTATTTCTTCCCGCGGTGCTCGAAAGGGTCTTGCGGATACGGCGTTGAGAACGGCTGACTCTGGTTATTTGACCAGACGTTTGGTTGACGTTTCACAAGATGTTATTATTCGTGAAGATGATTGCCACTCTACAGAAGGTATTGAAGTCTTTGATATCCGTTCCGGTAAAGAATCCATTGAACCGATGAGCGAACGTTTAATAGGCCGTTATTTAATTCATGATTTCTGTGACGAAAACGGAAATGTGATTGTTTCTAAAGATAAAATGATGGACGAAGCCGATGCCAATGCGATTGTAGAGCGTGGTGTGGAGAAGATTGAGATCCGTTCTATTTTAAATTGTCGTGCTAAAAACGGTGTTTGTAAAAAATGCTATGGTGCTTCTTTGGCTAATGGCAAGGCAGTTACCGTTGGTGAGGCTGTGGGTATTATTGCTGCACAGTCTATCGGTGAACCGGGTACGCAGTTGACAATGAGAACGTTCCATACCGGTGGTGTTGCCAGTGCGGAAGATATTACACAGGGTTTGCCGCGTATCGAAGAATTGTTTGAAAGCAGAAAGCCAAAACGTGTGGCCATTCTCAGTGAAATTTCAGGTTATGTTTCTTTCCAAGAAATTAAGAAAAATCGTCATGTGGTGGTTACCAACGATAAAGATGGCGATTCCCGTTCCTATCTGATTCCATTTGGCTCTCATGTTACTGTAAAAGAGGGTGACTTCATTAAAAAAGGCACTTTGATTACAGAGGGTTCTGTCAATCCCCATGATATTTTAGCTGTCAGTGGCGTGCAGGCAGTGCAAGATTATCTGATTCAAGAGGTTCAGCGCGTTTACCGTATGCAGGGTGTTGATATCAATGATAAGCACATTGAAATTATCGTGCGCCAAATGATGCGTAAGGTAAAAGTAGATGATCCGGGTTCAACAGACTTGCTTGTCAGCTCATTGGCAGACCGCAATGAGGTTTTGTCCGCCAATGAAGAAATCCGTGCTAGAATTGCCAACGGGGAAGAAGGACTGCAAGAAGCCAAGTATACTCCTATGCTGTTGGGTATAACCAAAGCTTCTTTGGCAACGGATTCTTTCTTATCCGCCGCATCCTTCCAAGAAACCACCAGAGTGCTTACAGATGCTGCTATTAAGGGCAAAGTGGACCATCTGATTGGTTTGAAGGAAAACGTTATTATTGGTAAATTGGTACCGGCAGGTACCGGTATGCAGTGTTATTCAGATGTAGAGATTCAGAAAATAGATGAAACCGCTAACACTGGTGAAGATACCATGAGTTTCAAAGATATCAGAGAAAATATCGTGTCTTAAAATTAAAGCAAATCAGTTGAAAGTTGTCTGTGATTTCACAGACAACTTTTTTTATGCGCTGTAAACTGCATAAAAAAAGAAAAATGTAAAAAACTAAACTCTCTCTTAACTATAAAAATATCTCATTTTACTCACAAAAAATTAAATCTCTTATAAAATAGAATAAGAAGTAAAAATATCTTTAGGGATGATTAAAATGCTGAAAATCTGCAAAGAATAATAACAAAGATTTTTATAACGGAGAGTGAAAACCGTGAACATAAGGCGTGGAGATATTTATTATGCAGATTTAA
>OBXM01001904.1_pt1 | contig 10932 bp, 8 predicted proteins | sample 1538141 | NCBI WGS metagenome assembly OBXM01 (sample SAMEA2580153, study PRJEB22360) | human gut metagenome | biome: human gut; feature: human-associated habitat; material: faeces | place: Denmark | collected 2008/2010 | reverse complement strand
ATCAAAAATGGCCATTTTAGCGCTACCCATTGTCGTCGGTTCAACGGTAAAATGAACCCCTTTTTGCGTTAATGTGTCATACGTTTGTTGTACATTGTCCACGCCAAACATGGTAATAGGTATGTTGGCTTCAAATAGACGCTGTTGATAGTCACCTGCAATCGGATTACCATTGGGTTCTAAGACCAATTGGGCAGCTTCTGGTTGATTAGGGGACACTAAAGTGAGCCATCTAAAACCTCCGCCTACAGGTTCGTCAATTTTCTTTTCAAAGCCTAGAATATTTGTATAAAATTGTAAGGCTTCTTCTTGATTCTCTACAAAAATACTGTTCGCAATAATGTTCATACGTACCCCTTCAATTTATATAATATGGCGTTTAAATTAGTGGTCTTGTTTCAGAACACGAGCCATTTCTTCAATTTTACCCGCATGTAATGGGACATGAATGGCATTTAATACTAGTAATTCGTTCACCGTTTTGCAACCAGCAATCGGTTGGTCTAATGCTTGAGAGAGTTGCTCGTCAGTTAGTTGACGTACGCGATCTGGAATCGTTTGTAAGTCCTCTTTAATAGATTCAATTGATGGAACGTCTTGCCCATCCCAGTTAGCAGGACTAGAACCATAACCAAATAATGTAGTATATTTGTCGATATCTACCGCATTTTGGGCACCCATCGATAAAGCTGAATCAAAGATTGTTAAGACATGGCCAAATTGCCAATGTAGCGTATTTGGAAATACATCATTGTCTTTATCTAATACTTCCTCAATGTTCCAATTATCATAAACGGACAGTAAGTAGTTTACACCAGTATCAATCACATCATAGACTGTTTTATTACTCATTTGCGTTTCCTCCCACATGTTTAAAGAATTGACTATTAAGCGTCTACCCGTTAAACGTGCTTGTCAATCAAGTGATACGATAGTCTTATTAAAGAAAATGACTAAATGGCAGCGTATTTAATAGATGTTTTATTAGAAAAAATATATAAACTTCATATAAGAACTTAATAGGTTAACGAATCTTAGGTATATTTATATAAAGGATAATGTTAAATCTAAAAAATTAGTTTTTAGATAAGAAAGTAAGAGGTGATAAAAAATGTGCGCAATTCAAGAGATTGATTGTCGTATTGAAGCATGGATAGCACATATTGCACGTAAGGTTGATATGATGTTGAATGATGTGGCGGTTGAAACAAAAAAGCATGATTTAGATTTAGTGACGAATATCGACAAGGAAGTTCAAGCTGATTTCACTCAACTTATCAAAGAATATTATCCAGAACATCAGATTATGGGTGAAGAAAAAAGCAATCATGAGGTTGATATGTACCGTGGCTATGCTTGGGCGATAGATCCTATTGATGGTACAACGAATCTTGTGAAACAACATAAAGATTATTGTTTAATAGTAAGTTTATTCTATGATGGCGAGCCTTTACTAGCCTATACATATGAATTTTATCAACAAAAATTATATAAAGCTGTAAAGGGTAAAGGTGTGACGGTTAATGGCGTGCCACTACGTGTAGACACGTATCATCACCTCAAAGATGCGTTGATTTCTATTGATCCAAAACGTGCGCGTTCCGAGTTATTAAAGGCATTGATTTCAAAATCACATGGCTTTCGATTTATTGGTGCTGGTGGCATTGGTGCGTTGCGAACAATTACAGGGGATTTCGGAGCAAGTATCGATATGGGCGCAAATCTATGGGACATGAGTGCGCAATTATTATATGCGAAAGAGTTAGGACTAATTGTGACAGATATTCAAGGCAATGCTATCGATTTAAATCACGTTAAGGGTGCAATTATTGCACATCCAGATATTCATGAAGACATTATCAATATTATAAAAACGTATCAATAAAATAATCCTGCCACATACCGGCACTTACGCGTAACGGTTGATGTGACAGGATTTTTATAATATTAGGAAAGTTTTGGCTTTGATCGCTCAATATCAAGCCTAAAACGTGTCATTGATTAAGGTTTAATCGCAAATGCACGTACTGGGAATCCAGGTGCATCTTTGGGTTTCGGACTAATTGCGTAAATGACCGCACCACGCGTTGGTAATTGGTCTAAATTCGTTAACAATTCAAGTTGGAATGTGTCTTGTCCAAGAATATAACGTTCTCCAACGATATCTCCATTTTTAGCAGTATCCACTGACGCATCTGTGTCGAAAGTTTCATGTCCGATTGATTTCACACCACGTTCTTCGATTAAGAACTTCAAGGCATCTAAACCCCAACCTGGTAAATGTTGATTACCTTCAGCATCTTTATTTTCAAATTGTTCAATATCTGGCCAACGTTTTGACCAATCTGTACGTAAAGCGACAAACGTACCGTCTTCAATACGCCCATGTTTCGCTTCCCATGTCTCTAAATGGTCACGTGTGACGATGAAGTCAGCATTTTCTGCAGCCTCTTTTGAAAAGTCTAAGACAATAAGGGGCAATACTAATTCTTTTAAGTCTAAATCTTCTAAGTAACGTTTATTCTCAACAAAGTGAATAGGGGCATCAATGTGTGTGCCATATTGTGTGACAATATTCCAACGTTGCACGTAAAACCCATGTTCTTTAACGGTAAAGAGTGTCGAAACTTCACCTTTTTCAAATTCACTAAAGCGAGGTATTTCTGGGTCAAAGGTATGTGTTAAATCCACCCAAGTTGCTTCTTTCAGTTGATTTAATTGGTTCCATAATGGATAGTTTGGCATGTTTCATACCTCCAATAGTAATAGTTATTCTATGTTAGTTTTGGCAGTGGCTGACTGAACTGACCCATCGCTTTAGAAAAGCTCGCTTCAGTTCTAGTCAACTGTGCCGGGGCTGTACGACGAAATTACAAGTGATTTCTGTACAGCTCCCCTATGCGGGTTTGTTTTGGTTATTTGCTTCGCGTTTTTTGCGAACGGTATTTACAAGTACAGTTAGAGCGTCTTTAACTTCTTCTTCTTTACGTGTTTTTAAGCCACAGTCAGGGTTAACCCAGAATAATGAACGGTCAATTTGTTGTAGAGAACGATCGATTGCTGTAGCAATTTCATCTTCAGTAGGGATACGTGGACTATGGATGTCATATACACCTAACCCAATACCTAAATCATAGTTGATATCTTCAAAGTCTTTGATTAAATCACCATGACTACGTGATGTTTCAATTGAAATAACATCAGCATCTAACTCATGGATGGCATGAATGATTTGACCAAATTGAGAATAACACATATGCGTATGGATTTGTGTTTCATCTTGGACTGAAGAAGTTGCTAATTTGAATGAATTGACTGCATCTGCAAGATATTGTTCATGGTATTCAGAACGTAATGGTAAACCTTCACGTAAAGCTGGTTCGTCTACTTGGATGACTTTAATACCCGCTTCTTCTAACGCTAATACTTCTTCATCAATCGCTAGAGCAATTTGATCTTGAACGACTTTACGTGGCACATCGACACGTTCGAATGACCAGTTTAAGATCGTTACTGGACCGGTTAGCATACCTTTAACAGGTTTGTCAGTTAAACTTTGTGCATATACCGTTTCTTTGACTGTTAATGGCTCAGTCCATTTGACATCTCCGTAAATCACTGGTGGTTTAACGGCACGTGAACCGTATGATTGTACCCAGCCGAACTTAGTGACTAAGAAGCCTTGTAGTTTTTCACCGAAGAATTCAACCATGTCATTACGTTCGAACTCACCATGAACGAGTACATCTAGACCGATATCTTCTTGAATTTTAATCCAACGTGCAATTTCACTTTCTAGGAAATCGTTGTAAGCTTCATCTGAGATACGTTTATTTTTCCAATCAGCACGATATTTACGTACTTCTTGAGTTTGTGGGAATGAACCAATCGTTGTTGTTGGTAAGTCAGGTAAGTGTAAACGTGCGTCTTGTGCTTTTTTACGCTCAGGGAAAGGTGACTTACGGCTTGTTGGTACGCTATCAAAATCATATTCAAGATTTTTGAATGATTGACTTTGGAAACGTTCATAACGTGTTTTGAATTCATCATATTTCGCACTGTCGTTATGATTAAATAGGCGACGTAGTGCGTCTAATTCGTCTAACTTTTCAGTAGCGAAACTTAAGCCGTCTTCAATAGATTCATCTAATGTTTCATCATCTAATGATACTGGTACATGTAATAAAGATGATGACGGTTGGATAACGATATGTTTCGCATAGGCTTGTAATGATTCAATTAATTGTTTCTTAGCTTCGATATCTGCTGCCCAAACGTTACGGCCATCAATAATACCAGCATATAATGTTTTAGATGCGTCGAAGTCACCTGCTTGAATTTGTTGTAAGTTATAACCGTGATCATGTACAAAGTCTAATCCTAAGCCACCTACTGGTAATGAACTTAAGAATTTAACATTGGCACGCTCAAAGTAAGTTTGAATGACTAATTTGTCTGCTAAGCCTGCTATATCAAAGTAGTTATAGGCTTCTCTTGTAATCGCTTCATAGGCTGCGCTCTCATCTGTTACTAATACTGGTTCATCCACTTGGATATAGTCTGCGCCAGCATCAACGAGTGCTTGAAGCACTTCTTTATATAATGGTAAAAGTGTTTGAACTTTCTCCTCGAAAGATTGATGACCACCTTTAGACAATTTCACAAACGTAATTGGTCCTACGATGACAGGATGCGCATTGACGTTAAGTGATTTTGCATAATTAAAGCGATCTAATAATACATTGTGATTCACTTTAGGTTCAACGTTATCCCATTCTGGCACGATATAATGGTAATTCGTATTGAACCATTTAATTAAAGCGCTCGCTACATGTTCTTTATTACCACGTGCAATATCAAATAATAAATCATCATTGACTTCGCGACCTTGGAAACGTTCAGGAATGATGTTGAATAGTAATGATGTATCGAGAATGTGGTCATATAGTGAGAAGTCACCGACAGGTACACTGTCTAAATTATAATGCTTTTGTAATAATAAATTTTCTCTGTGAAGATCACTTAACGTTTGATCTAATTCTGCTTTATCAATTTTTTTAGCCCAATAGCTTTCGATGGCTTTTTTCCACTCTCTTTTTCTACCTAATCTTGGGAATCCTAAATTTGAAGTTGTAATTGTTGTCATGATATTGCCTCCTTGTTTTGGGTAATTGCTTTAGAATACGCTGCGAGTTCTAATGAATAATCGATACGTTGGAACGGTGTGATGATGTATAAACCATTGAAGTACTCATGCACTGTATCAATCAATTCTTTAGAGAGTCTCAAACTTAATGCTTTAGTTTTTTCTTTATCATCTTTTACTGCTTTAAATTGGCTTAATACGTCTTCAGACATTTTAATGCCAGGCACTTCGTTATGTAGGAAAAGTGCGTTATTATAGCTTGCGATAGGCATGATACCTATAAATAGAGGGACATTCAGATGTTTCGTCGCCTCGTATACTTCTTTGATTTTTGCTTTACTGTATACAGGTTGCGTAATGAAGTAATTCATGCCTGCAGCTACTTTTTTCTCAAGGCGTTTGACCGCACCGTCGAGTTTACGTACATTAGGGTCAAATGCACCAGCGATGTTGAAGTTTGTATGTTTCTTCAGCGCATCACCATCCGTGTTAATACCTTGATTGAATCTTAATGCTAATTCGGTTAATCCTTTTGAATTGACATCGTAGACATTTGTGGCACCGGGTAGATGACCTACCTTTGACGGGTCGCCTGTAATTGCTAAAATTTCGTTAACGCCGATAAGTGATAAGCCAAGTAGATGTGATTGCAAGCCGATTAAATTACGATCTCGACATGTAATGTGTACGAGTGGCTCAATATCGTAACGTTGGCGTATAATACTTGCCGCTGCAATATTGCTAACACGCACGGTAGCTAGTGAATTATCAGCTAGCGTTACTGCATCAACTTTGGCCTCATCGAGTTTGCCGATATTTTCAAAGAAAAGATCTGTATCTAAATGCTTCGGTGTATCGAGTTCGACAATGACTGTCGGTCCATTTTTAACCTTTGTCGTTAAGTTATGTTTATACGTACGCGTCACTGCTCGATTCGTTTGGCGATTAATTGGAATTACTTTTTTATTGGTAACAGGTTTCAAATCTTTGACGGATGATTTGATATAAGCAATATGTTGTGGTGTTGTGCCACAACAACCACCAATCAACCGTACACCTTCATTTATGAGTTCTTGCGCAACATCACCGAAATATTGTGCGTTATCACTATATTTAAATTCACTATTCTCGATATCCAGTAAGCTCGCGTTTGGATAACATGATAGGTATGCGTTCTCTGGTAACGCAATATGTGAAAATGAACGTTGCATGTGATGTGGACCGTGGTGACAATTAAGGCCTACAACATTGGCACCACAAGCAACTAATTGTTGTAACGCTTGATTAATTTCGGTTCCATCGACTAAGTAATTCGTATTTGAAGCGGTGAGTTGAGCAATGATTGGAATATCGTACTTACGACGTGTTGTTGTAACGATGTTTGTAAGTTCTTCTAAATCGTAGTAAGTCTCGAATAATAACCCATCAACACCTTCTTCAACGAGTGTATCGATTTGATTTTCAGCATGGTATTGAATGGTGGACAAAGGCAACTCCTCTTGTTGTAAACTTCTAAAACCACCTACCGTACCAAGTATGAAAGTGTCCGGTTGTGCCGCACGTTTCGCAATAGCTACAGCTGCTTTATGAATATCCTTCACTTTATGTTCTAAGCCAAAGCGTTTAAGCTTTTCAAAGTTAGCACCGTACGTATTCGTCTGGATGATATCAGCACCGGCCTCTATATAAGAACGATGTATTGACTCTACTTTCTCCGGATGTGTTAAGTTATATGCTTCTGGACATGTATCGAGTCCCTCTGAATAGAGGATTGTTCCCATTGCACCATCAGCTACTAAAACGTTGTTCTGTAATTGATTCAATAATCGACTCATTGAAAGCCTCCTTTAATGCGTAGTTAAGGTCAGCAATTAATTCTTGAGGTTGTTCTAGACCTACGCTTAATCGGAATAAGCCAAAGGTAATGCCACGTTCATTTCGAACATCTTCAGGAACAGCAGCATGTGACATTGTGGCAGGATGAGATAAAATGGTCTCAACACCTCCGAGACTAACGGAAACGAGAGGTAACGTTAAGGCATCCACAAAATCTTGTGCCTTCGTTTCATCTTTTAATCGGAAACCGATGACGGCACCACCGCTATTTGCTTGTGACAAGTGTAATGAACTGTTCCCTGGATAATATACTTCGGCAATTTCTTTTCTTTCATTTAAAAATGTGACAAGTTGCGCTGCATTAGCTGTTGATTGTTTAAAGCGAACGGGTAATGTTTTTAAATGTTTGGCTAACGTCCAACTATCATGTGCTGATAATGCAGTGCCAGTCCCATTCTGTAAAAGATATAATGCATCTGCGACGTCTTTGCGATTTGTGATGGCAGCACCAGCGATAATATCACTGTGTCCACCTAAAAATTTAGTAGCTGAGTGAACAACAATATCAGCACCAAGTGCAAGTGGGGATTGACCCAATGGAGTCATGAATGTATTGTCCACTGCTAAAAGTAACTGATGACGTTTCGCAATCGATGCGACGGCACGTATATCTGTAATTTTGAAACACGGATTCGATGGTGTTTCAACGTAGATGAGTTTAGTGTTAGGTTGAATCGCTCGTTCAATTTCCTCAGTGTGTGTGGCATTAACTGTCGTAAATTGAATATTAAAGCGATTGAGAATTTGTTCGGTAAGTCTGAATGTACCGCCGTATACATCGTCAGGAAGAATCACATGATCATTTGCTTTTAGTGTTAATAGCACCGCTGATATTGCAGCAATACCTGACGCATATGCAAATGCGTAGTTGCCACCTTCAAGCTTTGCCAATTTCTCCTCAAGAAGTTGACGGTTGGGATTACCACTTCTGGCATAATCGAATTTTGCATTGCCACCGAGTACCTGTTGGTGAAATGTTGAAGAGTCATAAAGCGGTGGGTTAGCTGAATCGTAATCAACACCTCTATGTTCATCAAAAATAACTTCAGTTTCTTTTGATAAGGTCATGAAATCACTCCTACTTTAGAATTCTCCAGTGCGCGTAAAATATCTGACTCAATATCGTTATAATCCTCAATACCTATGGATAAGCGTATGAGATATTCATCTATGCCACGTTTATCTTTTTCTTCATCAGGCATATCGACATGTGTTTGTGTGTATGGGAAAGTGATAAATGTTTCGGTCCCACCTAAACTTTCTGCAAAAATACAAATTTCTAAATTTTCCAAAAATTTAGCAACGCTAAAGTCTTTGTTTAGGCGTAAACTTAACATGCCCGTTTTTCCACTGTATAGAACTTCATCTATAGCATTTGAAACTTTACATCGTTCAGCTAATTTCTTAGCATTTGCTTCTGACCGTTCAATACGTAAATGTAGTGTTTTTAAACCACGCTGTAATAAATAACTATCAATAGGGGACAATGTTGCACCAATCATATTATGCAATTGTCCAAGTTGTTCGGCTAACGCTTCATCTTTCACTGTTACAACACCTGCGAGCACATCGTTGTGACCGCCAATGTATTTGGTTGCTGAATGAAGCACGATGTCTGCACCCTCCTCTAAAGGAGTAGATAGATACGGTGTTAAAAATGTATTATCGATAATAGTTAACAGATGATGCTTTTGACTCAAGATGTAATACGGTTCAACATCAATTTCAATCATTTGTGGATTCGAAATGGGCTCTATGAAAAGTGCTTTCGTATTTGGTGTAATACTGTCAACGACTTCCTGATAATTTAAAAAGTCGACATACTTAAATTTGATACCATATTGTTTCTCGTAAAAATCAAATAATCTGAATGTACCACCGTATAAGTCGAAGGCGACTAATATCTCATCACCTGGTTGAAACAAGTTACAAATGAGCTGTACTGCAGCCATGCCACTTGACGTAGCAAACGAAGCAATACCACCTTCTAATTTCGCGAAGGATTCCTCAAATGCAGAACGTGTTGGGTTCTTAGTTCTTGTATAGTCGTAGCCTGTTGACTGACTAAGGTGAGGATGTTGATATGCGGTAGACAAATAAATCGGATTGGCTATTGCGCCAGTAACATCTTTAGTTAATGATATTTGTGCTAATTGTGTATCTTTCATGTCAAATCCTCCATTCATTTATAATCCAATAAAAAAAGCTTCCGTCCTTTAAACCCGATATGTATCGGATGTAAAGGACGAAAGCTTGTTTCGCGGTACCACCTTTGTTTATTACTTTATTGCTAAAGTAACCTCAAACAGTACGCCATTATGTGAATAACGTGTACTGAGATGGTAGACGCTAATCCATTCGTTATCTGAAACTTCGGATAAATGAAAGTGCTCATTAAAAAACTCATTTAACTTGATTACAAGTAAATGAGTATTAACGATGAATAGCGACGTCTAGAATTCCAGTACGCCATTAAACAATAAATGTTAATACTGTATCGCTATAACGGGCGAACCCGTTGACACCTCGTATTGGCATCAACACTCAAAGGCCATTTTCAAACTTTCTTTCAATGTCTCTTCTCAGCTATGGAGACTCTCTGTATTAGCAGTGTAAATTCTACTTTCCTTATTACAGTGTGTAATTTGTGTTTTTTTAAGTTAATTCATAGCTTACAGACCTAAGTCATATTTGTCAACAACTTTTCTGAAAATTAAGATTATAAAGTCAAATCAGAAAACGCTTAAAGCATTGATAACATCATGATAGGCGCACATAAAAAATTATTTTTTATTTCATCGACCTTATCTACTTGTTAAACCTATTCTATATTTTTTAAAATAGATAAGTGCTAATCAAATGCGTGCCATAATAGTTATAATGAGAAGGTAAGTGAGTTTGATGTAATCGCATTAAGCCTAGTGCAAAGATAAAGTATTAAATGTTTAGTAAATGTTAGTTGAAAGGGGTGAAAGATAGTGGATCATAAACAAGATGAACGATTGGCCTTAAGTCAAAATGAACAAATTCAAAACGTTGATATTTCTCAAATTAAAGCCAATCCATACCAACCTCGCAAAACCTTTGATGATGAAAAGTTAAGCGATTTAGCAACGTCCATACAGATACACGGTATTTTACAACCTATTGTATTACGCCAAACTGTACAAGGTTACTATATCGTGGTTGGCGAAAGGCGATTTAGAGCATCTCAATTAGCAGGGTTAACTGAAATACCAGCAATCATCAAAGAATTATCTGATTCGGACATGATGGAATTAGCGATTATCGAAAATTTACAACGAGAAGATCTTAATGCTATTGAAGAAGCGGAGAGCTATCAACGTTTGATGAAAGATTTAGGATTAACGCAACAAAAAGTAGCTGAGCGATTAGGTAAATCACGACCTTACATCGCTAATATGTTGAGATTGCTGAATTTGCCACAAGATGTTTCAAAGCAAGTCAAAGAAGGTGCGTTATCCGGTGCGCATGGACGGACATTACTAGGAATTAAAGATGTTAGTAAGATGAAGAAGATAAGTCAACAAGCAATACGTGAAAAGTGGAGCGTTAGGTATCTTGAACAAGTTGTAAATGAACTTCAAGACGGCCGGCAGTCTAAAGAAAGTAAAGAACCAACGCCAATGAAACCCAAATTCATTCAAAAACAAGAACGTCTATTAAAAGAAAAATTTGGCACTAAAGTAGAGATTTCAACGCGTAAAAATACAGGTAAAATAACATTTGAATTTAAATCAAAAGAAGCGTTTCAGCGACTCATTCAACAACTTAATGAAGATTAATGGTACATATCCAAATGTACTGTTAGAATGGGATCTTTGAGTTAGTGAGCAAAGTTATGTTACATTTTAAGCTTTAGAGAGAAA
>OBXM01001900.1_pt1 | contig 10945 bp, 16 predicted proteins | sample 1538141 | NCBI WGS metagenome assembly OBXM01 (sample SAMEA2580153, study PRJEB22360) | human gut metagenome | biome: human gut; feature: human-associated habitat; material: faeces | place: Denmark | collected 2008/2010 | reverse complement strand
ATGAACCGATATATGTAGCTGAGTTGGGGAAGTGTCCCCATTAAGCAGCATGATCAATCAGCAGTGCCGGATAATGATATGAGGCGAGTGTCTGATTGTTGATTGCTGAATGACAGCGCTCAAAGTTGTAGGTATGTACATAGTTTTTGATAGCCGTCCGTGCTTCCCGGATGTTGGTATACTGCGTAAGGTGGGCTTCTTCATATTTGAAGCTACGAAAAAATATTATCCAGAGGCAGAAAAGTGGCTTGAATAATTGCTTTATGATCTGGAGCCGTCCGCGGATAACCGTTACCGGATGAACCAGAGAGTGCAGATCCCGGTGTTTAATTTCGCCGGATATGTGACCGCGGATGGGGACTGGTATGATCTCTGGGCAGAGAATAGTTACAGGGAATGGATCGAGAGGTACCAGACGGTGCAGTATTATGCATTGTTTGATCGGAAGAGGAATGGGAGGTATTTTGTGGGAGAGTGCGGCCCACTGCTTTCAGCTCCTGAAAAAGCAATGGTCAAAGCTTGACTACACAGCGATATTGACGTATGCTGAATGTGGAAGACAATACCATGGTTGATATCAAAGAGTGGAAACAATAAATGGAACCTATAAAATGGTTTCGGAACTTTTGAAGGAGGAATTGGCATGAGTGGCGTAGCAACTCTTAGTAATGAGAAAAACTATACCGTGTTCCAGTTCGGAAACCATGTGATCCGGTTCATTGCTCCGTATTCGTTGGAACGATATACAGCAGTGAAAGAGTGGGACAATGGATATCTTGTTGTTATGGCAAAGTATAAGCACAACGAGAAACCGGAAGAAGAATATATTGATTTAGTTCCGATTCTCCAGAATTTGTATTTCGATGTCGATAAGTTCTTAAATCCAATCAAAAGCGTGGAGGTGGTAAATGGTTGATGTGAAGCAGGTTGCAGATGCGGCAGATATGATTGTAAATGGTTATGCGTTTACCCGTTGCGCTGAGGGATTCCGTGTTTTGAATTTGAATCGTCCTGATCGGGCCGTAGTGTTTTCAAGTGATGGTAAGGTTTTGGAGACCAGCATGGATGATATTGAGGTTCGGATCGCGAGAGACTTTCCATTTTAAACCTGGAAAGTCTTAGTTTATATATGGAGAGGATAAAATATATAATAAGTGGAAAGGCGGACCAACATGCAGGAATACTCAAGAATTCTAATCGAAAGATATTGCATGGAACATAATTCAGCAAAAAGCCGCAGGCTACAAAAGTTAGTTGAAATGTCATATGATTTAAGTGCTGTGGGAACGGATTCAGATGCAATTTTTCTTGAAAAAGTAAGGATTCAGAGCTAAAGGAAGCATTTGAAGAGTTGGATGATTATTTGTTTAACTGGTAAAAAGCGTTAAAATCATAAGGGTGCATTCAAAAGAAAGTGTAGATAATTCTATGAGCAGCGGTATGGGCAATGAAACAAAAAAGTTAGGGACTGAGATTGATGTTCTTAAGAAACGAATTGAATACCTGGAGACGATTACACCAAAACACGCCAACTATTTCTATTCATTCTTCAAGGGCAGAACTGATGTCTATAGCAAGAGATCAGGAAAGCCGAATCTCAAAACCGGAAAGACAGGATATTACACACAATGTTGGAACTATTGGAAAAATGGTTTATGCCCAAAACGCGAGGGAAAGCAGATAAAATGTGGCAACTGTGAAAATCAGAAATATAAGAGTTTGACAGGAAATGACTTATTGATGCATTTATGCGGAGATAGGGAAGACTGCTCAGACATTTTTCCTGCTATCATTCGTCAGACCTTTGATGTCGCGATTTACGATATCTGCAGCAAGAAGAGAAGTAAAACGGAGCCAGTTTGTTTTTGCGGAATTAAGGAAACGGTAGAACGTGTTCTTGGAAAACGCTTCCTCAAAAGAGCCGGTCTGTTGCTGCATATACATACTTCTTCCGACAAAAATGTTACTGAGTTTGTAACGAAGCAGAGAAACCGGCGAAACACCTTTTTCTTTCATGCCATTACATCTGGCAAGAAGTTTACCGACATGGTGTTTAGAAAAAAATCTCTGAACGCAGTCAATTAGGGCTTTTTCATCAGAATGGTTTTGTGGTATACTGGACATGGCATAAATCTCCTTTGTAAAGATGGTTTCTAGTCAATTCCATTATACCAAACGGAACAGGTTTATGCCTTTTTTATTGGCTGAAATATTGAATTTTCAAGGTTCAACACACCATATCGGTGTGGGAAGTTTTAGTAATCAAATAAAGGAGCCCAACTCATGATCCTTATCTACGCCTACATAAACAAATTCAAAAACTACACAACCCAGGAAATCATCTTCGACCACCGCTGGCGTGTCAATTTCTCAAACAACAAACTGTCGATCCAATACCGCGGTCAGTCATCCGCGTCTGCGGTCATCCGTGGAGACAGGAAACCTGACAACCTGCATATTCTTGTTGGAAAAACAGGGTCTGGAAAGACGAATCTGCTTCAGATGATCGGGGCGAAGCATGATGTGCGGTATCATAGGAAGTGGGAAGGAGAGGATGACTCGTATTTTCTTCTTTATAGTATCAGCGATACGGAATTTTTCCTTGAGATATGTGACATGGAGATCATGCAGTTTCCGAAGCCTGTGGAGAGGGATGATTCGACGATTCCGGAGTCGATCAGGGAGAATGCGAGGCGTGCGGGGACGCTGCGGACGGTGCGTTTTGCGCTGGAAAAAGCGTTGAAGCCGGGCGAGACGGCGGTCAGATTTTGCGCGGTAAAAGAGTATGGATACGAAAGAAACCTTCCGGAATTAAAGGTCCGCGACATGGCGCTGATCATGAACTGTTATGATGTTCATGCGTTTATACGGCCGCCGTATCCGGATGATAAGGAGGATTTTACGGATTTCAGGAGTGACTGGATCGGCAGGGCGGCTTTCCCTTATCAGAGGACATCGCTCTGGCAAATCTGCGGCTATATCCGGGAATATCTTACGAGTCTGGAACCAGGGAGCGGGAAACGTCAGGTTTCGTTTGTGCTGTCGACGCATAATTTTGCGGATCAGTATCCGTTAAAGCTTTCTAAGGCAGTGGAGAAGGAATACTGGACGTTTTATGACAGACTACAGGATGAGAAACGCGCAATTTATGATGCGGAGGCCAGGGAACGTGTACGGAAGAGGAAAAAGAAGAAAACGCTGACGAACAAGCAGATGTTCATTCATGATCTGTGGACGGATTACGCGAAGTATCTGCGGAAATGGGTCGAGAAGATCCGGAACTTTAATGCGGAAGAGGAGCCGGCGGAGGACCTGGATGCTTACCAGGAGTTTATGGACTATTATATAGGGAAAACGCGCAGGGAGAGCATCGATCCGACTGTGCTGCCGGATGGAGAAAAAATGTCCATTGTCAGGAGATGTACCTGGCTGGCGGAGTATATAGACAGAGCCGGGGATGGGGATCCGCATGGGCTGTTATGGCAGATCATGGGGGATATTAAGGACATTGTCGGTTTTCTCGAGAAGCTGGATGAGCGGTATTTCACGGTGGACACATGCTCCATACCGGTGGTCGATATGGAGAGACCGGAGTATCGGGAAGTGTTTGATGAGCTCTTTGAACGCATGGAGCAGTATCGTCCGGATGATGCAGGTATTTTTACAGAGTGTCTTCTTCCATACGAGTTTACAAGACTCAGCACCGGGGAATACCAGTATGCCAAGGTTCTTGGTGGGCTGGAGGACTATTTGAAGCTTTCGTCTTCCGGCAGGGCTAACAGAAGGCTGGACAAGATCATACTGATGGACGAGCCGGAGGCGTATATGCATCCGGAATTGGCACGGCAGTTTATCGCCCGTATGTTGAAAATTGTTGAGAAATATCAGGGATCTTCTACGATCCAGATCATACTCAGCACGCATTCGCCATTTATGCTTTCCGATGTCCTGCCGGAGGAGATCACCAGGCTGACGATCGACCGGGAGACAGGAAATGCGTTGGTAAAGAACGGGTCAGATAAGGAATATTTTGGTGCAAATATTCACACGATTCTGGCGGATGGATTTTTCCTTGATTACACCATCGGGGAGTATTCCAGAAGCTTTCTGCAGAATGCTTTTTCGCGGCTGGAGATGTACGCGGATCATGGTGACGCTGATGAGTCGTTTTTGATGTCGATGGAACAGTTGATCCCGCACATCGGAGACCGGATGATCCGCAGGGCATTTGAACTTCAGATGGAGAAGGTGAGAAAGCATGATTAAAATACCCGAGAAAGAGGGGCGGCTTTCCGCAGCTAAGGCCGCTCATATTGAAGCAGTTATAGCATTTGTGAAAAGGAAGACGGAGGGATACAGGAGAGACCTGTTTGCAAATATCAGCCGTGTCATGACTGTTTCAGGGACCTTTGAGGACATGAGTGCCAGGGATGACTGGAGCTGGCTTTCTGATTTTATCCTGGCAGATGTGAAGACTTTGAAGCAGATGATCGGCAGGCCGGAGCTGCTGCAGTTTAATGAGTTTAAGAGAATGTATTCCGATTATTTCAGTGCCGGAAGTGATAAATATGTGGATGCGTCAACGAAATATAATGCGTACATGTTTATTGAGAACCTTGGTGTCACGATCTGTCCCTACTGTGACGAGGAGTATCTGGATGTTGTTGAGAATGGAAATGGAGGAAAACTGAGGACACTGGAGATCGACCATTTCTTTCCGAAGGGAAAATATCCGGCGCTCGCAATGTGCTTCTATAATCTTGTTCCCAGCGGGCAGAACTGCAATGGAATGAAGCGGGAAGAGCTCCTGGGAATGAATCCCTATGAAGAGGGAATCGAAGGCTGTACATGGCTCTACCCGGATCTGCCTGTGGGAGTCAACATGGAAAAGGTCCCGGCTGCTGACTGCACGATCCACTTTCATCCGAAGGCGGGAATGGAGAAGAATGTGAAGGCGCTTCATCTGGAAGAACGCTATGAGCGGCATAAAGCCACAGCGCATAAATATCTTCTTTTGCGGCAGCAGTATGACGATGCAAAGGTGGAAGAGATGGTAAAAATGGGAATGTTCCCAACGAAGGATTTTGCGTATAGGGTGCTGTATGGAGAGCCGCTGGATGAGGAGGCAGAAGAAGGGATTTTGAGAAAGTTGAGGAGGGATATTGCAGGTAGAGGGTGAGAAGAGGATGCCCGGCTGCGTGTTTGAGGGGTAAACGGTACAGCGCACGTCCTTCGGTAGAATTTAAAATAAGGATAAAATATATAATAAATGAAAAGGCGGATCAACATGCAGAAATACTCATGAATTCTAATCGAAAGATATTGTATGGAACATAATTCAGCAAAAAGCCGCAGGTTGCAAAAGCTGGTTGAAATGTCATATGATTTAAGAGCTGTGGGAGCGTCTGGAAGGAATCCCGGATGGCTGTGCGGAATGTTTTCCGTTTGAAATAATAGATGAACTGAAAAGGGAATATTTGGGAAAGGTTTGATAATTGATCTCAAATTCCGCAGATATGCGGCGCTGTATTTGGCGCGGGGCGGAGGGCAAGAGGACCGATAAAGCAGGAGTTTCCTGCCCTATCGGTCAGATTTTTGTACATTTCGACTACCACTCCAGCCGATCCCAATCCACTTCTCCGAGCTGCGCGTCCAGCCATTTCTCATAGCTTTCTTCAGTAAACGGTCCATGCGTATCGACATAATCGTAAGTAATATTCAGGAATTCATCGATACTTTGAAAGGGGACGGGACGATTGTAGAAAATTCCGGCATACGTATCATATTGCTCCAGCCCGGTGAGGATCGTATTGGCGATATCCGCCTGGAATGTCAGGATATTCCTTTCGAAGTCTGCTGCTTTGTCCGCAGCTTCCGAAGTGTTGAAACCTGTTTTCCCAGAGGATTGTATGCCCTTGGCTCTGCCGGGGGCTTTTTCTTTTATCAGATCTGCTTTTTGGACGGTCTCCTGTGCTTCATCCGGGTCTTCATCGAGGATAGAGGAAAGCTCCAGACAAAGCAGAGAAAGCAGTTCCTTCCGTTCCGATCGTGTTTTTACGCCATTGATCCAGTATGTACAGAGCCATTCCATATACAGATCAGGATAGAAGAAATAGTATTCGATATGGTTGTAGGTTCTGGTGTAGGTCCAGACTACCTTCATAACCTCCTCGGGGAGATGATTTCTCAATTTATCCCAAAGAAGCTGGACAAAATGAGTGATCAGTGCCAGATCTTTCTCGGCCAGATACTCATTATAAAAATCTTCATCGTCAAACCAGGAGGCATAATAATGGTCTTCGACGATTGCCTGCAGAGTGTACAGATAAAAGATAGCCCAGGGATAGAGGACTTCAACATTAAAATAGAGGTTTCCGGACTTATATTTATTGCGTTCTTTCTGAAGGGACTGACTGTCAACGGAAAAGATGCAGGATGCCAGCTGCCCTATATTTTCGTAGTTATTATCGACGGATTCAATATTTCGATCGCCCTGATAGGCATGGCGGATATCGTAGCAGAGCCCGAGAATATTTTCGTAACAGGAAGAGGATTCGACATCATCCTGATGTGCAAAGTAGAAACGAAGGTAATCGCTGAGCGCACTGTGAAGCGCGTTCAGATCCTCATAATCCCCGTGTATTCAATGTGAACTTTCTAAAATATTAACGTTCATTCCGGAATATACTTGTTTTAAGCTATTTGCAGTATGCTTGAAAGTGTTTTTGAAAGTTGATTAACTCTCAAATTTTTTATTGCTTGTGGGACTTTTTGTAGTAAAGATCAAGCGTAAGCGTTTACAAATAAAATGTGTGCCTAAAAATTTTGGGGCTAGGATGGTGAGGTGAGGGGCGGACATTGTTGCACACTCCAGGGACAAATTATATAATGATTTTAGAAAGCGTTTGAAGAAGAGCGAGGAAACAGATACTAAGTATAAAAATAAATAATCGAAGAGCAGAAGTGAGGATGAGTCTATGAATAATAATAGTAAGGAAGAGCTGAAAGCGGATCTGTATATGCTTTCGTGCATTAGAAAAATTGAGAAAGTATTTTCCTGTCGGCTTATGGATGTAACTGCGGGAAAGGAAATGAATTTAATCGACTTCTTCTTGTGCCTTGCGAAGAAAAATTACTTATCGGAGAGTGTGCTGCCTCTGCTGAATATAAAGTTAATGCAGCTTGTAAAAACAACAGTGCTTTGCAGTGATGATACTGAGAGCATAGCGAGAGAAAAAATTCTTATGCGTGCGAAAACTTGTGCGCTGGCAGCAGAACTTCAAAAAATGGTGGAACATGTTCCGGCAGTTGAAGAGTGGAGAAGGATAAAAATGAGTTTATGGAGATTCGGGAGGTGAAATGGTAACAAAAGAAAGTAAAAAACTTCAATTTTTTCCATTTTTTCGTCACAAATCCAATTTTATTACGTTTATATTAGTAGAACATGTTGATCAGACCGGAATTTTTCCGAAAAAACGTGGTCGTTTGCCAGAGAAATGAGCTGAAAACGGAAAACGGCAGACGGCGGCAGAACTTTGGTGAAATTCTGGTTAAAACCCTAAAGAACCGGAATACAGGTTTATTTGAACCGATAGGCGGATGTGGTCCTACGAATATGACGAATGGAGGAGGAATGAATATGGTCGTGTCAAAGAATTACAAAATCAAAGAGCAGAATGGAATGTATTATATTGTTCCGTCAAGCGTTCCGGGATGCCCGCAGTGCGGTGGAGAGATGAAGATCCGTGACAGCAAGAGGCGGAAGGTGATTTTTGCGGATGGTACGGTGGATACATTTGTTTTGCGGCGATACAAGTGTACGGTGTGTGGGCGTGTTCATCTGGAACTCCCGGACATTATGGTTCCTCATAAGCATTATTCGAGGTCGGCGATCATCGATACGATAAATGGTGAGAGAAACTGTTCCGCGGAGCAGTCGACGATTTACCGCTGGAACCGGGAAAAGATGCAGCTTGAACGTCTGCTGGTTCAGGTGGAAGATAAGAGTCCGGAAGCAAAGCGGACTGACGGCGATAATAACTGCAGGTGCGCAGGAAATTAAATATGAAAAAGCGGCAGGTGAAATACCTGCAAAAGGGGAAATGAAAAAGCAGCAAGTGAACTGCCTGAAAAGGGGAAAATGAAAAAGCGGCAGGCGGATGCCTGTAATTTGTGTGATCAGTGATTATGATGGCCGGTCAGTCAGAAATGGCTGACTGGCGTTTTTGATTGCCATGTATCCGAAAAAATGTCAGAAGAAGATTCTGTCAGTTCATAGAAAACAATGATTGAAACAGAGCACAGAATCCGTGCATAAGCTGAAAAATTGGCCATTCGCGCGTCGTATACCTGACCGTGACCGAACGTGGAACATATATAGTCCGAATATGGGCAATATACAAATAGTGTCAATGTATGTTATATAGAAGACATCAGAGTAACTGTTTGTCAGATTTGCGGATATTTTGCGGGCTGAAAAGTGTGTTGGGCTGATATGCACGGAGGATAAAATGATAAGTTACAATCGCTTGTGGGAGACCATGGAGAAGAGAAAGATCAGTCAATATCGGTTGATCAAGGAGTTTGGCTTAAGCTCCGGCCAGATGAGCCGTCTGAAGAAGAATACATATGTTTCGACGCATACGTTGGAGACGCTCTGCCGGATCCTGGACTGCCGGATCGAGGATGTGATGGAGGTTTCTTTCGAGGACGAGGAGAAGGAAAATAAGGCGAATTGACACTGATCTTTACCGGAAAAGAGTTCCGATAAAGACCAGATATTTTTACGATTCTTTTTCCACGCGGTCAAATGAGATGCGGACGATGTCCGCAACGCTGCAGTTTAAGATCCGGCACAGAGTTTCCAGGGTATGTGTGGATACATGTTCATTTTTACGGATCCGATGGAGCTGGCCGGAGCTGAAATGATAGCTGCGGATCAGGCGGTACTGGTTGATGCCTTTTGACTTTAAGGTGTTCCAGAGCGGGCTGTAATTGATCATGAGAAACGCCTCCTTTCCTTATATAATGCGGCAGAAGTTCTGCCATAGTAAAGAATAAAAGATATTTAGGGGAATTTGTGGAAATATAAGGAAAAACAGGTCGAATCTTGCGGATGTTGGCAGGAAATACAAATGAGAAAATAGAAAATGTATCGCTGGTGAGCAGGCGTGGAAACCGAAAGAGAAGAATTTAGGCGGTTTCTGCCGGATTACGAGTCTATGGATTGAACGGGTCAGCCTGGAATGTCCTGGAAATAACGGCGAGAGATGAGACAAAGGAGAAAACGGTATGGTTAAATATACAAGGTTATGGGAGACAATGCAGAGAAAAGGCATCAGCCAGTATCGCCTGATCAAGACATATGGAATCAGCAATGGTCAGTTGAATAGGCTGCGGAAGAATTTATATATTTCGACGCATACCGTGGAGACTTTATGCAGAATTCTGGACTGCCGCGTGGAGGATGTGATGGAGATCGTGTTCGATGAGAGCGACGAACTTTTATGGTCTCCGGGACTGGAAGAGGAGCGGCAGAAGCAGGAGGAGCTGGAGAAGAAAAAGAAGAGGCAGGGACAGTAAAGCTCCTGTGTGGCAAAATTTGGTGCATAACAGATTGCGGAAATGCAGCTGTTTGCGGTATCGTGAGCAGAAGCCGACTGTGAAAAAAGAAAAATGAAGCGCGGCGGTACCTGAAATAAGTTGCCAATATTCTTTTTAACAGGTATACTGGATAGGAATGCATGATTTCGTTATAGAACATTCGTGAAAAACCTGTTATCGGCAGGTTTTGCGGATGAGGTCTGCACATTTGCTGCGCTGACCGTGATAGAACGCAGGCGTGCAGGAAATAATAGAGAATATCGGAGGAACTTAAAGATGACAGGACGCAATGTTGGAAAGACATGCCGCACACATTACAGAGGTACTTTTAACGATGGTACACAGTTTGACTCTTCCTACGATCGCGGCGAGCCGTTAGAGTTTGTATGTGGCGCTGGACAGATGATCAAGGGATTTGACGCGGCTGTTGCAGATATGGAGGTCGGTGAGATCAAGGAGATCCACCTGATGCCGGAGGAAGCTTACGGAATGCCGAATCCGAATATGATCCTCACACTCGAGATCGCAAATCTCCCGGGTTCCGAGGACCTTGAGGTTGGACAGCAGGTATACCTCACAAACCAGAGCGGCCAGCCGTTCCCGGTGAAGGTTACCGCGAAGGACGAGAAGATGATCACTCTTGACGCGAACCATGAGATGGCGGGGAAAGAGCTGAACTTCAAGATCGAGTTAGTGGAAGTAAAATAAAAACAGCCGGTAAGCCTGCGTATCGGCAGGAAAGGCGCCAGAAAAAAAGGAATAATCCCGGTATTTTTTCACATACTACCCATAAGTCACACGATATGGAAGCAGTGGTATGCAGGAGGAATAGACGTTATGAAAGCTACGGGAATTGTAAGAAGAATTGATGACCTCGGACGTGTGGTGGTTCCGAAGGAGATCAGGCGGACACTTCGTTTGCGCGAAGGAACGCCGTTAGAGATCTTCACGGACCGTGAGGGGGAGATCATTCTGAAGAAGTACTCGCCGATGATGGAACTGAATGCGTTTGCAGGGCAGTATGCAGACGCGATGGCGCAGTCGACAGGGCTTATGGTCTGCATCACGGACCGGGACCAGGTGGTCGCGGCGGCCGGCGGGGCGAAAAAGGACTTTTTCCAGAAGCCCATCAGCCGGGCGCTGGAGCATGTGATCCAGGAGCGGATGACGGTGCAGGCGGGAAAGGATGAGCGGGCGTTCACGCCTGTGACGGACGATGACAGCGAGGGAATCACTGCGCAGGTGATCACTCCGATCATCTGTGAAGGTGACGCGATCGGGTCGGTCATTGTGATGAGCAGGGAGCCGAGGGCGAAGTTCGCGGATGCGGAGGGGCGTTTGG
>OBXM01001879.1_pt1 | contig 11064 bp, 9 predicted proteins | sample 1538141 | NCBI WGS metagenome assembly OBXM01 (sample SAMEA2580153, study PRJEB22360) | human gut metagenome | biome: human gut; feature: human-associated habitat; material: faeces | place: Denmark | collected 2008/2010 | reverse complement strand
ACTGGACTATTTTACAGCAGCAACACAAATTGGTTTAACAGCTACTCCAAAAGAAACCAAAGACATTTCAAATATTGACTATTTTGGTGACCCTATATATACATATTCTCTTAAACAAGGGATTGAGGACGGTTTCCTTGCTCCTTATCGTGTGATTCGAGTTCTCCTAGATAAGGATGCAGAGGGTTACCGTCCTTACAAAGGACAAACTGATCGCTTTGGTAATGAGATAGCGGACAGAGAGTATAACACCAGAGATTACGACCGAGAATTGGTACTAGAAATGCGAACTAAATTGGTTGCAAGGGTCGTATCCAACTATTTAAAAAAGCATAATATTCGCTACGATAAAGCGATTTTTTTCTGCGTTGATACTGAGCACGCTGACAGAATGCGTCAAGCTCTCGTGAATGAAAATATTGACCTTGTAAATGATGATGAGCGATATGTTATGCGTATTACGGGTGATGATGATATTGGAAAAAAACAGATTGATGCCTTTCGTGATGTTTCCAGTCGTTATCCTGTTTTAGTAACCACCTCTAAGCTTCTAACAACAGGCGTTGATGTGCAGATGGTCAAGTTTATCGTGTTAGATGCTAATATCAATAGCATGACGGAATTCAAACAGATCATAGGTCGTGGCACGCGTGTTAGAGAAGATTTGGGTAAAATGTTTTTTACCATTTTTGACTTTAGGGATGCTACTCGTTTATTTGCAGACCCCGATTTTGATGGACCAAGCGAACAGGATGATTCTTTTACACCGGGGGAGAATGGGGAAATCCCTGACTTGCCCGGCGATCAACCAATTGACCCACCAGAAGATTCTGGCAAAATGGGTTCTGGCGATGATGGCGGCAATGACGGAGAATTTCCAACGCATGAGAGGCGCACAAAGTATTATGTAGACGATGTGGAGGTCACGGTTCTCAAACAGCGTGTTCAATACATTGATAAAGACGGAAAGCTGATTACTGAATCCTTGACGGATTACACGCGCCGCAATGTGTTGAACCAGTATGCTACGCTAGACGATTTTCTAGCTGCATGGAATACCTCTGAACGAAAACAGGCTATTCTAGATGAACTTGCACAGCAAGGCATTTTAATAGAGGAGTTGCAAGAGCAAATTGGTCAAGAGTTTGATCCATTTGACCTTTTGTGCCATGTGGCATTTGATATGCCTCCGCTTACACGTCGTGAGCGGGCAAACAATGTTAAAAAGCGGAATTATTTTGCTAAATACGGGGAACAAGCACAAGCAGTACTCAATGCTCTGCTGGACAAATATACCGATACCGGCGTTTCAAACTTAGAGAGTATGGATGTATTAAAGGTTAACCCCATCTGTCAGTTTGGCAACCCAATGTATATTATAAACCGTATTTTTAAGGGCAAAAAGAATTTTGAAGAAGCGGTGCGTGAATTAGAAAAAGAGCTTTACGCAGCGTAATTTAGGAGGAACTTACTATGGCAGTATCCGGTACAACAAAGGCACTTAAAGACATTATGCGCATTGATGCGGGAATCAATGGCGATGCGCAGTATATCGAACAGATTACATGGATGCTGTTTTTAAAAGCATTTGATTTTAAGGAACAAGAATGGGAAACAACAGAGGATGATTATTATGAGATCGTTCCTGAAAAATATCGTTGGCGTACATGGGCAGAAGACCCAGAGGGTGTTACAGGTGAAGGACTAATTTCACATATCAACGAAATGTTTTCCAGCTTAAGCAAGCTGGATATTTCCGAAGATCCTAAGCACCGCAAATGGCTGATTCGCAGTATCATGGAAGGTGTCAACAATTTTATGAAATCCGGCACATTACTGCGTCAAGTCATCAATAAAATCAATGCCGACATAGACTTTTATAATATGCCGTCCGGTCACTTATTTAACGGCATTTATGAGAGTATGCTTAAAGATTTGCAAAGTGCGGGTAAGTCTGGCGAGTTTTATACTCCTCGCCCTGTCACACATTTTATTGTAGAAAAAGTTGACCCAAAGCTGGGAGATACTGTTCTTGAAATTAAGACTCGCTATTTAATACAAAGATATGCGGCATAGGAACAAGGGTGTCGGGGTGTCGTTTAGGGTGTCGGTTTTGCAGAAAACCGGCTGTTTTTATATTCGGGAGGATTTGATATGCCTACAATCACAAAAAAGGAACTCGAAGATTATAAGAAAATGTGCTATGATAGAGAACACGGTAGATTATTAACGGTAGATGGATTGAAGCTGATTTGCGATGGGCTTAACAGAGACCCGGAGGCCATCGGGAAACACTTTCTTGAAACATTGGCCAGAATCCAATCTGCGGATAACCGATAAGCTCGCGAAATTTACAAGCTCTGTTATAGAACAAGAAACGGAGGTAACTTTATGGCAATAGCACAAGATGCATTTTATATTCCAGACGATATCGCAACAGGACTGGCGACCGGCCTGTATCGCAGAATTGGTAGCGTTGTTCGTTATGCAGTGGGACCAAACAAAGGTCAGATTGTAAAACACCTGCAGCCAATTGATTTGAAAGCAGCAGAACAGGCGCAGGGACTTGGTGCAAAGGCATTACAGTTCGTTCAGCATCACAAGAAAGAGGTCGGCATTGCGGCAATTGGAGCAGCTGTGGTAGGTGTCGGTATCTGGGGATATAACAAGTGGAAGAACCACGAACCGAAGGTTCTTACTGAATTCCGTGCGGCACTGAAAACATATATTGATGCCATCCGCAATGGCAATATGGATATTGATAAAATCAATGGTTTGATGGAAGCTCTGGAAGCGCTGAAGCAGCACAAGGATTATGAGAAAATCAGCATTCAGCTTTCGGCAGAAGATTTGGAAGTGCTGGTAGGTCGTATTTACGATTATACCATCAAACTGGCAGCGGATAATGCTGTTGACCTGTCTGATGAAGAACTGAACCCGAACAACGGTGCGATCATCAATCTGCAGTCTTATCTGAAAGCACAGAAAAGAATATTTGAAGAAGCTGCGTAATGCAAAAAAGCGCCTCACTACCGGAAACAAATCCAGTGGTGAGGCGTTTATGCGTCTACGGGATTATGCCTGTATTTCCTGACCGTGTTTGAAGGTGATGCGGATATCGTTAGCGCTGTAGACGGTGGCATGGTCCACCAGCGCATGCCAGTTTTCGGCGCTGAACTCGGTGAGCGTATCCGGCAGTTCCTCAAAGGATTTAAGGAAGGCTTCAATGTCGGCTCGTTGCAGCTGCATCTGCTGAAGCTGAGCCATGACCGTCTCCAAGCGCTCCTTTGCAGTATCAAATCGGTGCGTAAGGCTGTCATAGCGTTTTTGGTATTCTGCTTGGTCGAGGGCGATGTGGGCGTTTTCGTAGATGCTCTGCTGCACCATATCCGAAATCAGCTGTGTTTCTTCCAGCAAGGTGGCCTGTTCCGCTTCCAGCTCCGAAGTGTCAAAGAGCAGGTCCACCATTTCGTGACCGTTGGCAATAACCTCATCCTTGGTGGCCAGCAGCTTGTTTGCCGCCGACAGGAAAGCGTTCTGGATGTCCTCATCTGTCAGGTGCGGCGTGGTGCAATGCTCGTCGTTATCGAACTTGTGATTGCACTGCCAGACAGTCTTGCGGTATTTGCTGTTGGAATGCCAGACCTTTGAGCCGAACCAGCATCCGCACTGCCCGCAGCGGATCTGGGTAGAAAATGCGTGTACGCTGCTGTGATAATTCTTGCCACGGCCACGCTTGGCCATTTCACGCTGGACCATTGCGAATACGTCCGGTGAAATAATGGCTTCGTGGTTTTCTTCTACATAGTATTGCGGGATTTCACCCTCATTGACTTTTGTCTTTTTGGTCAGGAAATCCACGGTGTAGGACTTCTGCAGGAGCGCATCGCCTTTATATTTCTCGTTGCTGAGAATGCTGCGAATAGTGGAAATGCTCCACTTGTCCTTGCCGCCGGGTGTGGGAATGCCATCAGCAGTCAGTTGCTTAGCGATGCCGTGGTAGCTCATTCCCTGTAAGAACATGGCGTAAATACGCTGGACGATAACTGCCTGCTCTCGGTTGACCACCAGATTTCCGTCCGGGCCACGATCGTAACCGAGGAAGCGATTGAACGGAACCGTGACCTTTCCGTCTGCGAAGCGCTTTCTCTGGCCCCAAGTGCAGTTCTCGGAAATGCTGCGGCTTTCTTCCTGTGCCAGCGAGGACATGATGGTCAGCAGCAGTTCGCCCTTGCCATCAAAGGTCCAGATGTTTTCTTTTTCAAAATAGACCTCGATGCCTTTTTCCTTGAGCTGGCGAATGGTGGTCAGGCTGTCGACGGTGTTACGGGCAAATCGGCTGACTGATTTTGTAACAATCAGGTCAATCTTTCCGTCCAGAGCGTCGGCGACCATGCGCTTGAAACCTTCACGGTGCTTCGTGCTGGTGCCTGTTATGCCCTCATCGGTGTAGACCTCGACAAACTCCCAATCGTCACGGCCCTTGATGTAGTTGGTGTAATAATCGACCTGCGCAGCATAGCTGGTGAACTGGTCATCGTGGTCAGTGGAAACACGGGCGTATCCTGCCACACGGCGTTTTTTCTGCTGGTTGATTGGCGTTGCTGTAAATCTGGTCAGCGTCGCCGGTATTGTGGTTACTTTCTTTTGGACGACCAATGTTTCTCACTCCTTATCCGTTTCATATTTTCGCTCATGGCCTGTCTGCGTTCTTCTGTGTATTTGCCCTGCATGGAAGATTTGAATTTCTCCCTGCGCTCCGGTGTCCACGCTGTGCCTTGGCGCTTGGTGTTGTACTGAACACTTTCTTCCCGGCCATCGAAGAAGTGGAAGGTCAGCAGCATACCGGCTGCGACCGAAATGTACTCGACCTGTTCTTTGAAGGCTGCCGCATCATGTTCGGAAAGGCCCATCACCGAAGAGGTTAGTTCCTTGAGCCTGTCTTCACGAATGCCGGTGGTAACGCAGTCGCCGGAAGTCGGGCAGCGCCAATAATGCATTTTGCCGCCGTTGGCTGACTTGCTGGGCTGCGTATTTCTGCGGAAGGTGCTGCCGCAATGTTCGCAGCGTATTCTGGTCGTAAATTCATTGAAGCGCCCATCCGTGCAGTTGGCCATATAATTCTTCATCCACTCACGCTGGCGGTCTTTGTGTTCATCCGTCCAGCAGTCCTTTTTGGCTGTGGATACCCATTCAATCTGGGAAACGGTGCCATCGTAGAAATGGAACTCCAGAACCTGACCGTCCAGCACCTGAATGGTGTCCACTCGATCAAGGAAAATATCCTCATCGAAATCCTCAAGGTCCAGCGCCGCAGCGCAGGCTTCTCGCAGCACACGCTCCGGAATGTCTTTATTGGAACAACGGCCACCTTTTTTCTTCTGTGTGCCGCATCCCCAAACCACAATCGTGTCGTCGTAGGTAGAAGTGTGCTTGGTGCGGTTGGCTCTCTGGTTGCGCACATAACTGCATCCGCAGCGACTGCATTTGAGCTTGCTGGTAAAGCAGGTAATGTTCAGGGACTTGTTTGCGAAAGAGCCCAGCTCCTTGCGTCTTGCCATTTCAGCCTGCACATAATCGAAGGTTTCTTTGTCAATGATGGCTTCGTGGGTATCCTCTACATAGAACTGTGGCAGCTCGCCACGGTTCTTTTTACGCTTTTTGGTCAGCGGGTCTTCCACATATTCTTTCTGCAGAAGTAGGTTGCCGGTGTAGGTTACATTCGTGAGAACCACTTTGATATTGGAATCCACCCAGCGGCATCCGTCTCTGGTGGTGATGCCCTCGGCGGCAAATTCTCGCTCGGTCTCAAGGCGGGACTTCCCATTAAGGAAGTTCTGGAAAATACGTCGCACTATGGCAGCTTCCTCTGGGACAATGACCAACTGATCGCCTTCCCAGCGGTAGCCGTACACTCTAAAGTGACCGTTAGGGATGCCTTGCTCCATACGCTTTCTGGTTCCCCATTTTACATTGTTGCTCAGGCTGATGATTTCTTCCTGTGCAAAGGAAGCCAGAAGCGTCAGCATGACCTCGCCATCACCGGACAAGGAATTGATGCGCTCTTTTTCAAAGCGGACCTCAATGCCCAGCTCTTTCAGATGGCGGACGGTCTCCAGAAGGTCTACGGTATTTCTGGCAAAGCGGGAGATGGACTTGGTAAGAATAATGTCAATTTTCCCGGTCTCGCAGTCAGCAAGCAGTCTCTGAAATTCTTCTCGATTTGTCTTAGTGCCTGTTATACCATCATCAGCATACACGCCAGCATATTCCCATTCCGGGTTACTCTGTATCAGTTCGCTGTAGTAGCTGACCTGAGCTGATAAAGAGTGCTGGAGTCGTTCACTTTCCATTGACACTCTGGCGTAGGCGGCGACCTTTTTGCGGGTCGGCAGCGCAGGCATCAATGGCTCTATTTTATTGATTTTTCGCATAAAATCAGCTCCTTTCCGTTACTATATATCACTCTAAAAGTGATTATTATCAAGTTATTTCTGCGAATAATGTACCCAATAATGGCCTGTATTTTTCCAGCATTTTTGTATCAATTATGGCGTATTGCTCCTCGGTGATGAGGCCCTTTTCCAGCATGCTTTTGAAGAGATTCATGCTGGCCTGATACAGCTTTTCACGCTCGAACTGTTCCTCAGTCATGGCAATCACCACCTTTGAAGCGGTCTGCGATATAGCAGTCATGGGAGCAGTATTTTCTGTGGTCATTTCCATAGGCCGTGAATGGTTTTCCGCAGCAGGAGCAGGTGAAGGAATAAAAGGCTTTACGATTGACTTTGTCCAGATGTGTGTTCCACCAGTGTGTGCGGCAGTCATCGGAGCAGAACTTCACAGGTTTTCGGCCCAGTGTCTGAGTCAGAGGCTTGCCACAATTACGGCAACAGTTCGGTTCCGGCTTTTCTTCTGTATGCACGGCTGCTTTGGTGCCGGTCAGATTACTTCTGCGGCAGAAGGCAGACACTTGGTTTTTCGTCAGGCCCAAAGAGGAAGCGATGGTGGCGTATCCGTATCCGTCCTGTCGTAATTTTATAATTTGCTGTTTCTGTTCGTTTGTCATAGCGACCTCCATTCTGAGGTCCCAAAGGGTTATCCTCACTCCCTTTTGGAGATGGGAGAGCCGTTTTGACGAACTTGCACATAAAAAAACAGGGCCTGCTGGAAAAAATCCAACAGACCCTGTACGAGCTTATATGATTTTTGCGTAGTCAAGGGAGATCCAGCCAGCGCCGGATTTTAACTTGCCCCATTTGGAAGCACCTTTACCATCCGACTCTGCAATGATGGTGAACACGCCAACACCGGTGAACTGACCGGTCTTGCCGTAGCTGATGCCGGGACCTTTACGGATGTTCAGATTGGTAATGCCGATGCGAACACGGTAAGGCTCAAAAGTAGTAGTCTCGACCTTGGCTTCCGTCTTGGCGGCAGAAGGAGCATAGACCACATTCCCGTCATTGTCGAATACGGAATAGCCGGTATTCTCATCGGCCTTTGCTTTGGCGTTGGCCAGAACACGGTAAGCGCCCAGCTGGGACTTGCTGTCCTTCCAAGTCTTGCGCACACGGTAATAACCGGAGGTCAACTTTTCAGGATATCTGGTAGTGCTATTTTCCGGCTGCGTAGACTCCGTTTCCATAGCAGCTTTGACAGCTTTTCGGAAACCATCCATTGTGTAGCCGGTGTTCAGCTGCTTCCAGAGATGTTCCGGGTCGCCGTGATTGCTGGCAATACCACGCTTGTAACCTTCCGCATGGCTGACGATCACGCCATCAGCGGTCGGGTCAAGCTCATATTCCTTGCATAGATACGCAAACAGCTCCACCGCTGCCTCATAGGTACGCTTGGCCACAGCCTTTGCGGTAGCAGTATCAGAGCAGGTAAAGGTAGCGCCGCCAGTGTACTTGATGCAGGCAGGCTCACACATTTCCACGCCGATATGGGTGTTGTTGGAGCTGCCGCCGCCATGCCAGCCACGATGGTTCCAAGGCAAGGTCTGGTAGACGGTGCCGTCGTTGCCATCAATGAAGCCGTGGACGCAGGCACGGTCGTAGCTTTCGCTGTTCCAGTTCTTAATGAAAACCGCAGCGCTGGGCTGAGGACAACCAACGGAGTGAAGCATCAGACCATTTACCGTAATTTTCTTCCCGGCCTTGTAGCACGGATTCTTTGTCAAAATTGATTCAATCAATTTCATATTATTTGTCCTCACTTTCTGTGTTTTCAGCTCGATCGTGGAGCTGCTCCAAGATGTCCTTCAACTGTTCCGGGATAGGCAGGCCAAGGTGCGCTGCATTCTCCAGAAGGGATACACCTTCATTGGAAAGGTAGAAGAAAATAACTGCGGTTCTCAAGACGGAACCGGTGCCGACCACTTCCACATCGATGATGTTGGCAATGCCCACAAGAGTGAAAATCAGCACCTTGCGGCAGATGCCTTTGAAGCCGACAGAGCTGGACAGGTTCTTGTCCACGATTGCGCACATAACGCCGGTGAGATAATCCACCACCACGAAGGCGAGCAGTGCGTACAGAAGTCCGTCACAGCCTCCCAAGAGGTAGCCGAGCCAGCCGCCAATGCCAGCAAAGACGAACTGAATGGTTGTCCAAAATTCCTTCATAATGAAATCCTCCATTTCTTTTTGATATTGCAAAAGGCCGCTTACCACGCAGGTAAACAGCCTTCTGTTTCATAAGTTATGTTTGTTTCGGGAGCGCCTCCCATAGTCGCATATCCTCCTGACCAAGGGACCAGATAGCGATGCCTCGCAGCTTCCAGCGATATGCTGCTTCATTGGCCCAATAGACCAGAGAGTCCACATCCTGATAGTACAGAATAGAAAAACCGTCCGCATCGCCGAGGAATAATCTCGATACCCAGACATTGATGTCCTTGGGAGTGATGGTGACGGTATAATCATTGCCGCATTCCAGCGAAAGCAGGTCGGAATGGTAAAACTCATAGTCAAGGGAAATACTCTCACTGCGGGTGGAGCTTTCTTCCACATCGCTGGTCAGGGTGAAGACCTGAAATTCCTCGTCCCATGTGGCGTTGCTGCGGTCAATTCGACCATATTCGACAACGGAGCCATCAGGAAAAGTAACGTCAAAGCGCTCGTAAGGCTCGTAGGTCCAAGCGTCGCCCAGACGGAGCAGTTCGCAAACCACATGATTGTCGGAGCGGAAGCCAGCGTAGCCGCCGCTAAAGCCGCTGACCGTGGCCGTAAAGCGCAGCGTATAGGAATTGCTGGAATAGACACGCACCTTGTTCCCACGAATGCGCATCTCAATGGTGTACATATTCGGGTCAGTGCGCAGGTCAGCTTTGGCGGTCTTTGAAAAGCTGGTGGAGTAGCTTCCCAACAAAGTGGAACCGTTATAAAGCTCCACCCGCTGTGTATCATAATTCAGGCAGCAGAAAAGACTGCCGCAGAAAACACCGGCTCTGCCACCGCCATCGGACGGAAAAGCCAGCCTTGCACGGATATGAATATCATCAAAGCCGCTGTAAAGCCATGCCAGTTCACCTTCACCCTCCAGCTGAGAGTAAGGTCGGCTGGTATCGCCATAAGGCAGGGATTCCTGCCACACATCCCATTCGCCGGAGAGCGTGGTCCAGTAGCTGGACGGAAGAATAGTCTCATCACGGAAATCCTCATACCAGATGAGCGCTGAGTCAGGCTTTCTGCGCAGCATTTCACAGGTCAGCTTAAAGCCACGATCCGGCTGACAGAGGTTCCCATCCACATCGACGAATTGTCTGGGCGAGAGCGTGAATTTCGCAACACCAGCAGTTGGCTTTTCACTAAAATCAGTACAAACACGAAAACCATAAAACTGAACGCCATTGACGCCGACATCCACGGTCAGCGTGTGAGTTCCGGCAGAAAAGGAGTGGCTGGTCACCAGCGGGAACCAGCAGGTTGTTCTCCAATAAGGCCACCACAGGCGGTCTTCGGAGAAGGTCTTTGACACGCCATCCACCGAAACGGTAATGCTGTTTTTATCCCAGAAAGGATAACAGATGCGCACGGCAACATCATAGATACCGACCTCATCGATGGTAAATTCATAGCTGGCCGAGCCTTCATCGCCCAGCGTGACCATATAATCGGAAACAGAAACCACACCGGAATAATCGTCCACATCGCCACCGCCACGGTCGATAAGAATATCGCCAAACTCGGTATCCTGCTGCTTTGCATAAGCGGTCAGATACCTGCGCCTGTTATAAACTTCGCCCATCAACGGATATTCCTTGTAAACAGCGTCCTGACCTTCCATAAAGTCGTAGACCTGCGGCAAGGCCCACGGCACTTTGTCGTAATCATCCCAATAGGCCAGTATCGGGATAAGAGGCTGCGGAGCTGTATCGTCAGTGAAATTGTAGCCGCCGGTCATCCACAGCTTTGCGGCATAGTAGGTGTTGGAGGTTCCACGGTAGGTTTTGCCGAGGCTCTCCGGTGTATCGTAGATCTGCCAGTTCCAACCGTAACCGGGCAATCCCATGAATATTTTTTGTGGGTCCATCACAGAGGAAGCGTAATCATAGATGCCTTCCAGCCAGTCACGAGGTGAAACAGGGCCGGGAGCCGAACCTGCCCACGCCATGCCGTAGCTCATAATGGCCATCGTATCGCAGTAGGCATCAAGGTCAGCATATACACACCAGTTCTCGCCGCCGACTGAGCCGTTGACAGAGGTCATACCCGGCAGGCACAGATTGACCAGCTTGCTGGAATCGTAAGCCTTGACCGTACCGTAAATATCTTTAAACAGCGCATTGGCAGCTTCTCGGTTTTCATATTCACCGCCACGCTCAAGGTCGATGTCCACACCGGCACACCACGGGTATTTCTCCATGATGCGGACAAGCTCCGTCAGGAATTTGTCCTTTGCACCGTCTGTGTTATTTCGCAGAGCAGTAAAAATGGATGCCGTACCGTGATTCATAACGGTAAGCATCCACTTGATATGCGGCCATTTGTTAATGTAGGTCAGCATAGTAGATATGCTGGTTCCGGTTTCAGAAATCGTTCCTGTGGCATCTACCTC
>OBXM01001876.1_pt1 | contig 11092 bp, 11 predicted proteins | sample 1538141 | NCBI WGS metagenome assembly OBXM01 (sample SAMEA2580153, study PRJEB22360) | human gut metagenome | biome: human gut; feature: human-associated habitat; material: faeces | place: Denmark | collected 2008/2010 | reverse complement strand
TGCAAAGAAACCACATAACGGATAGAACCCAACAGATTGCCGTCTGTATCACGCACGGCTCTTGTAATGGCCATTACTTTTTCATGAGTTGGCAGACGGTACACTTTAAATCCGTAGTTTGAATTACTGGCCAGTGCCTCTTCATAGTCGGGCATCGGCTGATTAAAATCGGGATTAAAACCCGTGGATGTGATAAAAATTCGCCCCGTACGGTCAATGCCCATAATCTCCATAGCATTTTTATCCGGAAAGTTTTCAATATAATTTCGTGATACTGTTGAAAAGTCTGTTGATGTTTTATAACCCGACGAGCCTGAGGAGAGCACGTTGAGCAGCTCGTCCACACGCCCTTTTAATACTTGCTGAATGCTGTTGTAGGAATAACTTTGCACAGCAAAAGAAAGTACAGTGATAAAAGTCACTAAGACTACAACAATAATACCGACAGTATTGACAAACCAACGTCGGGAGATACCCTTCATTTTTCTGCCCCTCTCAATCCAAAGAGATAAAAAACGATTCAGCCGAAGTTTAAAACGGTATGGAATAAGGGAAATATTCAAGAAAGTGTTCAAGACTTGCTTTCAGCCAGCTCTTTCTTTTCTTCTAATTTTGACATAAAATAGATGGCAAAAAATCCGGCAGCAAATAAAACAATGCAGATGGGGATTTCCCATCCCGTAGGCATGCCGGGGAAAACATCAACTACGGAACCAATTAAAAATCCGAACACGATAAGATACGTGACAGCAGGGTGCTGATTCAGTAAATTTTCCAGTAGACGGGTGCAAAGAATAATACCTGCTCCGATACCGATAATCAGCGGCAATAAAGAAAGCATTTCGCCAATATTATGAGATTTGAGGGTTTTTAAAATACCATCATATAAACCTAAAGTAAGAAGCATATGAGAGGTGCTGATACCGGGTAAAATAAGTGCTATGGCAACAATTAGGCCAGCCACCAAAAGCATAAAAGAGTGGAAGAATCCTGTGCCGGTGGTGGTAAAAATACCTTGTGGAATTTTAGAAATTAAAAAGACAGAAAGACAGCCGATTAAAGGATATAAAATACAGCGCCAATCAAATTTTTTAATGTTAGCTTTGCGGACCATCATAGGGGCTCCGCCGGCAATGGCACCAATAAAGAAGAATAAAATCATTTTAGGGTATTTGTCGGTGAGCGTTTCAAGGGGTCCGGCACATAAAACAATGCCAATGACCGCACATAAAACAAATAAAGACAAGAAAGCGGCATTGCGTTTAACATTCTTAAAAAAGGAACTGACAGATGAGATTAAATCATCATAAATCCCTAAGATCATCGCCATTGAACCGCCGCTGACACCCGGTACCAGCATTGTACCGCCCACAATAAAACCTTTAAGTGCAATTAATAATTTTTTCATAAATATCCTCCAAAAGATATGCCAAGATAGTTTAGCAGTTTTCAGCTATTTTATACAGTAGTGCCTCAGTGTCTTTCCAGCCAAGGCAAGGGTCTGTTATAGACTTGCCATATACTCTGTCACAGTCAATGGGCTGAGTACCCTCTATCAAATAGCTTTCTATCATTACACCTTTAATCAAAGATTTCAATGCGGCATTATAATTGCGGCTGTGTAAAACCTCGCTGACAATCCTGATTTGTTCTTTAAACTGCTTATTGGAATTGGAGTGATTCACATCTATAATGGCGTCTGGATTTTTCAAGTCTAGTTCATGGTACATCGTACATAAGCGCGTCAAATCCTCATAGTGATAATTGGGAACATTGTTGCCGTATTTATTGACACCGCCGCGCAAAATGACATGCGCAAGGTCGTTTCCGTCTGTGCGAACTTCATAATTGCGGTAAATAAAGTGATGGGTGCCTTGTGCGGCGAGAACGGAATTAAACATGACAGAAAAATCGCCGCTGGTGGGATTTTTCATACCGACAGGAATATTCATACCGCTGGAGGTCAAACGATGCTGTTGATTTTCAACAGAACGAGCACCAACAGCTTCATAAGAGAGCAGGTCGTCCAGGTAAGCACGATTTTCGGGATATAGCATTTCGTCCGCTGCAGTCAGACCGGTTTCTGCCATAACGCGCAAATGCATTTTGCGTATAGCTAAAATGCCCCCCAAAAGATTGGGTTTTTCATCGGGTGAAGGCTGGTGAAGCATTCCTTTGTAACCGGCGCCTGTGGTACGGGGTTTATTGGTATAGACCCGTGGAATCACCAATACTTTATCGGCAATTTTCTCACTGACTTTTGCCAATTTTTCACAGTATTCTAAAACAGAATCTTCATTATCCGCTGAACAGGGTCCGACGATAGCGATGAATCGATTGGATTCTCCCGTAAAAACAGAGCGAATTTCTGCATCTCTTTTTCTCTTTATTTCCGCCAGGGCAGGCGTTAACGGATGAGTCGCTTTGACTTCTTCCGGTTCGGGTAATTGCTTTATGATGTTCATAGCCATAAGATGATTTCTCCATTATGTTGATAGTTTTTAAAAAAATGCGAAAAGAATAAGAGGGCTCAGGCATACTTTAAACAGAAATTAATAGGAAAAATGGATGAGTGAAGTTTTACGCTGTGTGGCAGAAAACAGCATATACTTTAATGAGAAAACAAACCGCCGAAATTTTTGTTTGTACGAAGTTCGGATGCGCAATAAGGTTCTTAATGAAGACTTGTACAAAGAGTGAATTTCAGATAGACTTCTCTTGTCAAAGTCCATGATAGTATATAATTCAGCAGAATAACAAAAAACATTGGATTAGCAATTATATCTCTGCTTTAATTTTATCTTTACGACACCCACCCAAAACGCATGACTTTGTAAAGGGAAAGGGTCATGAAATCATGAATTTCATTCAGGCTGAAAGCTCTGTTGATTTAATTGTATGCTTGCTCTCAATGAAGATTCCGTGTTTTCTTAAACGTCAAAATCTCTGATTTTGCTTGCGCCGTGAGGTTATTATACCATAAAACTTTTGCAATCTGTGTGGATTCTCATAAAATTCATAATTCTGTTAAATTTAGTGAGGCTAAAGAAATAACGTGAAAATTTTCAACAAAAATAACAAAACTTGTTGAAAACAAAAAAACTCCTCGGATTGCCGAGGAGGAATGATTAGAATTTTCGAAAACGTTCATATCGTTTGATAAGAAGTTCTTCTGTAGGTAAGGTGTAAAGAGAAGAAAGCTTTTCCTCAAGGTTCTGTTTTATGTCCGAATAAACGTCTTTAAAGTCGGGTTTCTCCTCAAATATTTTTTCAATGACCTGCATTTTCAGCATATCCTGTGCCGTAATTTTCAAACATTCAGCGGCTTCTTTTACTTTTTTAGCGTCTTTCCAAAGAATACTGGCACAGCCCTCGGGAGAAATAACGGAATAAACGGCATTTTCCATCATCCAAACCTCATCCGATACCCCTAAAGCCAGAGCACCGCCGCTGCCACCCTCACCGATTAAAATTGAAATAATCGGAACCTTTAAATCCATCATTTCCATGAGGTTTTCGGCAATGGCCTGCCCTTGCCCTCTTTCTTCTGCACCGATGCCGCAGAAGGCCCCTGAGGTATCGATAAAACAAACCACAGGACGGCGGAATTTTTCTGCCTGCTTCATCAAACGCAGGGCTTTTCGGTAACCCTCCGGATTGGGAGCGCCGAAATTACGGGCAATTTTATCCTTTAAATCGGTTCCCTTTTCAATGGCAATCACAGTGACGGGTTTACCATTTAATTTGGCAATACCACCGATAATAGCCGCGTCATCGGAGAAACGCCGGTCCCCGTGAAGTTCAAAAAAATCCTCAAAAATATGATTCACAAAAGAGATACTGGTGGGCCGCCCCGAAGAACGGGTAATTTTAAGTTTTTCATAAGCACCCATTTCACCATACCTCCTTTTTGTGCATTGTGAGCAGGTTAGCCAGTACATTACGCTGTTCACTGCGTTTGACAATTGCATCTACAAAGCCATGCTCCAGTAAAAATTCGGATTTTTGAAATCCTGCCGGCAGTTTTTTCCGGATGGTTTGTTCAATGACTCTGGCACCGGCAAAGCCAATGGTGGCTTTCGGCTCCGCTAAGATAATATCACCCTCCATGGCAAAGCTGGCCGTCACGCCGCCTGTGGTAGGGTCTGTCAGTACAACAATATACAAAAGACCTTTGTTACTGTGTTTTTTAACGGCTGCACTGGTTTTTGCCATTTGCATAAGTGAGAGGATCCCCTCCTGCATTCTGGCACCGCCGGAAACTGTAAAGCCAATTACCGGTAAATCATGCTCAGTGGCATATTCAAACAGATGGGTGATTTTTTCTCCGACGACTGTACCCATACTGCCCATCATAAAAGCCGGATCCATGGCAAAAATGGCCGTTTTTTCACCTTCAATTGTGGCAATGCCGCATAAAACAGCCTCTTTTTCGCGAGAAGCCAAACGTGCATTTTTCAATTTGGCAGGATATCCGGGAAATTGTAGAATATCACGGCTTTTTAAATCACCGTCTATTTCTTCAAAGCTATCGGCATCGGTTAAAAATCCGATTCTTTGTCGGGGACCGAGCCGGAAATGATATCCGCATTCGGGGCAAACCTTCTCGTTTTCCCATAAATCAGATTCATTGAGAACAGCAGTGCAGCTTGGGCATGTTGTCTGTATACCGGTATTTTCTTCATCACCGGGTTTGCGCCCGCCTTTTTCCAGTTCATTTTGCGGTGAACGGAATAATCCCATTAATTTCAAGAAATCAACTCCTGTTCTTCATAAAATCTGTAAAATAATTGCCCGCTTTAAAATCAGGATCACGCACAATTTCAATTTGACTTTCAATATTATTTTCGGTACCGTCAATCACCAGTTCGCACAAGGCAGATTGCATTTTGCGAATCGCCTCTTCCCTTGTAGACGAATAAACAATGAGTTTGCCTAGCATGGAGTCATAATAAGGCGGGACGGAATAACCTTGATATAAAAAGGTATCGAAACGAACCCAGGGACCGCCCGGCATGATAAAGAAGTTTACTTTACCGCTGCTCAAGGCGTTGATGCGGCATTCAATCGCAGCACCTTTCACTTCGATGTCTTTTTGTTTAAAATCCAACGGCACGCCGGCCGCAATACGGATTTGCCATTTGACAATGTCGATGCCTGTTACCAGTTCCGACACAGGATGTTCCACTTGCAGGCGGGTGTTCATTTCCATGAAGTAAAAATTACCGTTGGTATCCATTAAAAATTCGACGGTTCCTGCGTTGATATAGCCCACAGCTTTTGCCGCTTTGGCGGCAGCCTCAGTAAGTTTTTTTCGCATTTCACTGTCCACTGCGGGAGAAGGAGATTCTTCAATCAATTTTTGATTATTTTTTTGGATGGAACATTCTCGTTCTCCCAAGCAAACAATATTGCCTTTTTCATCTGCCAACAGCTGTACTTCGATATGTTTAACCGGACTTAAAAATTTCTCTAAGTACATACGGCCATCGCCGAAGGCCTTTTCGGCTTCAGTAGAAGCAGTTTGAAATTCTTTTTCCATATAGTCGGCGTTGGTCACTAAACGAATACCCTTTCCCCCACCGCCGGCACTGGCTTTAATTAAAACCGGATAACCGATTTTAGCAGCCGCACGTTTGGCCTCCTGTGCGTTTTTCAAAATATCGCTGCCCGGTGTAGTGGGGACGCCATTTTCTTTCATAATTTTTCTGGCAGTGTCCTTATCCCCCATTTTAGCAATAATTTCCGAGGTTGGGCCGATAAAAGTAAGACCATGACGTTCGCACATTCTGGCGAACTCAGCATTTTCCGCTAAAAAGCCATAACCAGGGTGAATGGCCTGTGCTTTGGTAGCCAAAGCCGCACTGATAATTCTTTTTTTATCCAAATAACTTTCAGAGGCAGGGGCCTTGCCGATACAAATCGAAAGATCGGCCAAAGCAACATGGAGGGATTCTTTATCGGCTTCTGAGTATACTGCAATGGTGAAAATACCCATTTCTTTACAGGCTCGGATAATACGAATGGCAATTTCGCCTCGATTGGCAATCAAAATTCTTGTGAACATAAAAACTCCTTATGCCTTTGCAGAATCTTCTGCTACAAGAGCAAAAGAGAACTCAGCACTGACAGCCAGCTTACCGCCGACAGTTCCTTTGCCTTTGGCAAAATAAAAATTTCCCCGAGTGCGGGTGATTTCACATTCGGTTTCAAATACATCTCCGGGTTTCACGGGATTTCTAAACTTCACTTTATCCAAGCTTGTAAAAAAAGGCGTCATTTTTTCGGTTTGTCCGCTTGCCAATAAAACGCAGGCAGACTGTGCCAGCATTTCGCAGAGGATAACGCCCGGAACAACAGGATTGCCCGGAAAATGTCCCTGCAAGAAGTATTCATCTCCTTTAACGGTATATTTACCTTTAGATTTACCGTCAACCAGATTGACCTCTTCCACTAAAAGCATAGGTTCTCTATGGGGCAATATTGATTTAATTTCTTCTTTATTCATGGTGTCCCTCCTGCACAAGTATCACAGTGCCTGTGTTTTTCAATGTATAAGATATTTAAAAGCTAGAAAGCTGAAAAGCAAAATCACTCATACAATACGGAACAGCGGCTGGCCGTATTCTACGGTTTGACCGTTGCCCACACAAATTTCGGCAACGGTGCCGTCAAATTCACAAGTAATTTCGTTCATAAGCTTCATGGCTTCAATAATACAAACCACATCCCCTTTGCTGACTTTTGAACCCACCTGTACAAAAGGATCGCTGTCGGGCGATGGAGATGCATAAAATACGCCAACGGTCGGAGAGCTGACAATACGGCCTTCTTCTTTAGCCGCAGCTTTGTCAGACTCAGAAGTGAGGATAGAAGTGGGACCATCTGAAGATCCGATAATTCCTACGGAGGCCGCCTGTGAGTCTTGAATGACATGACGTAAGTAATTATTTAGCTCGGTAGAACGTTCCAACTCGATATCCATATCGTTTTCTGAAATGGAGAGTCTGGTAAGACCCGTATCCTGCATAATTCTAGCAAGCTTTTCAATTTGTTTGATATCCATAGCTTTCTCCTTTATCTTAATCCTTTATTTTTCTGAAAGCAAGGTAGGCATTATGACCGCCAAAACCAAGAGAAGCAGAAAGCGCCAACGCAATATCAGCTTTGCGGGCTTGGTTGGGTACATAATCTAAGTCACATTCCGGGTCAGGCTGTTCATAGCCGATAGTGGGCGGAACAATTCCGTCTTTCAGTGCCAAAATACAAGCAATGGCTTCTACGGCGCCGGCAGCACCAAGCATATGGCCTGTCATGGATTTGGTAGAGCTGACCATGACTTTTTTCGCATTTTCTTCTCCAAGCGCTTGTTTAATCGCCATAGTTTCACAGCGGTCGTTCATTGGGGTGCTGGTACCGTGAGCATTGATATAGAGCTTGCTCATGTCGTCGGTGCCGCCTGCTTCGTCATAGGCTTTTTTGAGGGCTTTTGCCCCGCCCAGTCCTTCCGGATGAGGAGCAGTAATATGATGTGCATCACAGGTTACGCCATATCCGGCAATTTCACCGTAAATAGTGGCCCCTCGGGCAACAGCATGCTCATAGCTTTCCAAGACCAAAATACCCGAACCTTCTCCCATAACAAATCCACTGCGGCGGGCATCAAAAGGAACACAAGCTTTTTTAGGATTTTCTTCGGTGGTGAGAGCCTTCATATTGGAGAAACCGGCAACACCTACGGGAACAATAGCGGCCTCTGCTCCACCGGCTACCGCGGCGTCTAAATAACCGTGCTTAATGGCGCGATATGCCTCGCCAATGGCGTTGTTGCCCGTGGCACAGGCAGTGGTTACCGGAAGATTTTCGCCTTGCAGGTTAAATTTAATCGCAATGATACCGCCGGCAATGTTGGCAATCAATTTCGGAATAAAATAAGGAGAAACCTTTTTAGCACCTTTTTCCATTAATACTCTTTGTTCTTCTGAAAAGGTCTGTATGCCGCCGATACCGGAGCCTACATAAGTTCCGATTCTTTCAGGATCTACAGTACCAATAATTTTGCTGTCTTCAATGGCCTGTGTAGCGGCCGCTAAGGCATATTGAGCGAATAAATCATTTTTCCGTATATCCGATTTATCCATATAAGCTGAGGCATCAAAATCTTTGACTTCAGCGCCTATTTTTACCTTAAATTCACTGGTGTCGAACTTAGAAATCAGGCCAATACCACATTTTCCGTTTTGGATGCCTTCCCAAAAATCATGCACGGTATTGCCAAGCGGCGTAATCGCACCCAAACCTGTTACAACTACTCTGTTCATTCACTCACCTCACGACATGCCCAAGCATGTTTCTTCAATATCGTTTAAAGGACAGATTCCATATAATTTATAAATTAACAAAAATAAGAAATTGACATAATTATAACACATTTAAAATCAAGATGAAACCATAAGATTACATTGCTAAGCCGCCGTCTACCTTGAGGACCTCACCCGTGATATAGTCAGAATAAGGGCCAACTAAAAAAGCAACAGCGTTGGCGATATCCTCGGGTGTACCCATACGGTTCATAGGAGTGGAGGAGAGCAGCTTGTTGTTCTCTGCAATTTCTTGTGTCATGTCCGTAGCGATAAAGCCGGGGGCCACGGCATTGCAGTTGATATTTCTGCCGGCCAATTCTCTGGCAACCGATTTAGTAAGACCGATTAAACCGGCTTTCGAGGATGAATAGTTTGTTTGTCCGGCGTTACCCATAATGCCGGAAACAGACGTAATATTGACGATTTTGCCGCTTCTTTTACGCATAAACGTTTTATAACAGCTTTTTGTCATATTAAAAGCGCCTTTTAGATTGATGTCCAAAACAGCGTCATAGTCAGATTCTTTCATGGAGAGCATAAGCCCGTCACGAGTGATACCGGCGTTGTTAATGAGAATGTCAACCGTGCCAAAGTCTGCAAGAACTTCTTTAACAGAATTTTGTGTGTCTTCCAGTTTAGAAACATCACAAATATATGACTTTACTTTTACACCCAATTTCTCAATCAAAGTGCAGCTTTCGGCGGCTTCGTTGGGGTCGCCCACGTATAAAATAGCAATATCGGCACCTAAAGAGGCTAATTTCAGGGCAATGGCACGGCCAATCCCTCGGGAACCTCCCGTTACAATGGCTGTTTTGCCTGTCAGTTCACATGATGTCATAATAGTTAAGTCCTTTCCAAACTTTTACGATAAAAGTCATTTTTAGTCTTCTGAAGTTAATAATAATTCTTGTTTTCAGTCACTGTCTTAAATCTTTGAAAATACAGCGCACAGTAATATGTATTTTTTATTTCAACTCATTAAGGACAGCGTCAAGACCGGATTTGTCTTGCACCGAAAAAACACGGACGTTTTTCAGTGTTTTCTTGACCAATCCGCTTAAGGTTTGGCCCGGGCCTACTTCTATAAAAGTATCCACACCCTTTTCAGCCATGTCCTCAAGAATGCTCTGCCAACGAACGGGGTGGTTAATCTGTGCCGTAATGCGTGATTTTGCCTCCTCAGCGGTGTAAAGCTTGGCATCAAGGTTAGAATATACGGGAATATTTGGTTCATGAAGTTCCATACTGTCAAGGACGGAAGAAAGTTCCTCTGCGGCGCTGTCCATAAAGGGAGAATGAAAACCGCCACTGACTTTTAGCAGGACGGCTCTCCCTTTTAGCCCGCCTACCTTTTGCATAAAGCTGTCTAGTTCTGCTTTTTCTCCTGCTACCACCAATTGCTTGGGGCAGTTATAATTTACGGGATACACATGCTCATAAGAAGCGCAGAGTTCTTCTACCTGTTCATTGGAAAGCTTGAGAACGGCGGCCATAGCCCCCGGGTTTTGTTCAGCGGCTTTTTGCATGGCTTTGGCACGCTGACAAACAAATTGAAAACCGTCTTTTGGGCTGAAGATTCCCGAAAAAGTTAAGGCGGCGATTTCACCGAGGGAAAATCCCGCGACATAGTCAGGCTGAATCCCCTGTTCTGTCAAAGCCATAGCGGCGGCTAAATCGACACAATATAGGCAGGGCTGTGTATTTTCTGTGACGGAAAGTTCTTCTTCACTGCCCGAAAAGCATTGAGAGGCAGTACCGGGGCGGATGGTGTCGGCAAAATCAAAAATAGTTTTGGCGGCAGGACTTGCCGCAAAGAGTTCTTCTCCCATGCCGCTGTATTGGGCACCTTGTCCCGCAAAGATAAATGCAATTTTTCCCATGATAAAGTCCTTTCTTGGCTGGTTAGCAATTTTTAGTTCTGTGCAAGAAAGCGGTTGGCAGAAGAAAGAAGTTTTTCTGCTCCGCTGATAACATCCAGAATAATATCAGCCGCAGGCTCCTCTTTTTTAACCAAGGCACTGATTTGCCCGGCGCAGAAAGAACCTGTTTTTTCATCGCCCTCAATAGCGGCACGGTATAAAGCACCGCCGCCGAGTTTTTCCAGTTCTTCATCAGAGATTGTGCTGTATTCGGCTTTAAAATAATCTTTGGCAAACTGATTGCGCAGGGCTCTGACAGGGTGTCCCAAACGTTTGCCCGTGGTAATGGTTGCCAAATCATTGGCTTTTAGAATCTTCTTTTTGTAGTTGGGATGTACGCCGCATTCTTCTGCAACCAAAAAGCGTGTGCCCATTTGCACGCCCACAGCACCTAACATCAGAGCCGCCGCCATGCCTCGCCCGTCGGCAATACCGCCGGCGGCAATGACGGGCAAATGCGTGTTATCACAAACCTGCGGGACCAGTGTCATGGTCGTCGGTTCCCCGACATGGCCGCCGCTTTCGCCGCCTTCAGCGATAACCGCGGTGGCACCTGCTCTGGTGACAAGCTTTGTCATGCCGACAGAAGCAACCACGGGGATAACTTTAATGCCTGCGGCAATCCACAGTTCCATGAATTTAGAGGGGTTGCCGGCGCCTGTGGTGACAACGTCTATTTTTTCATCGGCGACTAACTTGGCAACTTCATCGGCAAAAGGACTCATCAGCATGATGTTCACGCCGAAAGGCTTGTCTGTTAAAGAGAGGGCAATATCAATCTGTTTTTTTACATAGGCGGCGTCGGCG
>OBXM01001874.1_pt1 | contig 11100 bp, 5 predicted proteins | sample 1538141 | NCBI WGS metagenome assembly OBXM01 (sample SAMEA2580153, study PRJEB22360) | human gut metagenome | biome: human gut; feature: human-associated habitat; material: faeces | place: Denmark | collected 2008/2010 | reverse complement strand
GCGTGGTCTTTCAGGATTTCAGACTCCTGAAGGACCGCACTGTGTTTGAGAATGTGGCATTTGCCCAAAGGGTAATCGGGGTGCCTGGCCGGGTGATTAAAGAGACCGTGCCGGAGATGCTCCGTCTGGTTGGGCTGTCTTCCAAGTACAAGGCGTATCCCAGGCAGCTTTCCGGAGGAGAGCAGCAGAGGGTGGCCATTGCCAGGGCTCTCATCAATAATCCGGAAGTACTTCTGGCGGATGAGCCCACAGGTAATCTGGACAGCTTTAACACCCACGGAATCATGAAGCTTCTGGAGGAAATCAACCAGAGGGGGACAACTGTGATTGTGGTCACACACAGTCAGGAAATGGTGGATGAGATGAATAAGCGTGTCATTACCATGGAACGGGGGTCGATTATCAGTGATGAGAGGGGCAAATAAACAGCAATGAGGATCAGTACATTTTGGTATTGCCTGAAACAGGGCGTCATTAATATATGCAGGAATATTTTGTTTTCGCTGGCTTCCATAGCGACTATTTCTGCATGTATTTTTTTATTCTGTCTTTTTTTTGCCCTGGTGGCCAATGTGCAGAATGTTTCGGAGACAGCACAGACAACGGTTGGCATAACCGTGTTCTTTGACGAGCAGCTGCCGGAGGAACAGATCCTGGCAGCAGGCGATGATATCCGAAGCTGGGGAGAGGTCAGGGAGGCCAATTATGTATCGGCCGAACAGGCATGGGAGAATTTTAAAATACAGTATTTTGAGGGGATGGAGGAACTGGCTGAAGGGTTTGCGGATGATAACCCGCTGTCAGGCTCTGCTTCCTATGAGATTTTCTTAAACAGCCTGGATGACCAGGAGAGAATCGTGGAACGCCTTAACGGTATGGAGGGCGTGCGCAAGGTGCGCTATTCCAGCGCAGCGGTCGCGGGCTTTACCAGTGCGGGCAGGATGATCGGGGCGTTGTCCGTGGTCATTATCGGCGTGCTGCTGGCAGTGGCCGTGTTCCTTATCAGCAACACAATTTCGGTGGCAGCCTCCTTCAGACGGCGTGAAAATGAAATCATGCGGTTCATAGGGGCTACCAATTATATGATACGGGCGCCTTTTGTGGTGGAAGGGGTGCTGTTAGGCGCCTTTGGGGCGGTAATCCCCTTGATTGGGATGTATTTCCTGTATCAGAAAGCGGTTATCTATGTAAATGAACAGTATCAGATGATAACAGGGCTTTTCAGGCCCATTGCCCTGGGGGATATTTTCCCTTATATGGCGGGTACGGCAGGTGCGCTGGGGATTGGAATCGGCTTCTTTGTAAGCTTTTTCACGATCCACCGCCATCTGAAGGTATAGGGCGTGTCTGAAACTTTGGGAAAGGAGCGTTCCATGAAGGGAAACAGAGGAATCAGGGCAGCGGTCCTGGCCGGCGGCCTTCTCATGGGAGGGATGTGCGCATTTTCTTCCTATGCCACGAACGTGGAGATTGAGGACGCCAAAAAGCAGGTTTCGGCCCTGGAAGAGGAAAAGAAAAAAGTAGAGAGCACCCTGAACCAGCTGGAAACGCTGAAAGCGGATACGGCTGCCTATGTAAAGAAGCTGGATGGCAGCTTATCGGAACTGTCAGATGAACTGTCACGTCTGGAGGCACAGATTGCGGTTAAGGAGTCAGAGATAGGGACAGCAAAGGCACAGTTAGAGGAAGCAAAGGGTGTGGAAGAACATCAGTACAGCACCATGAAGCTGCGCATTAAGTACATGTATGAAAACGGGGAGAGCAGTTTTGTGGATATGGTCATGGAGTCCGGAAGCATTTCCGAGCTTCTCAACAGGGCTGAATATGTGAGCCAGATTGCTGAATATGACAGGAAGATGTTAAAGGAATATGCGGCTGTAAAGGATGAGGTGGCGGACAGGGAAAAGAATCTTGAGGAAGAACACCAGGGACTCCTGGTGCTGCAGGAGACCACCCAGGCCAAACAGGCGTCCATGCAGAAGCTGATGGATTCCAAAAAGTCAGAGCTGGATTCCTATAATTCCAAGATCGCATCGGCCCAGTCTGAGATTGACCAGTACAATGCGGACATCAAAGCCCAGGAAGACCAGATGAAGAAAATCGAGGCTGAGATGAAGCGCAGGGAAGAGGAAGCCAGGAAAAAGGCAGAGGCGGCCGGCAAAACGTATACCGTATCAAATTTGGGGAATATTAGTTTTAAGTGGCCCTGTCCGTCCAGCAGCCGTATCACCTCCAATTTTGGGGACAGGGAATCGCCCACAGAAGGCGCTTCCAGCAACCACAAGGGAATGGATATCGGCGCTGCAACAGGGGCGGATATCATTGCGGCGGCTGACGGCGAGGTGGTGATTTCTACATACAGCTATTCAGCTGGCAATTATATCATGCTTGACCATGGAGGCGGCGTCAGCACGGTTTATATGCACTGCTCCAAGCTTTTAGTGGGGGTGGGGGAGAAGGTGAAGCAGGGGCAGGTGATTGCAAAGGTGGGGTCCACCGGCTATTCCACCGGCTCCCACCTGCACTTTGGGATCCGTTCAGGAGGGACTTATGTGAATCCCCGCAGTTATGTTAGCCCCTGATACGTCATAAGTATAGATTAGAAGGGACAGATAGGAGACTTAAATTGGATAATCGCGATTTTAATCAACAAAGAAATATGGATGGGAACAGCAATCCGGCAGGTGGCGCCGGCGGCAGATATCCCGGCCCGCAGCCGGATCCTGATAAAGGATGGCCGGGCAATGAAGGACGCCCGGATAATGAGGGACGTCCGAACAACGAGGGACGCCAGGGCAATGGAAGGAACCGGTTTTGGGCAGGGGTACTGGCCGGAGCCTTAGTTACTGCCTTTGTGGGCCTGATTGTGGTGGGGATGTCGGCCGGCATATACATTTTCGGAAAAAAGGTGCTGAACCATCAGCCGGGTACCCAGACAGAGGGTCGGGCGCCTGCGATTTCAAGCGGGGCCAAGAAGCCGGAAGGCGTGGATTTTGGGCGTGTGACGGCCAAGATGGATTTAATCCAGCAGATTATAGGGGAATATTTCCTGTATGAAGAGGATGCGGATAATGTGGAGGATTTCATCTACAGGGGCATGCTGGCAGGTCTGGACGACCCATATTCTGTGTATTATTCGGAGTCGGATTATAAGTCCCTTCAGGACAGCACCAAGGGCACCTATTCAGGTATCGGCGCCATGATCAGCCAGAACCGCACCACCGGCCTTTGTACCATCGTAAAGGTGTTTGAAGGATCGCCTGCCCTGGAAGCAGGCATGCAGCCCGGGGACATCATCTATAAGGTGGGGGAAACCATGGTTGCCTCTGAGAGCCTGGATGTGCTGGTGAATAACTATATCAAGGGCGAGGAAGGCACGCCTGTAAAGATTACGGTTTACCGCGCGGATAAGGATGAGTATGTGGACCTGACCGTGAAACGGCGCAAGATTGAGGTGCCCACCGTGGAGCACAGGATGATGGATGGCAATATTGGATACATTGCTGTCAGCGAGTTTGACATCATCACAGTGGAGCAGTTTGAGGCTGCTGTGGACGAACTTCAGAAAAACGGCATGGAAGGTCTGATCATCGACCTGAGGAGCAATCCGGGCGGTGTCCTGGACGGAGCCGTGAAGATGGCGGATTACCTTCTTCCAGATGATATTTCCAAGTACGACAAGGGAGAGGGCAAGACCCTGATTGTGTACACGGCTGATAAGAATGAGAAGGGCGATGTATATACTGCGTCCGACAAGCATGAGCTTGACCTGCCCATGGTCATCCTGATAAATGGAGACTCTGCAAGCGCTTCCGAGGTATTTACAGGAGCCATGAAAGATTATGACAGGGCAACCGTGGTGGGGACCACCAGCTATGGAAAGGGAATCGTACAGAACCTGATTCCTCTGGGTGACGGCTCTGCAATTAAGATTACCACTGCCCATTATTATACACCAAGCGGATTCGACCTCCATGGAAAGGGGATTGAGCCGGACGTGGCAGTGGAACTGGATGAGAAGCTTAAGACCCAGGCCGTGGTGAAGCCGGAGGAGGATAACCAGATCCAGAAGGCGGTTGAAGTGCTGGAAGGTAAACTGGGGAAGTAGACGGCATTGGTTTGGTTAAGGAAAATGGGATATATGGGAGTGGTCTGCCGGCGGCAGCCACTCCTGTTTTAATGTATTGATTATCCGGAATGGCGGCTGTTGGGCCTGATCCGCGGCCGTCAGACCTGGTTCCTGGCCACTTGGCCGAAGTTTGGCTGTTTTAGGGAAGATGGTCCCATTAAAACATACAGGAATCGGGAAAACAGAACAAACATTCGGTTGCAGTCTATACTTTCTAATGGCAATCTGTTATAATGAATGAAGTGTATACGGTTATGGATATTTCCCCAAAGCACATAGGAGGACGGCTATGGTGTCAGATATACGGAGAAAGATTAAGAAGGCGATTGCAGAGGACGGGACAGTCCTGTTTGTGGGGGCAGGCATATCCACGTGGTGCGATATTCCCGGATGGGGCAGGCTTTTGGAGGATATGGCTGATTATGTTGACCGCGTAGGCGGGGACTCGGCTGGAATCAGGAAATATAAGGACAGCCAGCCGCTGCTGGCAGCGGATCTGGCAAAAAGGGAGTTGACCGGGGAGCAGTATCACGGCTTTTTAAAGAGTGAGATGCGGGTCAGGACATCCAAACCAGGGGAAATCCATCAGCTTCTTCTGGACCTGGGTATAAATTGTTATATCACTACAAACTTTGACCGGCTGCTGGAGCGCGCAATCAGGGCCAATGGAAGGCGCGGCAGGCGCAAAGGTGTTGTTACGAATACGGATGTACAGCAGTGTGTGGATCTGTGCACCATTAAGAGCAGGAATTTTGTATTCAAACCCCATGGGGATATCATGGATGGGGACAGCATCATTTTCACAAACAGCGATTACAGGGATATGTATGAGAACGGCGGCAGGTATTATGCCCACAGGACCTTGGATACACTTCTGGCCACAAGGAACGTCATCTTTGTTGGCTTTGGGCTGACCGATCCCGATTTCCTGCGCATCATGGACCGGTTCCGCAATGATTATAAGCAGGGGGTTGCGGAGAAATATGCAATCATGCCGGATGTTCCGGCAGAAGAGATGAATTACTGGAAAGCAGCCTACGGCATCCAGATCCTCAGCTATGATACAATCCCTGCCGTGAATGGGCGGGATTACAGTACTATTTTCAAGGTACTGCGGGAACTGGCACCGGCGGGGAAGAAAAACAGCTTGACTGCCAAAGACGGCAGGGAGGCACCGGATGTCATCACACAGAGGCAGAGGAAGGGGCTGGCGCTGTACGCCCAATCCGTCATGGCCAGATTTAAGACCAATGAGGAGAGCATATTTCCATTGGAGCTCTGTCCGGATTCATGCATGGGCCTGGTACAGTCCATATCCACGGAAGAGATGCTTAAGAGGGAGGTCCGTGGATTCGCCCTGACAGGGAATCCTGGTTCAGGAAAGACCTTTTTCATGAAGCGGTACTGCGCGGCCCAGGCAAAACGTCTGTTTGACTGGTGCAATACCAGTAAGCGCAGGGATATGCCTTTTATTCCGGTCTACATTGACTTGAAGAATTACTGCGGTCCGGGCAGCATTGAGAAGGAGATTGAGGATCAGTTCCCGGACACGGTGCAGATACATCAGTGGATGGAAGCTGGTAAGGTTTTGTATCTCCTGGATTCCTATAATGAGATGGAATCACGGTATATGGAGGACGGCAGCTGCCGCTCCGACCTGGAGCGCTATATCCTTTTTAAGGAAGCAGTGGTTGCGTCCCGTACAGGAACAGGAGGGCGTACGTCCAGGTCCTACCGGATGGTGGCGGTTGAGGAATCCTATGTAAGGGATTATCTGGAGGGCAACGGACTTGGGAGACTTGCGGATTATCCTGCCATTATGGGGATTTTCCAGTCACCCTTGTATTTCCAGCTGCTGCAGGCCAACAGGATTAGCGTGGATGAGTCCAGTACTGTAAAAGATATCTATCTGTCCTATTTCCAGTACATAATGGGAAGTATAAGGGAAAAAATGGGGATTTCAGCGGATATTATTGCTGCCCTGGATGATTTTGCATTTGAACTGTTCAGCCGGGGAGCAGAGACCTTTACATTGGATTCGGTTTCTGACTGCATGAAACAGGCAATCCCCGGACTTGCCGAGAAGAAGAGCAGGGAAATGTTGAATTTCCTCATGGACCGCTGTCGGTTCCTGGTGCCGCTTCCTGAGAACAGGGCCATGTTTTTCCATCAGTCCGTGACGGAATTCCTGGCTGCCGTCAGTTTGGCGTCATGCGGGAACTGGAGGCAGCTGGCTGCAGATCATCTTGAGGATTTACGGTGGAATCAGGTATTTCTGTTTGCAGCCGGATTCTTTGAAGGGGAGGATGCATTGGAATACATTTCCGTCCTTCTTGGAACAGACAGCGTTCTGGCTGGCCAGGCAGCGGAATATGTGCAGGGCGGGTGCGCTGAATGCGTAACGCTGATCCTTGAGCATCTGTACCAGAATGCTGATACAAAATTGCTGGACTATTATATCTCCCTGGAAGAAGCTTCTGTGCGGCTTCCGGTGACTGACAGACATGAAGGGATCCTGCGGAGGCTGGTGGAAAAAGGAAATCTGCTGGGAGGCATGGCAGCGGGATGGCTTTTGGACTTACTGGGCAATACTATCAAGGAAGAACTGATTGACCTAATATTCATCCACTGTAAGGATGACTATAATTTTGTTACAAGGGCAGCAGGCGCATTAAGCGGTTATATTACGGCTGAGGACTATAAGGAAATCATTCTGAAACTCCGGGATTATGAGATCGGTTCCGTGGACGGCCTGTTTGGATTTGATGAACTGTCAGCTGCATTCTCCTTAGGGCAGATAGTTGAAATATTCCAGGACGCAGGGATGTTAAACCATGTACAGCGGCAGGTGATGGCGCAGATATTACAGAATGAATGTTCACAGGAAGCCTTTGACCTCTGCCTTAAGTATTATCTGGCTGGATGGGACGAGATGCTGTTCACGCTTTACCTGTCCGTCCGGTTCCATGATTATCTGCCCGGACCTTTCTGCGAAGGATTAATACTCAGGCTGATGCGTGAGATTGAATGCGGAAAGGATAAGTGGGCAATTGGACTGCTCCATTCCCTGTACCATAAAAGCGATGAGGCTGCCAGATATGTCAGGGGCAGGTTAAAATATACCAGTGGGATTGTAAGGCTTGCCTTTTATTACGTCATAGGGAAAAACAGGACAAATTCCTTTTTCAGTACATTTATCAGCATGCTGTATTGGGAGGAACTTCCGGATGCGATGATTTCCGCTTTTGATGAGGCTGACTGGAGGGAAAGTGCGGGCAGTGTTATCCGGGTGTTATATGAGCAGGACCGGATTCCCGCATTGACCCGGTTCCTGGACAGCCTGGAAAGGAATAAAGGAGCCTTCAGTCTGGACGCGGAGACACTTTGCATCCTGCTTACTGTCATCCGGTCCTTTGATGAACCCGACACAAGATACGAGGTGGGGAAGTTCGTGGGAGCACAGGGGGAACGCGGGACTTTGATGAAGATGTACTACCTGCTTGATGAAGGCGTAAAGACCTGGATGCGGTTTTACGTCCTTCCATATGTGGGATATCTGGAAAGAGAAGACTTTACAGAGGAAGAAATCCGGCGCATGCTCAGGGATCTGCATGAGTATGACCTGGAAAAGGATATTGTGTACACAGACGAGCTTCTGCTGGTCAATATTGCGGATGAGACATTTATCAGGGACGTTCTGGAGCCGATGCTGGCTGATGATGAGGAAGTTGTGAGACGGAACATGGCGGTGGTGCTGGAACGGGCAGGAGAGATGTATTCCAAGAGGTATGTGAGCAGGTGATGGATGGGCGGAGGATTACAGACTGGTACAGATTTCTATCTAATAGACATGCTTTTTAATGGGTTACCAAGGAGGTAAAAACACATAATGGAGTTCAAATTACACAGTGAATATCAGCCCACCGGCGACCAGCCGCAGGCCATTGAGCAGCTGGTTGCAGGCTTCAGGGAAGGCAATCAATTCGAGACTTTACTAGGGGTCACAGGGTCTGGCAAGACCTTCACCATGGCGAATGTAATCCAGCAATTACAGAAGCCAACCCTCATAATAGCCCATAACAAAACCCTGGCCGCCCAGCTCTACAGTGAGTTCAAGGAGTTCTTCCCGGAGAACGCCGTAGAGTACTTCGTGTCTTACTACGACTACTACCAACCAGAGGCTTACGTTCCGTCCACTGACACCTATATTGAGAAGGATTCATCCATCAATGATGAGATTGACAAGCTGCGCCATTCGGCAACAGCGGCCCTGTCAGAGCGGGAGGATGTGATTATTGTGGCGTCCGTGTCCTGTATCTATGGACTGGGCAGTCCCATTGACTATAAGGAGATGGTAATATCGCTGCGCCCGGGAATGACCAGGGACAGGGATGAAATCATCCACAAACTGATTGATATCCAGTATGACCGCAATGACATGGACTTTAAGCGTGGTACGTTCCGGGTAAGGGGGGATGTGCTGGAGGTATTTCCTGCATATTCGGACAGCGCGGCTTACAGGATAGAATTTTTTGGGGATGAGGTTGACCGGATAACGGAGATTGATACCCTGACCGGCGAAATCAAAGCCCAGCTGGGGCATATTGCCATTTTCCCGGCATCCCACTATGTGGTACCAAAAGAGAAGATGATGGAGGCAACTGAGAATATCCTGGCTGAACTGAAAGAACAGGTCGCATTTTTCAAAAGCGAGGACAAGCTGCTGGAAGCACAGAGGATTTCGGAGAGGACTAATTTCGATGTGGAGATGATGCGGGAGACTGGTTTTTGCTCTGGTATTGAGAACTATTCACGCCACCTGACAGGCGGGCTTCCCGGTGAGCCGCCTTGTACGCTGATTGATTACTTTCCGGAGGATTTCCTGATTATCGTGGATGAGTCCCATATTACGCTTCCTCAGGTCAGGGGCATGTATGCCGGGGACCGGTCCAGGAAATCAACATTGGTGGATTATGGTTTCAGGCTTCCGTCCGCGTTGGATAACAGACCCCTTAATTTTTCTGAGTTTGAGGAGAAAATCAACCAGATGATGTTTGTATCCGCTACCCCGTCCGTATATGAACGTGATCATGAGCTGATGCGTGTGGAACAGATCATCCGTCCTACCGGGCTTTTGGATCCGGAAGTCACCGTCCGCCCGGTGGAGGGCCAGATTGATGACCTGATTTCTGAAGTGAACAAGGAAGTGGCAAACCATCATAAGGTGCTGATTACCACATTGACAAAGCGGATGGCAGAGGACCTTACGGATTACATGCGGGAGGTGGGAATCCGGGTTAAATACCTGCACTCGGATATTGATACGCTGGAACGGGCCCAGATCATACGTGATATGCGTCTGGATGTGTTTGACGTGCTTGTGGGCATTAACCTTTTAAGGGAGGGACTGGACATTCCTGAGATTACCCTTGTGGCAATCCTGGATGCGGATAAAGAGGGCTTCCTGCGTTCAGAGACTTCCCTGATCCAGACAATTGGCCGTGCGGCCAGAAACTCAGAAGGACATGTAATCATGTACGCGGATAAGATGACTGACTCCATGCGTGTGGCCATCGGGGAGACCAACCGGCGCAGGCAGATCCAGCAGGCATATAACGATGAGCATGGAATTACGCCCACAACCATTAAAAAGGCGGTCCGGGACCTGATTGCCATATCAAAGGCAGTGGCGGACCATGATGAGAAGTTTAAAAAGGATCCGGAATCCATGGATGAGAAGGAACTTAATAAACTGGTTAAGGAGTTGGAAAAGAAAATGCGCCAGGCCGCAGTGGAACTTAACTTTGAGGAGGCTGCAAGGCTTCGTGACCGTATGATAGAAATTAAAAAAATACTTATAGATATGGAATAGTTTGTAACTTGTCCTTTCCACGTTGATTGTGTTTGAAAAATGTAATATTCTTTTAAGGATTATTAAATTGTACAATATCATTTGCTTTATTATAATAAAGATAAGCAATTGGTAGAAAATTCATATAATGGTGGATAGGAGGAGTAGTTATGAGAAAAAAGAAAGGCATATGCTTAATGCTGGCAGTTGTCATGGCAATCAGCACCGGATTTACCGCCTTGGCGGCAGATACGAAGATTGATACGGTGAAGCTTACATTTTCATATGACAAGGCACCTGCAAGCGGGGACGACATAGGCAATATCAAGGTAAAGGCAGACAGCAGTGAATTTTATGTGGAATCAGCAGAGTACACGAATTCAGATGACCAGGATACCTGGACCGTGGGGGATGTACCGGAGGTGAAGATTGAACTGTCAGCCAAGGATGGCTACCGTTTTTCTTACACATCCAAGAGCCATTTTAAATTTACAGGATGTAATGCCGAGTTTAAGAAAGCCAAGATTTATGACAGCGGCGCGTATATAGAGGTATATGCGGAGCTGAAGCGTATTGGCGGCAAGCTGGAAGGCGCAACGGACCTGGACTGGGAAGATACCACGGCTGTTTGGGAGGAGATTGAGGGAGCCAAAAGTTATGATGTAAAGCTTCTCAGGAATGACAAGACAGTGACAACTGTGAGCACAACCAGAACATCCTATGATTTTGCAGGATATTTTAACAGGGAAGGTGATTATACCTTCCGGGTAAGGGCAATATCACGGTATAACAGTAAGGCTGGTGAGTGGTCTGAGGATTCCGGTTCCTTTTATGTGGACGAGGATGATCTTGGACGGTACGGCGGCAGCGGACGTTGGGTCCAGGACCAGAAGGGGTGGTGGTATGCCTTTGATACCGGCGGGTATCCCTCGTCCTGCTGGAAGCAGATTAACGGAGCCTGGTATTATTTTAACAACTCAGGTTATATATTAACAGGCTGGCAGCGTCTGGACGGGGATTGGTATTATCTGAATCCCAGCGGCGCCATGACAACGGGCTGGCAGGCCATCAATGGTCAGTGGTATCATATGAACAGCAGCGGCGTGATGCCGACCGGCTG
>OBXM01001870.1_pt1 | contig 11111 bp, 10 predicted proteins | sample 1538141 | NCBI WGS metagenome assembly OBXM01 (sample SAMEA2580153, study PRJEB22360) | human gut metagenome | biome: human gut; feature: human-associated habitat; material: faeces | place: Denmark | collected 2008/2010 | reverse complement strand
ACCGACTGGGTGGATGAGATTTCATGCCGGTTCCTCAAGGAGCTGACCGCGTAAAAGGAGGCAATGCGCTTTATGCAAGCATCCAAGCTGTTCACCCTGCTGCCGGAGGAGCTGGTGTGCACCCCCGACGGCATGGCCATCGACAGGGACGGCAATCTGATTCTGTCCTGTCCCAACTTTGCGGATCTGTCCATGCCCAGCTGCGTGCTGAAAATCGACAAGGACCGCAACATCAAGAAGTGGTTTGACGTGCCGCGCAACGAGTACACCGGCGAGGCCCGGGCCATGGGCATCGAGTTCGGCCCCGACGGCGACCTCTATCTGGTGGACAACGCGGGCTGGACCGGAGAGCCCCACATGGTGTTCACCGGGCGCATCCTCCGCCTGCGGCTCAACGACGCGGGGGTGGTGAAGTGCACCGTGGTGGCCGACAACATGGAGCACCCCAACGGCATCCGCATCTGGGGGGACTACATGTACGTCACCCAGAGCTGCATGACCCGCCAGAAGACGGACAGCGGCAAGCTCATGAGCTGTGTCTACCGCTTCCCCCTGGACGCCGAGGGCATCCACTGCACCAACACCCTGGCCGATCCCCACATCTTCCTCACCTTTATCACCGAGAACCCCAAGTGCCAGTACGGCGTGGACGGCATCGTGTTCGACCACGACGGCAACCTCTACGTCGGCAACTTCGGCGACGGGGTGGTGCACAAAATCACCTTCAATCCCGACGGCTCGGTGAAGGAGAACCGCAAGTGGGCCTGTGATCCGGCCAACCTGAAATCCACCGACGGCATGACCATCGATCCCTACGGCAACATCTACGTGGCCGACTTCTCGGCCAACGCCATCGCCCACATCACCCCCGACGGCCGGGTGACGCGGATGGCCTGCTCCCCCGACACCGACGGCTTCCACGGCGAGCTGGACGAGCCGGGCGAGCCGTGCGTCTGGGGGGACAAGATCATCGTCTCCTGCTTCGATCTGGTCACCGACGAGGAGAAGGTCAATACCGCCCACGAAATGCCCGCCACCATGGCGATGCTGGACGTGGAGCCCTAGCGAGAAACATAAAAGCCCGCCCACCCCAAGCCGGGGCGGGCGGGCTTTTTTCGGCACACGGAGAGGAGGCGCTCTCAGGGGTGAATGATAACCTTGCGGGCCTGCTTCTGGACGATGTAGTCCAGGCCCTTGCCGTAGTCCTCCAGCGGCAGCTCGTGGGAGATCAACTCCTTGACCTGCACCGCGCCGCTCTCCAGATACTCCAGCGCCCGGCCAAAGCAGTGGGTCTGGGCGAAGGAGCCGAGGATGGTGTACTCCTGGCTGAAAATGTCGTAGGGGCTGACGGGTACCTTGGCGTCGGCGGCGCAGACGCCGTAGGCCACAATCTTGCTGCCCATGTGGACAAAGTGGAAGCAGGACTCGAACACCGAGGCGGCCCCGGTGGCGTCGATGACAATGTCGAAGCCCTTGGGCATGATGGCCTTGATCTCGGCGGTGTGCTTGGACGGGTCGGCCTTGTCCATGACCACCAGGTCGGTAAAGCCGTACTTGCGCAGAATGTCCAGCTTGTCGGCGTGGGGATCGGCGATGACCATGCGGCCCGCCCCCGCCCGGCGGAGCAGCTGGGCCAGGATGATGCCGGTGGGGCCTGCGCCGAACATGAGGATGGAGTCGCCGAAGCGGGGGGCGATGCGGTCCACGCCGTGGACCGCGCAGGCGGTGGGCTCGGTAAAGGTGGCCTCCTCAAAGGACAGCTTGTCGCTGAGGGCGAACACCTTGTCGTGGTTGATGAGCACATACTCGGCAAAGCCGCCGGGCATGTTGCAGCCGTGGGAGTTGAAGTTCTCGCAGTACAGGGGCTTGTCGCTGCGGCACGGCTCGCAGTAGCCGCACAGCTCGGTGTTGTCGGCGGTGACCCGGTCGCCCACCTTCCACTCGGTGACGGCGCTGCCCACTGCGTCAATGACGCCGGCGAACTCGTGGCCGTTCACCAGGGGGAACTTGGCCAGAAAGCTTCCGTCGTGGATGGTCAGGTCGGTCTTGCAGATGCCGCAGGCCTTGACCCGGATGACCACCTGGTGGGGGCCGGGCTCCGGCTTGGGCAGATCTACCACGGCAAACTGCCGGGGGGCGGTGTATTGAATGGCTTTCATGCGTGCGCTTCCTTTCCGTCCGGCCGCGGCCCGCTTACAGGCCCTTGCGGCGCTTGCCCAGGGTGTTGGCCATCATGATGCCGTCAAAGACCATCTGCGGGTTGACGGCGAAGGGCTCCACGTCCCAGTAGGAGTGCATGGAGGTCTCGGCCACCTTCCTGATGTCGGCCTCGGTGGCGTCGGGAATGCCCAGATCGTCAAAGGTGGTGGGCAGGCCCACTTCCTCGAAGAAGGTGTACAGCTCGTCAAGCTCCTCGGCGGGGGCGCCCTCCACGATGAGCTGCACCAGGATGCCGAAGGCCACCACTTCGCCGTGCAGCAGCTTGGCGCAGGGCTCCAGGACGGTGATGCCCTCGGCGATGGAGTGAGCTCCCGCGCAGGAGCCGTTCTGCACGCCCAGGCCGGACAGCAGGGTGTTGGCCTCGATGACATCCTCCACGTCCTTGGTGCACAGGCCCTGCTCGGCGGCCAGCTTGGCGCTGACGCCCTTGGTCAGGATGGTCTCGTGGCACGCCTTGGACACGGCGATGCAGGCGATGGTCTGGTGATAGCCGCTGTTGACGTAGTTGGGGGAGGCGGACTGCACGTTGGCCCGGCACTCCGGGTAGGTGGACAGGGCGTCGCCCATGCCGGCCACCAGGAAGCGGGTGGGCGCCTTGGCCAGAATGTCGGTGTCCAGCAGCACCAGATCGGGGTTCTTCTTGTAGTGGCGGGCGCCCACGTGCTCGCCCGCGGCGGTGTAGATGACGGACAGGCCCATGGCAGGAGCGTCGGTGGAGGCGGTGGTGGGGACAATGATCACCGCCGCGTTGTAGTTGTCGGCCACGGCCTTGGCGGTGTCCATGGTCTTGCCGCCGCCGATGCCCACCACCACGTCGGGGTTCAGAGCCTTGGCCAGACCGGTGCAGCGGAGAATCTCCTCCTCGGTGCACTGGCCGCCGAACTGCTCGCACTGGATCTGGCTGTCGCTGCCGGCGTACAGGGCCTCGAAGCGCTTCTTGTAGTCGGCGAAGAAGAACACGTCAATGAGGAAGAACACCCTGCGGCCGTAGACCTCGGTATGGGTTTTCATGTTCTCCAGCTCATAGCGGCCCTGGATGTAGCGGCTGGGGGAGCCCCAGGCGCGGGTGGAATGCTGCAGCATGGACATGGAAATGACCTCCTTATTATGTAAACAAAAATCGGATTGGTTTAGTTGCCGTCCAGCAGGGCGGGCAGCTCGTACAGGCTGTTCAGCCGCCACCGGGCCGGGGACAGATCCTGCGCCCCCGAGTCGGGGTTGTATACCGCCGCGCAGGCCAGACCCGCCGCCACGGCGGAGCGGACGCCGCTGCCGCTGTCCTCCACGGCCAGCACCGCGCCGGGCGGGGCAGGGCGATAAGGGGCGGGGGCGGGCTTGAGGGGCAGGCCGTCGCTGCCGGTGACGATCACCGCGGCGTCCTCATACATCCCCAACTCCCGCAGGCAGCGCTCCACATACCAGCGCCAGGAGGAGGACACCACCCCAAAGGGAATGCCCCGGCGGCGCAGGGCCGACAGAGCCTCCTCCAGGCCGGGCATCGGCCCCACCCGGTACTCCTCCAGCAGCTGGCAGACCAGCCGGAAGTGCCGCTGGGACAGCTCCTCCGCGGTGGCCGGCCCGCCGAAGCGGGCCACCAGAGCCTCATAGAGCTGAAGGTTGGACTTACCCGCGATCTCTCCGGCGTCCGGGGGCGCGCCCCCGGACAGGCTGCGGGCCAGCTGTGCATAGGCCATGCGGTGGTATGGCTCGGTGTTGCGCAGGACGCCGTCCAGATCAAACAGGACGGCCGCAAAGGGCGGGGCTACACCTTCCATTTGGGGTTGTCGATGACGGCAGGCCCTCCGTCCCGCTCCACCACCAGCTTCCGGTAGCCCTTCTCCTCGATGGTGCCGTAGTCGTGGCCGGCGTCCCCCCGGTAGACGAAGAACATCACCAGAGGCTCGGTGCCGGTGTTGATGCTGCGGTGGGCCCAGCGTCCGGGGACGTAGAGGGCCTCGCCGGGGCCGATCTCCTTCCAGTCCACCTGGCCCTCGGGGGTCTCCATCAGCATCATGCCGTGGCCGCTGAGGCCGTAGTAGATCTCGGAGGTGTCCAAGATGGTGTGAAAGTGGCCCTTGGTCATGAAATACTCCTCCCCCACCTTTCCGGGGTAGAGGATGGTGGTGCCGAACTGGAGCACGCCGGAGTCGTCTTCGGGCAGATCCAGGCCGTAGAACTCATACAGCAGGGGGTCGCCCCCCTCCACCATGGCCCGGGCCGCCGCCTCATTGGCAAACTGGGCGGCCATGTCGGACACTCTGCGCTGGGTGGGCTTGACCTTGCCGCTCGTGCAGAAGCCGCTTATAAGGTCAAAGTCCAGCACAAACGGTTTTACATCGGACATAAGAGGCACTCCTTCTTTCTTACTTGACGATCTGGCCGCGGATGCTGCGGTCCACCGTAAGGGCGATGGCCGCCAACACAAAGATACCAAAGACAATGTTCTGATAGTAGGCGTTGACACCGATAAAGTTCATGCCGTTTTCAATGATCGCCACGGTAAACACGCCCAGGATGGTGCCCAGCTCGCTGCCCTTGCCGCCGGCCAGCGAGGTGCCGCCCAGGGCGCAGGCCGCCACAATCTTTAGGGTAAAGGGGTCGCCGATGGTGGGGGCGCTGGAGCGGAGGTTGGCCGCCAGGAAGATACCGGCCAGAGCGGCCAGCACGCCGTTGATGGCAAATACCAGAATCTTGGTCCTATCCACGCCCATGCCGGCCACCCGGGCAGTGCGCTCGTTGCCGCCGATGGCAAAAATGGTCCGTCCGCTGGGGGTGTAACGGGTAACACAGTGGATGAACAGGATAATGGCGATTGCCACAATCAGGGGCAGGCCCACCACACCGAAGGCGATCTTGTACCACTCCACGGTGCCCCACAGGGCTTTGGGCACCGACTCGGGGTTCTGCATGATGAGGAGGGCCACCGACTGCCATAGGGACATAAAGCCCAGGGAGGCGATGAAGGAGGGTACCTTCAGCTTGACGTGGATGATGCCCAGCGCCAGACCGGAGGCCAGGCCAAACGCCAGAGAGACCGCCATGGCCGCCAGGCTGGTGAGGAGAGGATTGCTGAAGCTGTCCTGGAAGGCCAGCATCAGGTGGATGTAGGTCACGTTGGATACGGAGCACACCGCGCCCATGGACAGGTCAATGGAGCCGAACAGAAGCACCATTGTCATGCCTGCGGACATAATCATCAGAGGCGCCGTGTCGCGCAGCAGGTTTTTGAGGTTGCTGGTGCCCAGGAAGTTGTCCTGGGTCAGGGAGAGGGCTACCAGCAGAATAATGATGGCCGAAAAGCTGAAGTATTTTGTGATGTTGTCCCGCAGCCATGCACTCCTGCCGGACACATTGGGAGTTTTTGTCTTCATAGCTCGATTCCTCCTTACATCATCAGGCTGACCACGTCAACCTGGGAGGGCTTGTGGTCGGCGGGGGCGTCAAATTCGCCGGTGACCAGGCCGTCCTTCATGACGAGCAGGCGGGAACACAAGCCGATACATTCGTCTGTTGTATCGCCCAGTACGATTACAGCCTTGCCCTCATCCGTCATGTCGCGGATCAGGGCGTAGATCTCCTCCTTGGCGCCCACGTCGACGCCGCGGGTGGGGTGGTTGAGCAGCAGGATGTCCGCACCGCTGGCCAGGGCCCGGGAGAATACCACCTTCTGCTGGTTGCCGCCGGAGAGCTGGCGCAGCAGCGCCTGGGGCCCGGGGGTCTTGATCCGCAGCTCGCCAATCCAGTGCTTGGCCTGCCTGCGCACCGCCGCGCCCGAAACAAAGGGGCCTTTGGCCATCTGCTTGGCGTTGGACAGGGCAATGTTATCCTCCACCGATAGGGTAGAGACGATGCCCTCAAACAGGCGCTCCTTTGGGATCATAAGGATGCCCTCCCTCAGCGCCTGCTTGGGCGAGCGGAAGCGGACGGCCCTGCCGCGGACCGAGATTTCCCCGAAGGAGGGCTTCTCGTCGCCGCAGAGCACCTCGCACACTTCTTCCGCGCCGGAACCCACCACGCCGCACAGGCCCAGCACCTCTCCCCGGTGAAGCCGGAAGTTGACATGCTTGAAGATTCCGTGCAGGCCCAGGTCTTTGGCCTCCAGAAGTACATCATCCTGGGGTGCGGTCTGGCGGTCCAGATGGTAGTACTCCGTGGTGGTGGACTGGCCCACCATCATTTCGTACAGCTTGGCCTCGTCGGCGTCCCTGGTGTCCAGGCTGCCCACGCTGGTGCCGTCCTTATAGACATAGATGCGGTCGGTGACCTCCAGAATCTCGTTGAGGTGGTGGGAGACAAAGATGACCGCATGGCCCTGGGCCGCAATCTTGCGCATCTGCTTGTAAAGGTTTTCCACCTCAGCCTCGTTGAGCACGGAAGTGGGCTCGTCCAGCAGGATCAGACAGTGTTCGCTGCCGGACTGCTTGGTGACGTTCATAACCTTGGCGATCTCCACCATCTGGCGGGTGGCGAAGTTCAGATCGCTGACCTTTTTGGTGGGGCTGATGTTGGTGATGTCCACCGCGGCCAGCACCTCGGCGGCCGCCCGGTTCATCTTGGCCCAGTTGATGACGCCGGCCTTCCTGAAGTCCTTTTCATGGCCAAAGAAAATGTTCTGGGCCACGTTCAGGGTAACAATCAGGGACTGCTCCTGAAAGACCATGCCCACGCCCGCCTTGTTGGCGTCCATGGGGGTCTTGGGTTCATAGGGGGCGCCGTGGAAGCTCATGGTACCAGAGGTCTGGGGCTGGGCGCCGATAATGATCTTCAGCAGGGTGGACTTGCCCGCGCCGTTCTCGCCCACCAGGCCCACGATCTCGCCGGGGTGGATCTCAAGCTCCACTCCCTTCAGGGCCTGGGTGCCGCCAAAGGTCTTGGTGATGTCCTTGGCGCTGAAGAGGACCTCCGTTCCAATCCGGCGGCCGTCCTTGGTCACGGTCTCCGCCACTGCGGAGGGGCCGTTCTTGCGTTCCAGTTCACTCATTCTGCCCGCCCCCTTATTTGCTGATGACCTTGGCGCCGCGGGCCGCAGTCAGGATGACGGCCACCAGGATGATGACACCCTGGACGCCGGTGCGGATGTTTGGGTTGACGTTCAGCATGACCAAGCCGTTATCCAGCACCGTCATAATCAGCACGCCAACAATGGTGTTGACCACGCCGCCCTTGCCGCCGGCCAGCGAAGTGCCGCCGACCACCACGGCCGCCTGGGCGGGAAACATCTTGTCGTCGCCGATGGCGATCTGGCCCTGGCCCAGGCGGATAGCGCCGATGACGCCCGCCACGCCGAACAGGAAACCGGCCAGGGTAAACACGCCGATTTTGACTTTTTCCACGCTGACGCCCACAGAGCGCGGAATGTTCTCATTGGTGCCCACGGCGTAAATATGCCGGCCGAAGGCGGTATACTCCTGAATAAAAAAGCACAGCAGGAACATCACAATGGCAACCCAGGTGATAAAGGGGATGCCCAGGAAGGTGGTGGTGGGCAGAGCCGTAATAACGGGGTCCTTGATCGTGGGAGGATGCCCCTGGTAAGAGACCATACCGATGCCCTTGCAGATGTACATAAAGGCAAAGGAGGCCATGAAGGAGGGGATTTTGAGGTAGACGTGGCACAGGCCGATGAGCAGACCGCAGAGCATGCTCACACCTACCGCAATAACCACGCTGAGGAAACCCAGATCGTACGCAAATTCACTGTTGAGGACAAAGCAGGCAAACAGGGAGCCCGCCATGCCCACGCTTCCGTCAATGGACAGATCAATGCTGCCCAGCATAATGACAAAGGTCAGTCCCAGGGCCACTACCAGGGGCAGGGCCATCTGGTTGAGAATATTCATAATATTCTTGGGGGAGAGGAAGCTGGCCCCACAGACAATGAGAAAGACAACCACAAGACAGGCCAGCACGATCAACGGTGCCAGCTTCATCATTTTTGCGCTGCGGTTTTCACTCTTGATGCGTTCGGCGAACTCTTCCGTGATGGTCGCCGCAGGATTTAATTTCATCATAATCGTCGCTCCAATTTCGCTCTAGGACGGACCACTCCCTCACACCACGGCAGCGATCTCTGACGGCGAGACTTAATATGAAGCCGGGGCTGGGACCACGATCCCAGCCCCGGCCGTTCTGACTATCCGTTATTCAGGATTGGTGCTCCGGCCGGTCACCCGGCCACGCGGCAGTCAAAGGGACGGCTGAAGTCAAACTCCGGCTTGTAGTTCTGCCAATCCTTCGCGGCCTCGGGGCTGTCAATCAGCACAGTGGGGGTGGCAAACTCGCGGAAGTCGGCGGGCAGCGCGGCGGGGTCCAGCAGGCCGGCCCAGGCCGCGTAGCAGATGGCCAGGGTATAGCCGCCCTGGAGGTATCCGTTGGAAGAGACGGTAGCGGTGGCCTCGCCGTTGGCAATGGCCTCCACAATATCGGTGTTGGCGTCAATGCCGCACACGCCAACCTTACCCTTCAGGCCCGCCGCGTCCAGCGCCTGTAGAGCTCCAGTGGCCATATTGTCGTTGGCGCACCAGATGCCGCCCACGTCGGGGTACTGGGTCAGCCAGGTTTCGACCAGAGCCAGAGCCTCGTCGGTGTTCCAGTTGGCCGTGTCGTCCGCCACGACCTCAATGTTGGGATACTCCTCCAGAGCCTTCTGAAGGCCCTCATAACGGGCGTTGGACGCGGTGTTGCCCAGCAGGCCCTGCACCACGAAGATCTGGCCCTCGCCGCCCATGGAGTCGAACAGGGCCTTGGCGATATTGTAGCCGTTCACCACGTTGTCGGGGGAGGTGTGGATCACCCAGTTGGGGTCCAGATCGGAGGGGCCCACATCGGCGGGCTTGTTCCAGGCCGTGCCCAGATAGCCGCCGGACTCCGCCATGGCTTCAGCCAGGGAGTAGGCAATGGTGTCCTCGTTGGGATCGGCGTAGGCAATGGCGTTGCCGTTGGCCTTGGCCGCAAACTGGCGCATGTTGTCGACTTCCTTGGCGCTGTCGCCCTGGGAATCCAGCACCTGCATCTCATACTTCTGACCGATGGAATCCAGATATTCGGCAAAGAGCTTCATGCCCTCGTTGATCGTGGCGATGTACGGGTTCTCCAGACCGCGGACAGAGACGGCCAGGTACAGGGTGGTGTCCAGCTTTTCCTGTGGGATCTGGGCGGGATCGATCACAAAATTGGCATAGTCTACGTCGTTCTGGGCGGGAGTGGTCTCGCCCTGAGCCGGGGTGGTTTCACCGCCGCCAGTGGGGCTTTCAGCCGGATCTGTGCTGCTGCCGCAGCCGGCCAGCAGTCCGACCAGCATGGATGCGGAGAGGGCCGTTGCAATGAGTTTCTTCTTCTTCATTCGGGTGTTCCTCCTTCTTGTATTGGGTTGCCTTGCTTACAAAACGGCCGTTGTCCGCGGCCGACTTTGTGTTTATGGTATCCGGTTTGCGCCGGACTGCGTTGCATTGATACTATGTAGTAACATATCGTTGCCCTTAGTATAGCTCAAATTTTAAACTTGTCAATATAGCTTTCATAAATTGGTGCATAATTTACGCTTTTTCACTGTCCAAATTATTGATTCTGCACACAAGCGTAATAGGAACCGTTTTTGTATCATAATATATGCAGTATCATACCGCTTATTTCCTTCCTTTTCCATGGAAATATGTATAAAACTCATTTTATTTTTACATCTAATTTAGTTGCATTTTTAAATGCTTTGTGTTATGATCTCTCTTGTAAATACATGCTGCTTTGTTTTTATCTTGTTATGTAGTGACATTCCAATATTACGATATTCATTAAAGGAGGGCCTTTTTTATGAAAACGCTGGTCGTCGAGAGAGATGGCAGGATTACCGTTCACGAGGTCAACAAGCCCCGGTACAACGAGTATCAGGCGCTGGTTAAGACCATTGCCTGCGGCATGTGCGGTACCGACATCAAGCTCATCCACCGCACCTTTAAGGGCTTCCCCGAATCGGTCTACCCCATTATGCTGGGCCATGAGGGCGTGGGCGAAGTCGTGGAGGCGGGCTCCAAGGTCAAAGGCCTTAAAGTGGGCGACAAGGTGCTGCTGCCCTTTGTGGATCCTGACCCGGAAAACCTGCCTGGGCTGGGCTCCGGCTGGGGCGCGTTGAGTGAGTACGCTGTGGTGTGCGATCCCAAAGCCCCCTGGCCCGGCGGCGCTCCCGACTGCGCCTTTGCTCAGACGGTGCTGGACGACGATCTGGACCCCGTGGACGCCACTATGATCGTCACCTTCCGTGAGGTGCTCTCCAACATCCGCTATTTCGGTATCCAGCCCCAGAACTCCGTGGTAGTGTTTGGCTGCGGCCCTGTGGGTCTTACATACCTGAAGTTTATGAGCCTGCTGGGTGTAAAGGATCTGGTGGCCTGCGACATCCTGCCCGAAAAACTGGAGCAGGCCAGGAATTACGGTGCTACTCACCTCATTAACAGCAAGGAGTGCGATGTGCGCGCCGAGGTGCGCAAGCTTTTCCCCGGCGGTGTGGACTACGTGCTGGACGCGGCCGGTTCCCCCGCCATTGTAAACCAGGGCATGGGGCTTATCAAGGACCGAGGCTCAGTGCTGTGCTACGGCGTGCCCGAGAAGGAGGAGGTCACCATCGACTTCAGCCCTGCCGACTACAACTGGCGCGTCATTTACCAGCAGATGCCCCGCAAGCGCGAGGAAGGCGAGGCCCACGCCCAGGTGGTAGAGTGGATGCGCTCCGGTGAGCTGAACATTAAGGACTTTATTTCCGACTACTTCACCTTTGACCAGGCCGTGGAGGCCTACCAGAAGCTGCTGGACCGCAAGATTCTGAAAAAGGGCATTATTACCTTCTAAAAAGTACAATGAGAGGCCCCCGGCGCGTTGCGCCGGGGGCTTTTATAATGGCT
>OBXM01001868.1_pt1 | contig 11128 bp, 6 predicted proteins | sample 1538141 | NCBI WGS metagenome assembly OBXM01 (sample SAMEA2580153, study PRJEB22360) | human gut metagenome | biome: human gut; feature: human-associated habitat; material: faeces | place: Denmark | collected 2008/2010 | reverse complement strand
TATACTTTGCGCGAATGCTTTTTCAGCAGACGGGTCAATTCAGCCACGTCGATGGGCTTTGCGATATGCGCGTTCATGCCGCATTCCAGACAACGCTGAATGTCCTCGGCAAAGGCGTCCGCCGTCATGGCGATGATGGGGACCGACGCCGAATCCGCGCGGTTCAGCCCGCGAATCGCCTGTGCAGCCTCATAGCCTGTCATGTGCGGCATCCGGAGATCCATCAGGATAAAATCATAATAACCCTCCGGCGATTCCCGGAATTTGTCCAGACAGATCTGTCCGTCTTCCGCCCATTCCAGCTCCACACCCAAATCGGACAGCAGTTCGCTTGCAATCTCCCAATTCAGCTCATTGTCCTCTGCGAGCAGGACACGGCTGCCGGAGAGGCCGGCGCCGTGGCTGGATGCAGGCTGATGCGTGGCTTCAAGGCCCATATACTGGCGCAGGCCATAAAACAAAGTGGATTTGAACAGCGGCTTGGAAATAAAACCGCTGATGCCGGCCTCACGCGCCTCTTCCTCAAATTCGGTCCAATCGTAGGCGGAGATCAGCAGAATCGGGATTTCGCTCCCAAAGCTGCGCCGTATCTCCCTGGCAATCTGGAGGCCGTCCATATCCGGAAGCTTCCAGTCCAAAAGAATAATCTGATAGTCATTGTGCTGCCGGTGGCGCTGAACGATCCGTTTCATCGCGCTTTCTCCGCTCAGCGTTGATTCGGCATTTACTCCGATCGACTTTAATGCGCTGACGGCGGTCTGGCATAATACCGCGTCGTCGTCGACTACCAGCATGTTCCAGGGAGGAAGCACCATGTCGGCTTCCGGAAGGGCGGCCTTTTCAAGGTCGATTGTGATGTGGAATTCAGTGCCCTTATTCAGTTCACTCCGAATGTCGATGGTCCCGCCCATCGCATCCACGATGTATTTTGTGATCGCCATTCCAAGGCCGGCGCCTTCGGTCTTGTGGATTCTGGCTTCATCCGCACGGCTGTAAGATTCGTATATCCTTTGCAAAAATTCCGGGGACATGCCGATCCCGTTGTCTTTCACTTTAAGGTGCGTCCGGACAAAATTTTCGCCGCGCGGGGACGCCTCTTCAAAGAGAGAAAGCTGAATGGAGCCACCCTCGGGCGTATATTTGGTGGCATTGGACAAAAGGTTCAGCAAAACCTGGTTCAGGCGGACGCTGTCGCAATATACGTTTTCCACCGTGATATTTTCTATATGGACGTCAAAGTTTTGCTTTTTGGTTTTGATCTGCGGCTGTATGATGCCGACAACGCCTTCAACAACTTCTTTCAACGAGATTGCTTCCAGCGTCAGGGTCAGCTTTCCGCTCTCGATTTTGGACATGTCCAGCACATCGTTGATGAGCCCAAGCAAATGCCGGCTCGACAGCGAGATTTTGCGCAAACAGTTCTGCACCTGCTTACGGTCGTCTATATGCGCCGTTGCGATGGCAGTCATGCCCACGATCGCGTTCATCGGCGTGCGGATATCATGGCTCATATTGGCCAGAAATTCGCTTTTGGCCTTGCTTGCCTCAAGCGCCGCCTGGCGGGCCTTTCCCAGCTCCTGCAGCTGCTGGCGGGTCAGGAAAAAGTACCGCAGAAAAATCAGCGTCAGGAAAAGCAGGATGGAGCCGCAGGCAAGCAAAGTGATGAAGGTGCGCTGCGCGCTCAGGTCGTTGATGCTTTCGTCCAACATGCCGTAAGGCATCACCGAGATGAGGTACCACTCGGAGTGCGGCAAAGGCTTGCCGTAGATCTGCAGGCTATTTCCGCCCGTGTCGAGCGTTACGGTGTAATCCTTCTGTTCTTCCAGCGCCGCGTCAAGCCCCTCAAGCGGACCGCCTGCCGCGGAAGAGGCAGGCAGCGCGCTGAAATATCCAACCAGCTCCGTATTGGAGTTGGCGATCACAAGGCTGCCGTCCGGGCGGATGATATGGCAATAGATCAGAGCATCCTGATTTTCTGAAAAAAGAAAATCGCTGATATATTCCAGGGGCACCGCCGCGACCAAACCGGTGCAGGCTTCGCCGTCCTGCATCGGATAATCCGCGTCGATCCCGAACAGCACAACTTCGTTGCCGGCGGCGTCCACGCCAACGGCGACACGCTGCTCGCCCCGCCTTAATGCGTCCACGAAGGGCGGCGGGTTGACCGGCTGGAATGCTTCCCCGCAGAGCGTTTCAAATCTGCCGTCTGAGGTACAGAGAGCCAGATATTCGAAACCGCGCACCTGCGCCCTGTATACGAGATCTGCATACATGGCTTCCTTGTCGGCGCTCTTCGACGGGACCACGGACACGATGCCTTCGACCTGCTCAAACCGCAGTTCGATGATGTTCTCAAAATGCCGGGCCATCTGTTCGCTCATCCCGGACATATAGATCTCGCCGACTTCATGGATGGTCTTTGTGCTTTTCCGGCTCATATAGACACCCAGCATGGCAAAAACACCCATGCTGAAGACAAGAAGGCCGACGAAGCTGTATATCAGAAACCGCGTAGTATTCTTTTTTGCCAAGCTGCTGTCCATCTGCGGCTATCCCTCCCTGCACGTCTTGTAGGCTTCAACTGCACGGATGATCTGATGATAGTCGTCGGAGAGCTGCGGCATTCCGGCGGCTGCATTTTCAAAATCTCCGGCCTTAAACGCTTCTGTCATTCGGCTGCTGCTTTCGTACAGTCTGGTGAAAGAAAGGTTCCGGCAGATTCCTTTGAGCGTATGGACAAAGCGCAATGCTTCTTCGTAATTCCGGTTTTGCAGGGCCGTTTCCAGAGAGCTGAAGCTTTTGTCGTCTAAAAATTTGAGAACGAATTTCTGGACGGTCTGCTCACGCTGCAGCCTGCCCAGCACTTCCTTGTAATCTCCGCCGAATTCCGCATAGCAATCTCTTAACTCCATATCTCGACATCCCTGCCTTTGCCGGTATTTTCCGTTTGCGTGCTCACAAAGCCGGCGATGGCTTTGTTCTTACTCTTTTTTGCCTGATACATAAGCCTGTCGGCTGTTTCGAACAGCTCTGTTGTTTTTCCCACGCCGTATGCCCCGCCGAGGCTTACGGAAACGTGAAGCCCGGGGTGCTCGGCTATCGTCAGCCTGTCAACGGCGGCCCGAATCTCTTCCAGCTTTTTCCGGAAAACATCCCCGGGGAGCCGATGGAAAATGATTACGAATTCATCGCCGCCATAGCGGATCACGGCGTCCGTTTTCCGCACGCACGATGAGACCGTTTTGGCAATGCGGCGCAGGACGATATCTCCCGCGTGATGCCCGTAACGGTCGTTGATGTGTTTGAAAGAATCAACGTCGATGACGACAACGGCCTCGATGTCGTCAGAATCCCGAAACTGTTCGTCATAATAGCGGCGGTTGTAAACTTCGGTCAGCGAATCGGTATATAACAGCTGAAGCGTCTCCGATGACGGCGGCACCAGAGAGACGCTGTGCTCCCGTGCGAATAAATTGTCATAGTCTATCCGGCCTTTCGTGTCCCGCCTGTGCCTGGCATTCCGCTCAAGCGCCGCTTGTCCCAATTCGCTTTCAAGCGTGTCGGAAATTTCCAGCAGGCACTGCAAAAGGGTGGGGTTAAACGCTCCGCAGCGGCCCTCGAAAATCATCTCCAGCGCTTTGCTGTGGGAGTACGCTTTTTTATAACAGCGTTCACTGGTCAGAGCGTCATAGACGTCTGCCAGGGCAACCACCTGGGCGGCAATGGGGATTTCATCTCCCTTCAGGCCGTCCGGGTAACCGTTGCCGTCGTATCGTTCGTGGTGCCAGCGGCAGATATCGGAAGCTACTTTGACAAGCGGCGCCTCCTGCTGGTCAAGCGGCAGTTCCGACAGCATTTTTGCGCCGATCAGCGAATGCCCCTTTATGATTTCGAACTCCTCGGCAGTAAGGCGTCCGGGCTTGTTCAATATGTCCCCTGAAATAGAGATTTTTCCGATGTCATGAAGCGATGACGCGGTACTGATCAAATTGATATCGGTTTGAGAGAGAGGATACCGGTCCGTATGCCGAAGAAGATCCTTCAATAAAAGCTCTGTGATGGTTTTGATGTGCAAAACATGCAGGCCGCTTTCGCCATTGCGGAATTCTACGATGTGAGAGAGGATCGAGATCATGAGGTCGTTGTTTTTCTCCTGCTCGTAAAATTGTTCGGCGATGATATTTTCAAGGTGGCGCTGCCTGGCATACAAAAGCATCGTGTTCGAGATGCGGCGGCGCACGATCGCCGCGTCAAAAGGGCGGCTGATATAGTCAAACGCGCCCAGGTCGTAAGCGCGCTTTATGTTGGCGGGGGAGTCGTCGGCAGAGATCATGATGACGGCGAGCGTATCGTTCAGGTGATATCTGTTTATATACGCCAAAACCTCAAACCCGTCCATTTCGGGCATCATGATATCCAGAAGCAGAAGCGAAAAATCTCCGCCGCACTGTGTAAGAAGATCAATTGCCGCCGCGCCGTTATCGGCTTCGACGATATCGTATTGATTCTCCAGAATATCCACCAAAAGCGCCCGGTTCATTTCGGAATCGTCTGCAATCAGGATTTTTTGCTTTTCCATTGGGAACCAATCTCTTTCACAAATGAATTTCTATCTATTAGTATAAAGGAGCGGTTTGGGGCATAGCAACAATGATATTGGTAAGGGAAGCGAATAGCTTTGGCTTTTGGGCCTGACAAGCAGGGATATAAGGGTTATAATATCCTTAAAATAGCTGCGGCGAAAGGGAATGGTTAAAACAGATGCGGGAAGGGGGAGACGGAGCGTGGAACATCAGGAGACTAAATTTTCATTTGTATACAATGAGGTCAAACAGCGTATTCTAAACGGCCAGGTCCTTCCGGGAAACAGCCTTCCGTCTTCCAGGATGCTTTGTGATCAATATCATGTAAGCCGGTATACGGTCAACCGGGTTTTTGACGCGTTGAAAAAAGATGGACTGATCGAGATACAGCCGCGCTTGGCGCCGGTCGTCCTCGACGGGGAGAAAATGCCAGGGTCGGAGCATATACTGCGGGATATTTTGAAAAAAAGAGAAGGGCTTGTACAGATATACCGGACATGGACCTTGATCCTTCCGCCGCTTCTGGTGTTTGCAACGCAAAACTGCAGCCTGGAAATGATGCCCCATTATAAACAGGCGATGCGCGTATCGCGCATTGGTGTCGCAGCCGGCGGCTGGCGTGCGTTTTCTGCTTTCGACAGGGACGTATTGAAAATAGGCGGAAGCCCTTTGCTCTGCGACCTCTATTCAACATTTGAACTGTACCACGATTTAACGTTCTTTACAGAACAATGCCCCTGCTTTTATGATTTTTTTCCCCGGGGCTCCGTGCCGTTTGCAGGTGTTATCATGGATATCATGAAAGATACGGACCCCGTCGTCAAGCACGGCCGGCTGACGGCCCTGTATCAAAGGCTCACAAGTTCAATCGAATGTACGCTGAAGCATCTGGCGGAGACTGCTCCAGATTGTCCGCCGCCGTCTGAAGCCGCATTTTCATGGCGGCCGCTGCGCGGTAAAGATTACTTTTATATGAGGATAATCAGCGACCTGAACCAGAAGATCGGCAGCGGGGAGTATCCGCGCAGGACGTATCTTCCTCATGAAAAAGCCCTGGCGGGCCAGTATGGCGTTTCGGTATCAACGGTCCGCAAGGCATTGGCGGAGCTGGAGCAAAGGGGCTTTGTGAAAACGCTGAACGGGAAGGGAACTGTAGTAATAGAGCCGGATTCTTCCCGGGTAAGCCAGGTGATCTTCAGCTCACGGCGCACAGAAGAAGCCATGCGGTATCTTCAGGCACTGCAATTACTGGTGCTGATCATCCACCCCGCGGCGCTTTCTGCAGCGCCGCTGTTTGCCGCAAAAGAACTCGATGAGCTGGATGGAAAATTTGCGATGCCCGATTCCATTTGTATCGTTGAGATCGTTGAGGCGATTTTAAAGCATGTCGAATTGGAACCCCTGCGTATCGTGTTGGCCGAAACCTTTCGCCTTACGGAATGGGGGTACTATATTGCTTACTATACGGACAGGAGGCAGGCGCTGGAAGATCTCAACGGGCGGGTTGCCGCTTCGGTCCAATATCTGCGCGCAGGCGACGCCGCTTCCTTTGCGGACAGTATTGCAGATTGTTATCGCCATGTTTTAAAGCGAGCCAAGGTATACATGCTGGAGAATTATAATTTTTATAAGGCGGCGAGCGTCCGCATCCCGGAAAAATACTGAACGCTTCGCTGCGCCCGGACAGCGCAGGCGCCGCGGAGACAAACAAGAAACCGCCCCTTATATGGCTGTCAAGCCATATAAGGGGCGGTTTGCTGAATCAAAATACGATGGAAAAGCGGGGTGTATACTCCCTTTTAACCTTTAATAGCAGCCTGTGCGGCGGCAAGGCGCGCGATGGGCACGCGGAAGGGGGAGCAGCTCACATAGTCCAGGCCCACGCGGTGGCAGAACTCGACGCTCGTCGGGTCGCCGCCGTGCTCGCCGCAGATGCCGAGGCCCAGCTCCGGACGGGTCTGGCGGCCCAGCTTCGCAGCCATCTCCACCAGTTTGCCTACGCCGTTTTGGTCCAGGTGCGCGAACGGGTCGCTCTCGTAGACCTTGTTGTCGTAGTAATAGCTGAGGAACTTGCCCGCGTCGTCGCGGCTGAAGCCGAAAGTCATCTGCGTCAGGTCATTGGTGCCGAAGGAGAAGAATTCGGCTTCCTTGGCGATCTCGTCGGCCGTCAGGGCGGCGCGCGGGATCTCGATCATGGTGCCGACCTCATATTTCATGTCCACACCGGCCTCAGCAATCAGCTTGTCCGCGGTTGCAACAACAACGTCTTTCACGAACTTCAGCTCTTTCACTTCGCCAACCAGAGGGATCATGATGTGGGGCACGATGTTGTAGCCGCACTCCTTGATGACGTTGATGGCCGCATTGATGACGGCGGTCGTCTGCATCTCGGCAATTTCCGGATAAGAAACGGCCAGGCGGCAGCCGCGGTGACCCATCATCGGGTTGAACTCATGCAGGCTGTCGATGACATTGCGCAGATGCTCCACGGTGATGCCCAGATCCTTTGCCAGCTCAACGATGTCCTCTTCCTTGGTGGGCAGGAACTCGTGGAGGGGCGGGTCCAGGTAGCGGATGGTCATCGGGCGCTCACCCATGACCTTGTACATGGCCTCGAAATCGCTCTGCTGATACGGCAGAACCTTGGCCAAAGCGGCCTTGCGGGCCTCTACGTCGCGGGCTACGATCATCTCGCGCACAGCCTTGATGCGGTCGGCTTCAAAGAACATATGCTCGGTGCGGCACAGGCCGATGCCTTCCGCGCCGAACTCGACGGCCTGCTTGGCATCGCGGGGGTTGTCCGCGTTGGCAAACACTTCCAGCTTGCGCGCGGCGTCGGCCCAGCCCATGAAGCGGCCAAAATCGCCGGAGATGGAGGCTTCCACCGTGGGCACGGCCTCGCCGTAGATGTTGCCCGTGGAGCCGTCGATGGAGATCCAGTCGCCCTCGCTGTAGGTCTTGCCGAAAAGCGTGAAGCATTTTTTGTCGTAATCTACGACGATGTCGCCGCAGCCGGACACGCAGCAGGTACCCATACCGCGGGCCACAACGGCCGCGTGGCTGGTCATGCCGCCGCGCACCGTCAGGATGCCCTGCGCCACGGCCATGCCTTCGATGTCCTCGGGGCTGGTCTCCAGACGGACCAGAACGACCTTCTTCATCTTGCCGCTTTCAACAGCCTCTTTGGCTTCGTCGGCGGTGAACACCACCTGGCCGCAGGCGGCGCCCGGAGAGGCGGCCAGGCCCTTGCCGATGACGGCGGCGGCCTTCAGCGCGGCCGGGTCAAACTGCGGATGCAGCAGGCTGTCCAGCTGCTTGGGCTCCACGCGCAGCACGGCTTCCTTTTCGGTAATCATGCCCTCGTCCACCAGGTCCACGGCGATCTTCAGCGCGGCGGCGGCGGTGCGCTTGCCGTTGCGCGTCTGCAGCATATACAGCTTGCCGTCCTCGATGGTGAACTCCATGTCCTGCATGTCGCGATAGTGGTTCTCAAGCTTGGTGGCGATGGTCACGAACTGGTCGTAGACCTCAGGCATCTGGTCTTTCAGGTGGCTGATGGGGGACGGCGTACGGATGCCGGCCACCACGTCCTCGCCCTGGGCGTTGATGAGGTATTCGCCGAACAGGGCCTTCTCGCCGGTGGCGGGGTTGCGGGTGAACGCCACGCCCGTGCCGGAGTTCTCGCCGGAGTTGCCGAACACCATGGCCTGTACGTTGACGGCGGTGCCCCAGTCGTAGGGGATCTCGTTCATGCGGCGGTAGGTGTTGGCGCGGGGGTTGTCCCAGCTGCGGAACACGGCCTTAACGGCCTCGATGAGCTGCGTCTTCGGGTCGGTGGGGAAGTCCGCGCCCATTTTTTCCTTGTAGAGAGATTTGAATTTGGCAACAAGAGCCTTCATGTCGTCGGCGTCCAGCTCCACGTCCTGGGTGACGCCCTTGGCTTCTTTCATCTCATCGATGATTTTTTCGAATTCGCTTTTGTTCATCTCCATGACAACGTCGCTGAACATCTGCACAAAGCGGCGATAGCTGTCATAGGCGAAGCGGGGGTTGCCCGTCTTTTTGGCCAGACCCTCAACAACTTCGTCGTTCAGGCCCAGGTTGAGGATGGTATCCATCATACCGGGCATGGAAGCGCGCGCGCCCGAACGGACGGAAACCAGCAGGGGGTTGGCGGGGTCGCCGAACTTCTTGCCGACGATCTCCTCCATCTTGCCGATATACTCGTAGATGTCGGCCATGATGCCTTCGTTGATCTGGCGGCCGTCGTTGTAATACTGGGTGCAGGCCTCGGTGCTGATGGTGAAGCCCTGGGGAACAGGCATGCCGGCATTGGTCATCTCGGCAAGGTTAGCGCCCTTGCCGCCGAGGATCTCACGCATGTCCTTGTTCCCTTCACTGAACAGGTACAGGTATTTTTTGTCACTCAAATTTCTCTACCTCCAAATTTTTTTGTGCACGGGAAAGCCCAAAACCCATTCCCGTGCACGAATGAACAAAAAACTTGTCCATTTGCACACATCATTATAACAAAAAGCGGCGGGCAATGCTACTGTTATTTCCCTGTTTTTTATTGTATTTTAACGCGCAATTTTGAATTTTTGGTGCAATTTTGCCGATGCCCTTGCAAAACGCCCGGAATATCGTAAAATAGAAGTGTATAGATAAGCGTTATCGAACTCTGCGGACGGGCCTTGCGCGCGCCGCACATCAAACCAGAAACGGGGGCGTTTGTCCATGGAGAACGAAGCAATAACAGCATACCGGCAGCGCCGGGCGGCATTTGAGGCAACGTTTGAGCGGCACCTGGCCGCGGGCGTTGTTTTTTATTCCGCCGACGGCATCCTCATCGACGACACGGTAGAGATCGCGCCGGGCGCGGTCATCCTGCCGGGCACCATCCTGCGGGGGGAGACAAAAATCGGCGCGGGCAGCGTCATCGGCCCGAACAGCCTGCTGGAAAACGTGACGGTGGGCGAGAACGTGAAATTCAACGCCAGCCAGGGTTATGACAGCGTCATCGAGGGCGGCGCGGCCATCGGCCCGTTTGCACATATTCGGCCGGACAGCCGTGTGTGCGAAAATGTGCACATCGGCGATTTTGTGGAGATCAAGAATTCCACTGTGGGCAAGGGCACCAGCGTTTCGCACCTGACCTATGTGGGCGATTCCGACGTGGGCAAATACTGCAATTTCGGCTGCGGCGTGGTCACCGTCAATTACGACGGCGCGGCCAAGCACCGCAACACCATCGGGGATTATGCGTTCATCGGCTGCAATACGAACCTGGTGGCGCCCGTGAGCGTGGGCGACGGCGCGTACACCGCGGCGGGCAGCACCATTACCGACGACGTGCCCGCGGGCGCGCTGGGCATTGCCCGGGCGCGGCAGGTAAACAAGCCGCAGTGGGCGAAGGGCAAGCTGGAAAAGTTCATCGCAAAGCAGCAGGCAAAGGAAGAAGCCGGCTCGAAATAAACTTTGAAAACAGAATAAGGACAGAATGACGGATGATGCGGAAAGGACGTGCGCGGGTATGAATCTTCACGGCAAGGATATCAAGATCTTCGCGGGGAATTCCAACAAGCCACTGGCGGCGGCAATGGCGGAGTGCCTCGGCATCACGCTGGGACGCAGCGAAGTGGGACGCTTCAGCGACGGCGAGATACAGGTCTCCATCCAGGAATCGGTGCGCGGCAGCGACGTTTATGTGGTGCAGAGCACCTCAAGCCCTGTCAACCGCAACCTGATGGAGCTGCTCATCATGATGGACGCTTTCCGGCGCGCGTCGGCCGGGCGCATCACAGCCGTCATTCCGTATTACGGCTACGCCCGGCAGGACCGGAAATCCCGCGCGCGGGACCCCATTACGGCCAAGCTGGTGGCGGACCTGATTGTAACGGCGGGAGCCGACCGCGTGCTGACCATGGACCTGCACGCGTCGCAGATCCAGGGCTTTTTCGACGTACCGGTGGACCATATGTACGGCGCGCCCATTCTGACGCCCTATTTCGCACGCAAAATGGAGCCTTACCATGACAACGTGACGGTCGTCAGCCCGGACCTGGGCAGCGTGGCCCGCGCCCGTGCCTTTGCCGAACGGCTGGACGTTCCGCTGGCCATTGTGGATAAGCGGCGTCCAAGGGCAAATGTTTCTGAGGTGATGAACATCATCGGCGAGGTGGAAGGCCGGGACGTGGTCATCGTGGACGATATGATCGACACCGCGGGCACGCTGTGCAATGCGGCCGGCGCCATTAAGGCGCGCGGAGCCAAGAGCGTGACGGCCTGCGCCACCCACGGCGTGCTCTCCGGTCCGGCCATCGGGCGCATCCGGGACAGCGCGCTGGATGAGGTCGTGCTGCTGGACACCATCGCCCTGCCGCCGGAAAAACAAATTGAAAAGATCAAGGTGCTCAGCGTCGCGCCCGTGCTGGCCGAGGCAGTGGCGCGCATCTATTCCGACAAGCCCGTCTCCACGCTGTTTGTGTGAGCGGCGCGGCTGAAATAATACAATACAAATGCAGCGGCACGGCGCGGTGCGCCGT
>OBXM01001867.1_pt1 | contig 11129 bp, 24 predicted proteins | sample 1538141 | NCBI WGS metagenome assembly OBXM01 (sample SAMEA2580153, study PRJEB22360) | human gut metagenome | biome: human gut; feature: human-associated habitat; material: faeces | place: Denmark | collected 2008/2010 | reverse complement strand
TGGCCGCGATGTCCGCCAGGATCCCCTGGTAGCGCTCCAAAAATTCACGGGTCATTCACCTTTCCCCCCATACAGTATAGCGTTCCACACTTTCCCATTGATGGTCTCCCTCATGTGTGCGATTCCATCCTCATACGGAATTTTCTTCTTTTCGCACTCATTAGCAAGCTGCTTTGCCATGTACTTGGTCACACCGAATATTTTCATAGTCAAGGCTATGCACTCACTTCGGGTCATGGGCATCAGCCTCCTTTTTCCATTGCTGCTTTAATCTCCTTTTAGCCAGCCTTTTATGAAACTTCTTCATCTTTGCCCACCCTCGGTGATTTCTTGCCCAACACGCGCACCTGTGGGAGAACTCAGATTGATACGGGATTTTCCCTTTGTATACGTTAGCTTGTTTCATTGTTTTTTATCCTTGTTCTCCTCAATCTGCCGGACTTGGATTTCCTCGCTCATTAAAATCCCCCTCTCCCAGCCGCCGGAACAGGTCCCAGTATTGGCAGCACTCGCCCCGCATGGCTTCCGGCAGGTGGTAATATTCGCACTTGTCCGCCTGGCTGGGGCCGAACACACAGAATTGGCATTGGTCAATCATGGGCGGTCTCCTTCATAGCTTCGACATCCAGGACGATGGCAATTTTCTTCCCGCCGCAGGTAGTCATACAAACGCATTTTTCCGGGAGAACGCGATAATCATTCACCGCCGCGTCCCTCTCCCTCTTGAGCCTGCCGTTCTCGGCTTGGAGCTGTTCCAGGGCAGATATGGCTTCCGTCACCACATTTTTCTGGCAGGCATTGCAGGATGGTTGTATCCCGTCAATGGGGCAACTTTGTATGGCAGGGCATTTAAGCCTAGCAATCAGCTTTTCAATTTCCATCAGGGTTCCTCCTCTCCCTCCGGCGGGCGGCGGTCAGGCGGTGTAGGAAGAGGCATCCAGTGGGTGACATTGCCTGCATCGGTACCAATATCCGTCATCCATCTGCCCCATAGAATCCAGCCCACAGACGTTCCTATGCGCTCACAACGCACGATAACCCTGTGCTTTTCTTCCGGCAGCCTCTCCTCCACGCTCACCCACTCGTTCGGCTGGGTGAGGACGGGAATCGCCTGGAACGCTTCTTCCGCAGTGTCAAAGAAGCAACCGCCGAGTGGCAGGTCGTGAGCGCCAGTACACAAAATACAATCTCCCCATCCATCATGGTGAATCGCATAGCACAACCCGCTCCACGGGTCTGATTCATATTCGCAGCCAGGACGTCCTTTGTAATTCCCCTCATCGTCATGGACACCAACAAATAAAGTTCTTTGTCCGCAAAATGGACAAATATATTTATCAATCGCAACTGCCATCTTTCATCGCCTCCCATCTCTCCATCACCATCTGCACGGCCTCGTCCGTAAGGGGGCGGCCACAATTCAAGCAAAACCGTCCATTCAGTTCGATGTCAAACGCCTCGTGGTCCATGTGCTGGTTACATATAGCCATAGCTCTAAACGCAGGAATGTGGAGTTTCAGCACACCATCTTTACACGCCAGGCATCCCGGGAACACCTTCTCCACCTGCTCCCTGGTGATGGGGCGGAGGGCGGCGATATTCTGAATCAGCTCCATAATTTGAGAGCGCAGTTTATCTTGGATTTCTTTTTGTACATCCTGGTCTCCAAATTCATGCGTCAAAATCGGACGGCCAAGAGTATCCTCACAAAATTTGTGGACATCTGAAAAATCTGGCACAAGTAAAAAACCTGTGTATGCTGATAGCAAAATCGCTTCTTCCCGCGTCATGCTCATGGCTGGCACTCCTTTCCATTCGGTTAAAACCATCTAAAATTCAACTCTTCGTCTAACATTGCCCACCGGAACACCTTGTCATCCGGGTAGATCAGGCCATCATCTTCCAGCTGAAAGCGCCGGTCAAAGTCGTGGACGGTGTGGCCGTCAGCGTGGAATGTAATCGGGCTGTCCTTGTCCCATTTGAGCATGAGCGCCCAGTATTCCGGGTAGTTCTTGCGCAGGAGCCGGAGCTGCCCCGCGCCCTGGTTGTGGCAAAACCAACACCCGCCTCGCGTTGCTGTGGTGTAGATGGGTGATAGCAGGTCGTTGTCTTAGCACCATTGGCGGCAGTCGGCTTCTGTCCATCCGGCTTCTACAAGTGGCGATAGCTTTGTTTCTGTGAGCGTATGAAAAGCCGATATCCGTCAGCAAATGCCACAAGGACGGCAGCCCGCTCTCCTCGTCGATGGAGTCGGTATTTTCCAGGTAGGCCAGCCAGTGGCGGTAGGCGGCATCCCGGTAGCGCTGGGGCTCTACCCGGCGCCAGTTGTCGGGGTCTTTATATTTCGTGCAGCCAAATTCTCTCACTTTAGTGATTGCCCAAATAATCTTGGGCGACACCAGGGTGGGCCTGGGCTTCCCCGCATCACGCTTGGCGGTTTGGTCACCGGGAGCGCCTCGCAAAACGCTTACATCTAGCTGCAAAGCGTCTGCAATTTTTTCTAAGGTCTCAATTTTGGGGTTCCGTTCTCCCCGTTCCCACTGAGAAACCTGTACCCAATGTACCCCTATCTTTTCTGCAAACTGCGACTGAGTCATCCCTCTAGCTTCTCGAGCCAATCGGATTCTCTCCCCAGTTGTCATCACATCTCCCTCCTTTCACTCAGCCCCAGGGCCTCGCCCAAGGCCTTGTTGGTCAGCCTGGTGTCATAGATCACCTGGCGCACCCTCTGCATCACGATGGGGTCTGTCTTGTGTCTGCTCATAGCTTTCTATTTCCTCCAATCTCACCGTATACTCCGCATCGGCCTCCAAATCGTGGATAATAGCCAAGTGTTGAGCGTTGCCTTTGATAAATCCAAAGCGATAATCCATCGGCACAAAAGGCTTTTTCTCCCAGTACACCAGTTCGTCTGGGTTCCACTTGGCCCTCCACCAAGCCTTTGCGTAAAACATTTTGAAGCTAGCCCGCTGGCACAGTTCAATATAGGCTTTTCTCTCCATAAACGCCTCAGAAAGGTAAATCGTCAGCTGAACCGAATTCAGCCGGGATTCGCTCCCAGTCGTACTTGTAGCTTGGGGAAGAACCTGCTTGATAAATTCGCTTGGAAGACGGCTCGTACTCCATCGCCACGGCACCGTCCCCCAGGGCCAGCTTCCCGGTCATGCGGTTTTTCATGACAAACACCTTGCCCCCAGGCGCTTCCCCCTCTGCGTTTTTAACGTAACTCAATACGATGTCTGCCCGGTTAGTGATGTCCGATGAACCGGAAACAGCGTCATTGTCAGTCACCTTGCCATCGGTCTTTTTGGGGTGGGCTACCAGAAGTACTACCACGTTGTACTGCACGGCAATTTGTTTTAAGCTGCGCACAAACTGGCTCTGCTGGATGTACTGGCTGTCGGCGCTGGCCACGTCAATGGCGGTCATCAGGTTATCCACGCACACCAGTTTGACCCCATACCGCTGGATAGTTTTTTCGATGGTTTCCAACAGGCTCTCGTATTCGTCCCCATTTAGGGAGTTGTTGTCGTACAAAAAGGCGTTGTCGTAGTACCAACGGTTTAAGCGCTGCACCGTGTCCTCCTCCAGGCTATACCTGGGGTCAGAATACACGTTGTAGGTAGTGAGCACATTCTGCGGCCCCGCCAACTGGAAATCCAACCAGCGCTTGAACTGATACCCCGGCAGCTCTCCGGAATAGGCCAGCACCTTGTATCCCTGGTTCAACGCTTCTGCCATCAGCTGGCCCATCAGGGTGGACTTTCCCTCTCCCCGCTTGCCTGTCAGCAGCACCAGCTGCCCCATGAAGAAGCCGTCCACCACTCTGTCCAAGTTAGAAAACCCCGTGCGGATTCTCTCCAGGTCGTTTAAGTCCACGCTTTCTACATCAGCCAACCGCACCACGTGATTGACCGGCAGCACTTGGGCGTTATGTACAGCCTGGCGGATAGCCTCAGGGCCGTACCTTTGCAGGATGGCGTTGGCATCCTTTTCTCCCAGGTAGTCCTCCTGGCGCACCACCCGCAGCTTGCACCGCAGCCGCCGGGACAGCTCGTCCACCAGGGTGATCTTCCCCCGCTCGCAGTCGCCGAACACCACCACCTCGGGGAATTTGGACACCCAGTCCCAGCAATTCTCAATCCAGGTAAAGCCTCTGGCCCCGTTTGGCACGCTGACGGCGTTGGGGATTCCAGCCTCCGCCAGACTCAGGGAGTCAATCTGCCCCTCGGTAATCACCAGCTGGGAGAAGTCCTGGCACTGGTCCATGCCAAAGAGGATGGGCATGGTGTCTTTCTCGCACCACTCCTTGTTTTTGTCCCGCTCTTTGTCGAAGTCGGTCTTGCGGTACTTCACAAAGCGCAGGGTGTGGTTCTCGTCGTAAAAGGGGAACACCAGCACGTTCTCGTTGTCCTTGCGGGCGGAGATGTGGTACCGCTCCGTCACCCCTCTGGAAATTCCCCGGCCCTCCAGATATCGCACCGCCTGTTCCTTCACCTTCAAGGGCCGCTGGGGCAGCTCCCGGTATTTCCGGGGCGTGTCCCCCATGTCCAGAGGATACCCAAAGTCCCTGGCCAGCTGAACGAAATGCCCGTGCCTATCACAGCCAGAGCGAAAGCACTTGTACAGCCCCGTGTTCACGTTTACGGAGAAGGTGTCCTTGTCATGGCCGTCCCCGTGGCAGTAGGGGCACCAGGTGAAAAACAGCTCGTCCCCCTTCCGCCTGGTTTCGGCCCCCAGCTTTTCAGCCAGCCCCAATAAGTCCCTTTCCTGGAATTCGTAGCCCATCAGCCTCCATCCCTTTCCCGGTAGTAATCGTCCAGATAGACCTTCTGCCCTTGACCTTCCTGCCCCGAAGGGGCGAATTGCGCGGGCGCGCCTTCTTCTCTTTCTTTTCTTAGATACGTAGTATCTTTCTTCTCTTTCTTAGTAGTTGCCACCTGTTTGCCACCCGTTTGCCGGTTGTTTGCCGATGCTTTGCCATCTGTTTGCCGGTTGTTTGCCGGTCTGTTTGCCACGTCTTGGTATTTGGCGTAATTTTTTACAGTAATAACGCGGCCTTTCGGGCTCGCTTCGATTGCCAGTTCGTTTGTCGCTTTCAGATGGTCCAGCGCCGTGCGCACATTTTTTATAGATAGGCCCGTTTCTTCCGCCAAAGCAGCCAGAGAGGTGACAAACTGGCCCCGCTTTATTTTGGCCCCCTTATAGGTTTTCTCCTTCCAGTTGGCTTTCAAAATACAGTGGATAAAAACGCTTTTGGTGCATGGGTCTGAATACCATTCCCACTCCAATATGTTCCGGCTTATTTTTATGAAGCCGGGGTCTTGGGACTTTGCCATCACATCCCCTCCAATCGTTCCTTGGCCTCCCGGTAGGCGATCTCCCGGATGAGCTTGGGCGTTGTTTTGGCCTGGCAGAAGATCACCTGGCAGTTGTAGCGGGCCAGCCAGGCGGTCAAGCTGGCGGTGAGGGCCTGTGGCTTCATCTGGCTGCGGTAGTCGCCGCCAAATGCCTTTTCCCAGCTGGCGTTCTCTACCAGGAGGTACAGCTTGGCTCCCGCCTCTTTGGCCCTGGAAAACTCTTTCTGGAAGCGCTTGCGCTCCTTCCCATAGCACTGGCACAACTCGTCCAGGCTCATCTTCCGCTCGATGGCAATGTCTGGCGAAAAGTCCACCTCTTGGCCGTCCTCCAGCTTCACCTTCATGGAGTAGTCCCCAAAATCCAGCTTTTGGCGTATGTATGGGATCTCTGCTTCTTTCATTCTGCGCCGGAAAAAGATTGTATCTTGCTCTCTGGTATCCACCAAAAGAACCAAACTTTCAAGCGCTTCTTTGACTTCAAAAGGGGTCATAGATTAAAACGGCAAATCGTCATCAACGGCGGTTTCTACAACATCCTCAAACTTAGGCTGGGCTGTAGATGTGGAGTCTTTTCCCTTTAAAGGTTTGTCCTTAGGCATCTGGAACTTGTTCTGGCGGATGTCCTCCACGGTGTAGGCCTGGAAGGGGTTGGTTTTCCAGCCAGATTTTCCGTTGTATTCCCACTCCTCCCGGCGGAAGGTAAGGCCCACCAACTTGCCCTTGAGCTTCTTTTCGTCCCAGTCCCAGTGATAACCGGGGTTGGATGCCTCCACATCATTGACGAACCTCTTGAGCTTCTGGGCGCTCCAGTTGTCCTGGTCGCTGCCGTCGCCACTGGGGACGTACAAACGGAATACCGCTTTCCACTTTTTATCCTCATTGGGGTTGCGGTCATACTCCTGCCAGAAGAAGTCCTTATACTCCCCTTCCACAATGTCCACGGCCACCTCCAGCCGCTCGAAGCTGCCGTTTTTTCCATCAAAGGTGCAGATTTTTGCCCCCTGGATTTTACACACATAGCCCCCGGCGGGCAGGGCGGTGAAATCGGCGGAAGCTTTTACGTTTTCCCAGTTGCTGATCGCTCTCATTGCGCATTCTCCTTTTAGTAATCTTTTAGTGCGTTGATAACTAACATAATATCGTTGTCAATCGTTTCTTCTTCAAAGGCCCCCAGGGGCGTTTTGCAGGTGCTGTTGTTGCTCCTGGTTTCCAGGACGTATTTCCCGTTGACCACTTTTGCCATCAACACCGTGGTGAATTTGCTTTCCAGGACAATTTTTTCCAGCTTTTTCCCGTTGGTCTTGATCCTGGTGAAAATATAGCCGGAATCGTCCCGCTCTGTCTGGGTGTGGGCTGTAAAGATGATTGTCAGGTCATCCCTATAAGAATAGGAGCCGTCTACTAAATCCCACACACAGCTGGCCAAGTCTATCCACTTGTCATATCCTTTCTCTTTGATCCGCCGCATCTCGTCCGCCACCATAATCCCGTTTAGTGTGTCTATGACCACATAATGGATGTTGGGGCAGTTTTTGTCGATGCCTGCAAGGATCATCTGGATTTTTTTGGCGTCGTCTGTAGCTTTGTAGTTTTTATTCTCTTTGTTGTACTGGGTTCTCCACCCCTTCCAGCTCAGCCCTTTTTTGTCGCAGTCTATGTAATAGGTTTCGTTAGGAGGAAGTGTACGGAAGGCCGTGGTTTTCCCGCTGCCGGACTCCCCCGCGATACAGATCGCCTTGCTCATGGTTCCCCCTCCTCCCATTCCAGCGGGCAGCAGCTTCCCACGTACTTGTGGGGGAACTCCACCACGTCGTTCGCCAGGTTGCACCAGTTGCGGGTGGGGCTGAAGAACCTGCACTTGTCGCACTGGATGTATTCCCGGTCGTTCCAATCCACGGGGAACAGCACCTCCACACTGTAATGCGCCCGGATAAACCGTTTTACTCCGTGTTCCAGACTCATGAGACCACCTCGTTTTCGATGGGATCAAGCTCCTCTTTATCTTTACGCCTGGAAAACCGAGACAAATCCTTCTTTTTGACAGGAACGCCCTTGAGCTTCACCAGGGCCCGGCTCCTTGTCTCAAACCAGATAAAGTTCTCTTTTAAGGACCATTCGTAAGCTTTCAAAAACGCTTCTTGAGGGCTTCTCGCCTTGAAGTAAAGAGCAAAGTTGTAACCGTCCTTATACCGCTCCACGGTGTACAGGCATTCCTCACAATCTTGGTCATCGTACTCTGCCCCAATGAGCTGGTCAAAAGACAAGTTAAGAGCGTTCGCAATTTTTTGGAGGCTTTCAGGCTTCATGCGGGCTTTGACTCCCTCATAAGCGGAGACTTCGCGCAAGGCTACTCCGGATTTTTCCGAAAGTTGTTTTTGAGTAATTCCAAGATTTTTTCTTCCCTCAACAATACGCTCCGCAACATCGGCATAAAAGTCAAAGCCGACAACCGTCTCAAGGGTGTTTATAACCTTCAACATGATGGCACCTCCCTGGCCTCCAGCTTGTCCATGTAGTCCGCGAACTCGCTTTTGTTTTCCGCAGCATAGCCTTTAATAAGCTGGTTGAGCTGGTATTCGTTGTAGTACAGCGGGAAGGAAAATTCCCGTTTTAAGGCCTCCATCGCCACCCGCCCCTGGTCGCCTTTGGGCAGCTGGCTGAACCAGTAGTCCACCGCGAAGTTGTACACGTCCATTGGCTGGGCGTTGATGAAGTCCCACATCCTGTCCTGGCAGGATTCCAGGTAAAACTTCTCCCGGCAGGGCCGGCACATCACCATGCCGCTGACTTCCAGTAAATTGTCCGGATCCCCGCACAGATCGCACACCAGGGCGGCGGGCTTCCGGGCGAAGGGCGGCTCGGGATAGCTCCCGGCCCCTAAGCCTTTTGTTTCCATTTCCATTGCTTTTTCCTTTCTCTTCCTGTATAATAGGAGCGAAGTAATTTTCTTTTGCCGCCTTTCCTGTCCCCACAGGGAGGCGGTTTTTCTTATGGGATCTCTTTGGGCTCTATCTTCCCGCACTCGTCCACCCGGTGGAACTGGTTTGCCAGGGGGATGAGCGCGTTCTGCGCCGCGATCACCTCCGGGTCATCGCAAACCAGCCTGCAAAAGTGGTAGGCCAGCTGCGCCGCGATACGTTTGCACACTCTCACGCCCAAACTCCCGCACCACAAGGGCCAGCAGCTATAATCCAGGTTGGCTCCCTTCAGGTTGGCTCCCTTCAGGTTGGCTCCCCCCAGGTTGGCTCCCCTCAGGTCGGCTCCCCTCAGGTCGGCTTCCCTCAGGTTGGCTTCCCCCAGGTCGGCTCCCCTCAGGTCGGCTTCCCCCAGGTTGGCTTCCCCCAGGTCGGCTCTCCACAGGTCGGCTTCCCCCAGGTTGGCTTCCCCCAGGTCGGCTTCCCCCAGGTTGGCTCTCCACAGGTCGGCTCTCCACAGGTCGGCTTCCCTCAGGTTGGCTTGTTCGCCCCCGGGTTCATTGTTAATCCATTTTTTGTGGAGTTCCAGTATTTTGCTTAATTTTTCCGCTTCCATTTTCTCCCTCCTTATGCCGCCCAATAGTCCTCCCGCTCTTTCAAGCGGGGCTCTTTGGCCTTGCACTTCCTTTTGAGCTCCTTGGCCTTCCGGTCTGCGTCCCAGTCTACATAGGTGCCGTACAGCACCATAAACAGAAGCAGCGCGCCAAAAATCATCATTTCTACCATAGGGTCTCACTTCCTTTTTCTTTTTTTGTGGAGGCTTGTCCTTCCTGTTGCCCGTTTCATCAAACGGGCGGATTTTTCACAACAACTGTACCTTCACAGGGGCGCCGTAAGCATTCGACTCAATCATTGCCAACGCGGTTTCTATGGCCAGCCGGGTCCGGCGGTTTTCCTCTTCTGAAATCTCCGTGGGAACAAAGAGCCGCACAACCGAGGTGCCCATATCCCTTCCCCGTTTGTCCTTGTGCTGCGTTTGAATAACTTCCTCCAGCCTGTATTGCTTTTCTGCCATGAAAGATCACCTCCTGCATATGTATGTATCACGTTGTTTGTCCTACTCCCCCCCGTGGTATAATGGCGGGGGAAGAGAGGTGAAAAAATGTCTAAAATGGAAATCAAGGGCATGAAAGAATTACAAAACAGGCTTCTAATCATTTCCCCGCCAGCGAACTTGCCAAACTGGACGCTTCTCGCAAAAGCTCCACCAGGCGGTTCGCTTTTTCTATGGCTTCGTCAATCTCCAGGTTTACCTGGATTTCAATGGGTTTGTTTTCCATTGCCCTCATCTCCTTCATCCCGCAAAAAACCTATCCAACTTCATTCCGTAACTACCCAGTCATTAGCAATCAAATCTTCCGCTTGGGGGTTCCATCTTGGAGCCTCTTTTTTTGCGCCTGATACAATACAGCATTCGTCCGTGTCGGTGGGTCGGATTTTCATTCCATTCTCCCCTCCCCACCAAGCATCGCTTCGGGTAATTCGTTTTCCCTCCGCAACCGCTTGCTTTGTGGCTTCTTGGATGTTCATTGGCTTCACCTCATTTCAACCCTAAGATAATCACCGCTACTGCAAGAATAAAAACCGCCGCGAAAACCACTTTCCATTTCCGTGTTTGCCTGTCCAGTTCCTGCTGGATTGCAAACACTTTTTTCATAGTTGGCAGCTCCACGCCGTCTATGGCGATCGTTTCGGGCTGTTCGGTGTTCATTACCTTTTCCCCATCCAGCGGCGGCTTTGTCTCAATGCTGTGGATACAGTGCTTATCCATTGGCCTCACCCCCTTTCAACTCGCTTTGTCTTTCGTTCCTTTTTCTCTCCTTCTGTGGTATAATCGGCTGGAAGGGAGGTGAATCATGTGAAACGCTCAGAATATGTAGCTCTGGTCAACGAAGTAATGAATTCCGAAACCGCTCGTATCCGTAAAACGCTGACAAATCTCCAAGAATCCGATAACAAAGATATGCTTGCAGAGCTTTTGGCTTCTGCGATACTGGAGATTCCAGTGTGCGCCGCTAGAACTGCTGGCGCCATCATTGAAAAGGCTGGCCTGATTGATTTTGAGCCAGAAGGTGCTGAATAACAGCATCACTCAGTCCGCTTTCTTGCCGTTCTTGTAGTCGTGATACAAGGGCGGCAATTTCTTTTGGCTCGCCTTTGATAAGGATTTCCATCTCCCTCACCCCCTCTCAGCTCGCTTTGTCTTTCATCTCTTTCTCAAGTCCTTTGAGCAAAAGCTGACGCACAATTTCCGAGTAAGATTCTCTGACAAACTTATTCGTTTTTTTTAGCCGGAGAATACGCTTGTCAATATCCTCCGGCAGTGAAATTGTTACGCGCCGCATATCAGTCATCTGTTGCATCCCTCCTTTTGGTTCTGAACTTTTCGTCTTGTCTATATTGTAGTTCAGAACCTTACGGAAGTCAATAAGAAGTTCAGAACTTTGTTGACAAAGGTTCATCTCTAATTTTGTGCATTTTTTGATGAACTTCATCTTGAAAAGGTGATGAACTTCTGCTATAATAGAAAGCGTTAAAAGGAGGTGAGGCGCATGCCTACCAATAAACCGAGAGTTACAATCACCATGACAGAAGAAGAACTCGGGGCTATTGAGGATTACCAGTGTTTCAACAACAAGAAAAACCAGACGCAAGCGATTCTGGACTTAATTCGCAAAGGACTGGATGAAACAGAAGCTGCGTCCACTGAGATTTCCACGGGCGAACTTGCCCATCTAAAAAAATACCGCGGCCTTGACGGCCACGGGCAAAGAATAGTAGATTTGGTTTTGGA
>OBXM01001864.1_pt1 | contig 11150 bp, 2 predicted proteins | sample 1538141 | NCBI WGS metagenome assembly OBXM01 (sample SAMEA2580153, study PRJEB22360) | human gut metagenome | biome: human gut; feature: human-associated habitat; material: faeces | place: Denmark | collected 2008/2010 | reverse complement strand
CATTAAAACTCTCAAATCTGATGTTGACAAGCTGAAAAATGAATCTCACAAAAAGGCTTATGCCAAACAATTAGAGAACATCAGCAAGCTATATGATGAAAAAATCAAAGCTTTAGCCGACAAGAAAGCTAAAGAAGTCGGCGGTAAGGCTAAAAAACAGAAAGATGGCAGCTACACCGTTGTGGCAGAAGATAACACAGAATATACGGTATCCAATGCCGGTAAAGTACAGCAAACCAAAAAAGCCGAGCCGGTACAAAATAACACAACGCCTCAAACACCCCAAAACAATGCACCGGCCAATAATAATGCTAACCAACCGTCTAATTCCGGTGGTAATAGCGGCGGAAATGGTGGCGGTGGTAACTCAACCCCGGCAGCTCCTGCTAAACCAAACCCGGAACCCGCACCAGAACCCCCCGCCCCTGAGCCAGAACCCGTCTATGAAGAACCATACATTGTACAAGGTCAAATCTATGACGGATTATTTGATACACCGGAAGCATTAGCAGATTATGCATATGGGTATATGGCCACTGAAGAATTTGAAGATAGAGGATTAACTGGTTTTTGGAGCGAGTGGGTTGTGTATTCTGATGCTACTAGAAAATATACTGTAAAGTGGTACTAAGTCTAAAGAAAATTATAACAGAAAATTGAATAGGTGAAGAAAAGCGTATGATTTTAATTCATGCGCTTTTCTTATGCCGAAAATTCCACGGCATGGCAGGTGCTGTGTTTATATAGATGAAAAAACATAAAAAGGAGTCGAAATTGTCGACATGAAAAAACTCAAGAAAGTCAATCGTTTGGCAGCACTGTTTTTGTGTTTAGTGATGTTTATCACCAATCTGCCCTTGACCGCATTGGCAGTTGATGATACATCGGGCAGCAGTGCTGCTCCTATTATTCCCGCAGATAAATCATCAGAAAAGGAGGAAGATAGTCCGCAAAAAGAAAGTCAACCAGAAATAGATAATTCAGTTTCCAGTGAATCAACAGAAAGTGGAAATCCTACATCAGAAGAACCTCCTGTATCTAAAGATGAAGAATTATCCGAACCTCCGCAGGAGGATTCAAGCAACTATATCGTTGTTAACCCCAAAGATATGTTTGAAAAAAATCCACTAATCCCATATGACAACAGAGAAGAATTTATCACTACGTCATTGGCTAGAGCAAATGTTTACACAGTAGAACTAGTATATGACGATGTTCAATTTATTGAGCAGGAATTCTCTGACGGATATAATGAGGATAGATGGTATCCGAAAAGATTAAGAGAAACCGGAGAAGTCGCCTACTGTGTAGAGCATGGCGTGGGTATACCGAATGTTTATGAGGGCGGATATACTCCAAAAGAAGTATCCGATGAAATGTACCAAAGAATCAGTTTAGCCGACTTTTACGGACGTACCACAAGAGGCGGAAATGCTTTAAAAAACGAATATATGGTTCAATTATACATTTGGGAACAGCAAGGTGTTAAAGTTAAAAATCTGTATTATAAAGGTCATCCCGAATGGGCGCCTTGGGTTTCTATGGCAGAATATAATGCTTTCAAGAAAGAGATTCAGCCTAAAGTAGATGGTTATTTTAAAAAAGCTTCTTTCTCAAACACAAATTTAAAGTTAAAACCTGGGCAAACCATCACTTTAACAGATAAAAATGGTGCTTTGGCAAACTATGAAGACACACCTGCTCTTAATACATCCGGTTTGATTATCAAAAAGTCTGGAAATTCAGTAACATTAACAGCTACTAAAGATTCAAAAGAGGGATACTTTACTTTTAGATATATGCTACCTGCAGGCTTTTTTAGAGGAACACCCATTTATTACAACAAACCTACATCACAAGACGTAGTAGTTCTAGGCCGTGGTGACCCAAATAGACTACGTGTAAACATAGAAATCATCAAAGAAGGTACTCTGCGACTAGTCAAAACCTCCGAAGACGGTGTTGTAGCTGGACTGCAATATACCATTACCGGTGGAGGAAAAACTTACAATGCTACCACGGATTCAGCGGGTGTCATTAGCTTAACCTTGCCGTCCGTTGATGACAACGGCAAGAAAATCACCTATACGGCCACAGAGGTGTCTGTCCCGGGCAGATATGTTGCTCCTGCCAGTCAAACGTTTACGATTGAGCCGGAAACCACCACCACGATTAACTTTCAGAATAATCTGAAAAAAGGTAGTTTAAAACTCATTAAAACGTCGGAAGACGGAATCTTAGCCGGTCTTACGTTTCAGATTACTGGCGGTGGACAAACCTACACCAAGACCACCAATGCTGCCGGACAGATTGACATTAGCGGTATGCGTGTCTTGGACAGCAGTAATAACAAAATTGTTTACACGGTAAAAGAAATCTCCATTCCCGGGCGATATGTTGTTCCCGCCAGTCAAACGTTTTCTTTATCCGAAAATGCGACCACTACGGTGAATTTTCGGAACAATCTGAAAAAAGGAAATCTTCGGTTAATCAAAACATCCGAAGACGGCATTGTCAGTGGGTTTACCTTTGAAATCACAGGCGGCGGGCAAACTTATATCAAGACCACCAATGCTGCGGGACAGATTGATGTATCCGATATGATTGTTTTTGATAGGAATAACAATCTAATCCAATACACAGCTAAAGAAATCGGTACGTCTTTGCGATATATTCAGCCTGTTTCGCAGACTTTCACCTTGAGATATGGAGAAACTGTTACTCTCAATTTCAGAAATAATCTGAAAAAGGGAAGTCTGAAGCTTATCAAAGTATCGGAAGATGATGACATTGCCGGAAAGCAGTTTAGAATTACTGGCGGCGGTCAGACATGGGAAAAAACCACTAACAACAAAGGCGAAATTGATGTTAGTGATATGAGGGTGTACGACCAAAATAACGTGAAGATTACTTACACAGCGTCTGAAATCAACACGCCGATAAAATATGTAGTTCCTCCGGCGCAAACTTTTACGCTTGAATACGGACAGACGACCACACTATATTTTGAAAACATCTTGAAAAAGTGGCAGCTCACTGTTACCAAAAAAGACAGCCAGTACAACGCAGCGCAAGGTGACGCTACACTTGTTGGGGCTAAGTATGGACTGTTTAAAGGTGATGTTTTACTTGATACTTATGTGACAGATAGTCACAATAGCTTTACGACGAAAATCTATCATTGTGATATCGATTACACTTTGCGGGAAATTGAACCGTCACCTGGTTATTTGCTTGATCCTACCATTTACAAAGTAGGCGTTGCCCCAGGCGATACGCATATTGAACTCAATCCCCGTTATTTAACTGTAACCGAAGATGTTATAAAGGGAAAAATCGCTATCGTGAAACATACTGACAACGGCGAAACACAGATTGAAACGCCCGAAGTTGGCGCTGAATTTGATGTATATTTGAAGTCTGCCGGCAGTTACGCTAATGCCAAAGAAACCGAACGTGACCACTTGATTTGTGATGAGGACGGTTACGACCAGACTATTAATCTGCCCCATGGTGTGTATGTCGTTGAGCAGACCAAGAGTTGGGACGGCCGAGATATGCTGCCGCCTTTTGAGGTGTATATTGCCAAGGACAGCAAAACCTATCGCTATATCATCAATAACAGCTTTTTTGAAGGATACCTAAAAGTAGTAAAAAAGGACGCTGAAACAGGTAATGTAATCCCTTACGCTGGCGCAGGGTTCCAGATTTTAGACCCCGTAGGTGATATCGTAAAAATGCGTGTGACTTATCCGAAACACATGGAAATCGACACCTTTTATACGAGTGAGGACGGTACCTTAATAACCCCTCAAAAACTGCCGTATGGTATCGGTTATCAACTCATCGAAGTGCAGGCTCCGTATGGCTATATTTTAGACAGTACCCCGGTGGAGTTTGACATTACGCAGGATTTGTCAGAACAGGACAATGGTATCGACATTGTAAAAGTCGAAAAGAAAAATCTCCCGCAAATGGGCAAAGTCACCATTGTAAAGCAAGGTGAAGTATTATCACAAATTACACAAACAGACGTCTATCAGCCTGTCTATGAAGTACAAGGCTTATTCGGTGCTGAATATGACCTTATCGCCATGGAGGATGTTATCACACCGGACGGGACGGTCAGAGCGTTGGCCGGGCAAATTGTAGATACAGTCAAAACTGGGTATACGGGGGAAATCACCAGTCAAGGTTTGTATTTGGGCAAATATCAGGCGGTGGAAACCAAAGCCCCAGAGGGTTATGTTTTAGATGATACACCCATTGAGTTTGAACTCACCTATGCAGGACAGGAAGTTTTGCTCTCCAAAACAAAAATCCAAGGGTATAACGAACGCCAGAAAGTTAAAATTAGCCTTGAAAAAATTATGGAACAAGACGAAAAATATCAGGCCGGCATGAACGGTGAAATCTTAGAGGTGCAGTTTGGCCTGTTTGCAGCCGAAGAAATCACCGCCAAAGACGGCTCTATTATCCCTACAGACGGACTAATGGAAACAGTTACCATGACAGAGGACGGTTTGCAATCCTTTACAACGGATATACCTTTTGGTAAATTCTATATCCAAGAAATCGCTACAAACGAAAAGTACATCCTATCGGATACAAAATATCCGGTGGAATTTACCTATCAAGGACAGGATATCCCGGTGGTGGAAATTATGGCCAATGAGGGCAAATCGATTGAAAACACCTTAAAGCGTGCTAAAGTCACACTAACCAAGGTCGATATGGAATTGCCCGAGAATAGTCTATCAGGTGCTGTATTTGAAATCTATCAAGATGTTGACGGTGATGAAAAATACACAGAAGATACGGATTTGCTAATCGGCAGCATGGAAGAAATTGAAACCGGTATCTATGAGTTTGACAGGCTGACACATGGCAAATATCTTGCGTACGAAAAAACTGCTCCTGTTGGTTTTATCCAGGACGAATACTATTATCCATTTGAAATCACTGAGGACGGACAGGTTGTGAATCTCGAAACCACTCCCGAAAAAGGCTTTGAGAATCAGCCAATCAAAGGCAGTGTGCAGCTGACCAAGGTCGATAAAGAAAATCTAGAAAACAAGCTGTCCGGTGCTGTGTTTGAAGTTTACCAAGATGTTGACGGTGACGGCAAATATAACGCTGAAATGGATAAGTTATATGATGAATTACAAGAGGAAAAAGACGGTCTGTATCAGCTTGAGGGTTTGCGGTATGGCAAATATTTAGCATATGAAAAGGTGGCTCCTGTTGGGTTTGTCAAGGATACAACGTACTATCCATTTGAAATCACTGAGGATGGGCAGATTGTGACTCTTGAAACCACTCCCGAGAAAGGCTTTGAAAATCAGCCAATCAGGGGCAGTATTGATGGAAAGAAAGTGAGTGAGGATGGAAAAGGTCTAGGAGGTGCTTTGATTGGCTTGTTTAAAGCAGATGAAACTAAATACAATGAAAAGACTGCTATCATGACAGCTACATCAGCTGATGACGGCAGTTTTTCTTTTAGCAGTGTTTTGTTTGGCAAATATAAAGCCAAAGAAATTAAAGCGCCTAAAGGATATGAGCTGTCTGAGAAGGTAATTGATATTAATATAACGAACCACGAGCAAGTGGTTACCATCGAAATTGTAAACAAGAAAATTCCGGAAAAGCCACCTGTTCCCGAAACAGGCGATAGGAGTAATCTTGTGTTGCCGTTCGTGGTTTTGTCGGTTTCCGGTGTTGGTATTATAACGATTATATGGAAGAAAAAACATAAAAAGGTCTGAGGGAAAAAACAGAACATCTGAATGGCAGGGGTTCTGTTTCCTGTTTTAAAGGAGGTTTGAATGGAGGAAGTTTTAAAAGAATTTTATAGCCTCTTTGCCAAAATGGCTATGAAAGCTAAGGAAAAAGGGTTAACTACCTATATCCATAAAACCAGTGGAATGGTCACGTTAACTGTAACAGAAGATAGTTTAGATATAGATGAAAGAAAAATACCCCGCTAGGAGAGTGGAAAAATGTCTCGAAAGTACGCAGAAATATTAAATTTATATCATCATACGTTGAAGCAGATCACACAAAGTCCTGTGGTTTGGCAAACTTTTTTAAAGTCTGCCGGCAATAACTACAAGTTGTCATTTAGTGAACAACTGCTAGTATATGCACAAAAACCAGAAGCAACAGCCGTATTAGAATTGGATAAATGGAATCGATTGTTTGGACGGTATGTAAAAGGCGGCTCACACGGTATTGCTGTGTTTGACAGTAACGCAAGACATGAGCAGCTTAAATATTTCTTTGATATTAGTGATACCATACCCGGTAAAGCTGTAAAAGCTGTTCCAGTATGGAGTTTAGAACCAAGTAACCGATCTGCAGTACTATCAAAAATGACTGAATCCCTTGGTCTAGAAAGTAGAAACAGCAATTACGAAAATATTGATCTCATAGCCGAACACCTTATATCTTTAAAGTTAGAAGAATTTCTTCCGGATGTTCTAGGAAATCGACATGGTAGTTTCTTAGAGAATGTAGATGATAATCATGTTCGGGATGATTTTAGAGGATTTCTGAAAAATAGTGTCACCTATATGCTATTGAATCGCTGTGGTATGAATCCTGATGAATTTTTTGAACCTAACGATTTCAGTTTCGTGCTTGATTGTGATACAATCGACCTCGTCAATATTATTGGAGATTCAGTAAGCAATACCACTCAAATTGGCTTAAAACAAATTGCACAAATTAATAAAGAAATCTTGTTGCAAAAGCCAATTGAAAAAGTAAGCATAAAAGAGTATAATAATTCTAATTTAGAACTATCTATAAAAGGGGAAGAATATGAAAAACAAAGAGCTGCCGAAACATTACACGAACGAGGAAACAGGAATCAGCTACACACTGCAGGGGGAATATTACATTCCGGACTTAGCAGTGCGGGAACCGACGGAGGAAGAGAAAGCGTCGCTGGGGCATTGGGGTCAGAAGAGACAAGAATATTTGAAAGAACACCATCACGGAGTATACATGAACATGTATCTGAAAGGGACACTCTCGAAACACCTGCACGAAGTGGACGAGATGGCATTCGAGAGAATGGAAACCTTAGTCAAACAGATGGCGAAAGCCGAGGGTCTGACGGAGAATATGAAGGACACCGACATGATGAAGTGGGTCGGTCTGATGAACAATATCCGCAGTCGGGCGAAAGAAATCGTGATGAACGAACTGATTTACAATTAAATGCAGTTTCCCTCCCTACCGTAGAGGAACAGCAAAATATCATACAAGAAGCAGAGGAAGATAAATCCTCTGCTTTTTCTATCTCTCAGGAGGATATTGACATTGTTCTGCAGAGTGGGAGTGCCTACTCAGATGGAAAATACCGTATTTATGAACAATTCTTAAGAAATGAGGACAGCAAAAAGAACATTGCTTTTTTAAAGAAAGAGTATGGTACAGGTGGTTATCCATTTACTTACATAGATGGAAAACAGGGGCATATTTGGTGTGATAAAAGAGGAATATCCTTTGAAAAGTATGGTTCGTATACTAACCCTGATTTAAGAATAAAATGGCCAACGGTTGAAAAACGTCTTAAAGAACTCATTCAAGATAATCGCTATTTAAGTCCCAAAGAAAAAGAAGAATATCCACTGTATCAGGAAATGCGGCGGCAAACAGAGATTAAACAGCAGCAACAGCGTTTCATTGACGAAAAACGTGATACGCCTCCTGCCGAAAAACGGGATACGCTGGCACTCAGGCTTGCGGACTATATACGCAATCTTCCCGGGTATGAGAAGAATTTTCTTTCCGATTATGGTCTGGAGGAAATCAGCAGTGTTAACGCCGAGGAAATGAAACCGCATTTGCAGAATCCGGCCGAAGTCAGCCGGATTTCAGATTATCTGAAAAAAGTACAGGGTGCAACATCGGGTGTCTATGAGCGCAGCAATGCATGGGCGTTTCAGGCAGAATTAAATGAACTGTTTGAAAAGAAATTGGTGTATCAAGTCGGTGATACCGTCTATATGGGTGCTACAGAGTATGATATACTGCAAATTCATGATGATACTGTGCTACTGTATGACAATAGTTTTCCTCTTATGAATAAAGAAATGGGAATTGCAGAATTTGAAGAAAAAGTGAAATCCAACTCTGCCAATGGCCATTTGATGAAATTCACTCAAGATGAAAGTGCTGAACTGACAAGAGCCAAACAACTCATCAATGAATTTCTGCAAAGAGATTATGATGATGAGAATGCCACTGCTGATTTTTCTAATCTTGCTAAAGTCGATGTCGCTTACACGACCACGGAGGACGAAAAGTATGAAATTCAAGCGTCTGTGAACCTCATTGACTTCTCCATTGATGTGTATGTAGATGATGTACTAACAGAAAGTGATCAATACTCATCTATGGAGCATTTGTGTGAGGCACTAGAAGCTTTGGACTTCGACGAATTGGTTTATTTACAGGCAGAAGAAATTAGTTTGGATAATCAACCAAAAGTCTTTATTCATGAACCTGAATCTGAATCTGAATATCAGCTAGATTACAGCTACGTAAACGACCGCCTTTTGGTGCGTAATATTAAAGATAGTAATCCCGATACCATATCCCCCATTGTTGCCCGAGTAGAACCGGACGGCAATATTGTTATTATAGATGATAAGCTTCCAGAAAGCGAACGGCTTGCCATACAAAAAGTCGCAGAAAACAGCCTTGACCATTATCGTGCAGAATCAGAATCTCATGTCCAAGAAATGTTTGATTTTGCCACTCAAGTGGCAAAAGAATCCGAAGAGAAAGTACAGATAATTGCTGAACCCAAGAAACCTCAAAAAGCAAAATTGACTTCATTTCATGCTGAAATTCCGCAGTTAAATCGCAACCAATTTCAAATTACCGATAATCAGCTTGGAACAGGCTCACAAAGTGAAAAGTTTGCCTGCAATGTAGCAGCAATTGCTACGCTTAAGGAATGTGAACGTGAGAATCGCTTGGCTTCTCCCGATGAGCAGACCGTTTTATCAAAATATGTCGGCTGGGGCGGTTTAGCAAATTATTTTGAAGAGGAACACGACGGCTATCACTATTTAAAAAGCCTATTGACTCCTGAAGAATACGCACAGGCAAGAGAAAGCAGCTTAACCGCCTTTTATACCCCGCCTGTTGTCATACGTGCCATGTATGACTTCTATGAACGAATTGGTTTTAAGGGCAATCTGTTAGAGCCTGCCTGTGGTACAGGTAATTTCATCGGCATGATGCCACCGGAAATGCAGAAAGACAGTAAAATCTACGGCATTGAGCTTGACAGCATTACCGGACGGATTGCACAGCAGCTCTATCAAAAATCAAACATAGCTGTTCAGGGCTTCGAGAAAACAGAAGTGCCGGACAGCTTTTTTGATGGAGCAGTCGGTAACGTTCCGTTCGGTGATTTCAGTGTCATGGACAGCCGATACAACACACTAAACCTCAAGATTCATGATTATTTCTTTGCCAAGACACTTGATAAACTCCGCCCCGGCGGTGTCATGGCTTTTATTACATCCAAAGGCACACTTGATAAAAAAACAGGGAAATTTCGCAAATACCTTGCTCAGCGTGCGGAACTGCTCGGAGCCATTCGGTTGCCGAATAACACCTTTAAAGCCAATGCCGGCACAGAAGTTACCTCTGATATTATTTTTCTCCAAAAACGTGACCGCATGGTAGATTTGGATCAAGACTGGATTCATCTAGGCATGGACGAAAACAATATCACCATGAACAGCTATTTCACCGAACATCCGGAAATGATACTCGGAAAAATGGAAATGGTGTCTGGTCCTTTTGGTCCGGAATCAGCCTGCAAAGCTACCGGAGAAAATCTTGAAGAACAGCTAAGAAATGCTATTAGCAGAATACAGGCTGAATTCTATGAAAAAGAGAACGACATCGAACTTGATGAGAATGAAGATTTGTCCGTCCCTGCTCATCCGGATTTGCAGAATTTCTCATTTGGTATTGTTCAAAACACGCTCTATTATCGTGAAAATAGCCGAATGAAAGAGTTTAAGGGTAATGCCAAGGAAGAAGAACGCATTCGTGGTATGGTTGCAATAAGAGATAGCGTGCGGGAACTTATCCGTTTGCAGACAGATGATTACCCGGAGAAGATTATTCAGCAAGAGCAAAGAAAACTGAATGAGCTGTATGATTCTTTTATGAAAAAGAATGGACTGCTTAACAGCAAATTCAACAAAAAAGCTTTTGAAAGTGACGGCTCGTATGCGGTTTTATCGGCTTTGGAAAATTTTGACGATGACGGCAATTTTAAGTCAAAGGCAGCTATCTTTACCCGTCGCACCATTAATCCAAAACAAGTTATTACCCATGCCGACACAGCGCAGGAAGCTTTAGCACTGTCTATCGGAGAAAAGGCTTGTGTCGATATACCCTATATGTGTCAGCTGACGAGAAAAACAGAATCGGAAATCTATACAGGTCTGCAGGGTGTCATTTTCCTCAATCCCGAATTTACAGGGGCAGAGGATTCAAGTGAACCGAAATATTTGCCTGCAGATGAATATCTCTCCGGCGATGTGAAAACAAAACTGATTGTAGCCAAAGAAAAGGCAAATCAAGACTCTGCTTATAAAATTAATGCAGAATATCTTGAAAAGGTGATTCCCAAGGATTTAACAGCGGCAGAAATCAGTGTCAATTTAGGTTCTGCCTGGTTGCCAAAAAAGATAGTAGAGCAATTTGTCGATGAGCTGCTGACTCCCTCGTACTTTGCAAAACAAAATATCAAGATTACTTATTTTAAACCCACTGCCGAATGGACAATTTACGGTAAAAATTCGGACAGCGGCAATCTCAAAGTAAATCAGAAGTACGGATCTAAACGTGCGAATGCCTACAACATTATTCAGGATACGCTGAATCTAAAAGATAGCCGTGTCTATGATTATGTGGTAGAGGACGGTAAACCGAAATCAGTTTTGAATCCCAAAGAAACAGCCATTGCGCAGTCCAAACAACAACTGATAAAAGAAGCATTTCAAGATTGGATATGGAAAGACCAGAGCCGCAGACAAATGCTTGTCAGCCTGTATAACGAGAAATTCAATCGTATTCGTCCTCGTGAATATGACGGCAGCCATATTCAA
>OBXM01001859.1_pt1 | contig 11174 bp, 8 predicted proteins | sample 1538141 | NCBI WGS metagenome assembly OBXM01 (sample SAMEA2580153, study PRJEB22360) | human gut metagenome | biome: human gut; feature: human-associated habitat; material: faeces | place: Denmark | collected 2008/2010 | reverse complement strand
GTGCCGATGTCCGCGGCGGCAATGGGGTCGTCCGCCGGGCGGAAATATTCATTCAAAAGCGCGGCGGTCTCCTCTTTGGCCGTCACCACAACGCTGTGCTCGCCCGCATAGAGCTGGCCCGACCCGTAGACCGGGAGCCTGCCGATGGAAATATCCGCGCTGTCCATGCCGCTCACCTCAATGGCAATGCTCATCAGCTCCAGCGTGGAAATATCCGTTTTGATATACTTCTGCGCCACGGGCAGCAGCTTAACGATGTCGCCCACAGACGCCGTTTTGAGGCGGCGGAACAAGCCTGCATAGAACTGCCGCTGCATCACGAGACGGTCAAGGTCCGAGCGGGGCAGGCCCTGCCGGTAGCGCAGGAAAAATTCGCAGTCGCCGCCCAGCAGCGTGCGCCAGCCCTGCAGAAGCTCGCCCTCCAAAGCGCCCGTCTTTTCGTTGTAATACCGCATATTCTGCGGCACATAGACCTCCACGCCGCCAAAAGCGTCCACCATTTCCGTCAATGCATCCATATCGATGGTGACATAATCGTCGATGGGCAGCCCGAAATTCGTTTCGATGTACGTTTTCACCGCACCCAGGCCGTTTCCGTCCCCAATGTCCACATTTTTGGCCAGGATGCCGTTGATCTTGCCTGCGGCGCCGCCCGCCTCCCCCACAAACACATCCCGGGGGATCTGCAGCATGGTCATGGAATGGGCGTTTCCGTCCAGGCGGACATATAAGATCATATCTGTATTGGGATGCTTTTCGTCACGGGCAACAGGGCCCTCCGCCTCGTAATCCAGCCCCAGCACCAGAAGGTTGCGCACGCCCGCGAAATCCGGCGGGACAATGCTGGGTTCCGCACTGGTGCTGACGGGGGACGAAACATCGTCAAAGCTGCCCAGGTCACTGCGGTCGATCAGGCTGTCCACATACAGGTACGCGCCGCCTGCCAGGGCCGCAAGCACCAGCAGTACGGCGAGCGCCGCGATACCGGCTCTGCGCCGGCCTGTCCGTTTGCCGCGCGCTCCGGCAGGCCGGGTTCCTGCTTGTCCCCCCGCACCGGCATGCGCTTTCGCGCCGCCGGGCCGCGCAGACGATGCGCGCGCTGTGCCGTGCTGCTTTTGCGCGTCCTGCTGTCCCGCGTGTTCTCCCGCCCCATGAGGGGCCGGCTGCGCGCCCTGCGGCGCCGGGGCCGCTCCCTTTTTCGGGCGGGCGCGGGTGATATCGATCTCACGGTTCTCCTGCGGTCTGCTCACTGGTCCTACCTCCGTAATACCGCGCGCGCAAATCCGCGTAGGCAAGGAGGGATTCCTCGTCCACGGGCTTGCCCCCGGCCTTGAGCCATGCAATGGAAAGGCCGAGCCCCTCGATGGCGGTGCGGTCCAGGTCCGCCAGCGCGTGGCGCCGCAGCTGCTCCGCCTCGGGATAGGTGCGCTCGTAGCTTGCCATGTCGGCAAGGTAGATGATTTTATCCAGCTTCGTCATGCCGGGCCTTCCGGTGGTATGGCAGCGGATGGCGGAGAGGATCTCCCCGTCGTCCACGCCGTACTGCGTCTGTGCAAGGATCGCTGCGGCCGCGCCGTGCCACACCGGGGCGGGGCGCTGGGCTGCATTACCAGCTATTATAGCATTTTCTGTAAATATCTGCAATAATCTGTCCCGCGGCAGCTCCTTTGCGATATCGTGCAGCAGCGCGGCCAGCGCTGCTTTCTTTTCGTCCGCGCCGTGGGCCTTCGCCAGCTTCACGGCCAGCTTGCGCACATTGCAGGTGTGCTCATACCGCTTTGGGGAAAGATTTTTCTTTGCAAGGCGTTTCGCCTCGTCCACGGAAATCAAAATCAGGTCGCCTCGATTCGCGCCCGCAGCGGCCCGGCCGAAGCGTGCGCTTCAAATGTCCTGCAGCCGGGCGCGTCAGGCCTCCCCGGCCGCGGGCGTATAAAGATGGTGCCGCGCAATGTACGCCGCCACGCTTTCGGGCACAAGGCCGTCCAACGGCCTGCCCTTTGCCGCCAGCGCGCGCACCTCGGTGGAGGACACGGGAAACACGGGCGCTTTGGCAAACAGCACCGTGCCGCCCTCGGCCGCAAGCCCGGCCGCGTATTCCCGCACCGGAGCCGCGTCCTCGCCCGTGCGCAGGTGCGCCACAAGAACGACGCGGCGCAGCAGCTCCCTGTACGCCGCCCAGTTGCGGAACCAGAGCAGCATATCGCTGCCCATGGGAAAATAAAGCTGTGCGCCGGGATACCGCGCGTTCATCTGCCGCACGGTATCAATGGTATAGCTTTTGCCGCCGCGCGCGATCTCCGTGGTATCCAGCACCAGCTCCGGAAACAGCGGGCGAAAGCACTCGCACATGGCGAGACGGTGGGCGGCGGATGTGCCGCCCGCGCGCTTATGGGGCGGCGTACCCGCCGGCTCCACCAGCACAAGGTCCGGCCGCACCGCTTCGATGGCCCCGGCCAGCAGCGTCATATGGCCGTTGTGGGGCGGGTCGAACGTGCCGCCGAACAGAATGATCTTCTGCGGTCCCATGGCTCGCCCCTATCTTATTTCAGCAGATCGGCATATTTGCTTTCCTTTTGCTTCTGCTTGTACAGCACAAATTTGGAGCCGATGGCCTGTACGCAGTCGCTGCCCGTTCTCTCGGCCAGGATGGCGGCGGCTTCCTTTGCAGAATAGGCGCTGTTTTCCAGCACCTTCATTTTGATGAGCTCCCGCGCGGCGAGGCAGTCCGCCGTGCTTTTCACCAGAGCGTCGTCGATCTCGCCCTTGCCCACCTGGAACACGACGTCGAGGCCGTTGGCCTGTGCGCGCAGGATCGCGCGCTGTTTGCTTGTCAACATATACTTTATCCCTTTTCTGTATCAGATTTGCAGCGAACGGTTCACGGCTTGCCGCGCGCATGTTGGAAAAGCCCGGCGCGCCCGGCATTTGCGCGTCAGCCCTCCGCCTTGTCCGCCACCGTGATGCATGCGTTCCCGCACGTCATGCCGATGACGCTCCCATCCGCAAGGAAACGCGCCAGCTCTGCTTCCATGCGCTCCATGGCGCGTCCCCGGTGGCTGATGGCGTCTTTTTCCGCGGCCGAAAGCTCGGCGTAGGAGCGGCCCTGCGTGTTTTCCGCCGTTCCCCCGCCGCCCGGCACGCCCACCTCGTCCGGGATGAACAGCGGGTCGTACCCAAAGCCGTTCGTCCCTCTGCGCACAAAGCCCACGCGGCCCGGGCACACGCCCTCAAACACGGCGCAGCGCCCGCCGGGCAGGCACACGCAGATGCTGCTGACGAACCGCGCGGCCCGTTTTCCCTCGGGCACGCCCGCCAGTTCCTCCAGCAGTTTGTCGTTGTTGGCCTCGTCGTCGCCGTGGCGGCCGCAGTAGCGCGCGGAATACACGCCCGGCGCGCCGTCCAGCGCGTCCACGCACAGGCCGGAATCGTCCGCGATGGTGGCTGTGCCCGCAGCCTCGCAGATGGCCCGGGCCTTGATGCGCGCGTTTTCGGCAAACGTTGTGCCGTTCTCCTCGGGCTCCAGCGTCACGCCGGCCTCGCGCTGGCTCCGGACGGTGTGGCCCATGCGCTCCAGAATGCGGCGCATCTCGGCCATCTTTCCGGGATTGTTGGTCGCTGCAATGAATTCCATGCTCCGTCCTCCCTCATTCCTCGCGCAGGAACAGCGCGTCCACAAAGGCGTCCGGGTCGAATTCCATCAGGTCGTCCATGCCCTCGCCCACGCCCACAAAGCGCACGGGCAGGCCCAGCTTCGCCTTGATGCTGATGACCGCGCCGCCCTTGGCCGTGCCGTCCAGCTTCGTAAGCACGATGCCCGTGGCCCCGGCCGCGTCGATAAACTGGCTGGCCTGGCTGATGGCGTTCTGCCCCGTGATGGCGTCCAGAACCAGCAGCGTCTCCACGCTGGCGGTGCCGCATGCCTTGTGCACCACACGGCTGATTTTGGAAAGCTCGTCCATCAGATTTTTTTTGTTGTGCAGGCGGCCCGCGGTGTCGCAGATGACCATGTCGTACCCCCGGGCGGCGGCACTCTGCACCGCGTCGAAAAGAACGGCGGCGGGGTCCGCCCCTTCATTGTGCTTCACGACAGGCACGTCCGCGCGTTCGGCCCAAACGCACAGCTGCTCGGCGGCAGCGGCACGGAAGGTGTCGCCTGCGGCCAGCATCACGCGCTTGCCCTGCTGCTTGTACAGATGAGCCAGCTTTGCGATGGAGGTCGTTTTTCCCACGCCGTTGACGCCGATGACCAGCACCACCGCGGGCCTGCCGGAAAGCTGCATCTCCCCGTCGGCGCGCAGCATCTCGCGGATGATGCCCTTGAGGGCCTCCAGCGCGTCCGCGCCTGTCTTGAGGTGCTTGCGGCGCACCTCCTGGCGCAGCTCTTCCACCAGCCGCATGGCCACATCCGCGCCCGTATCCGCCAGGATGAGCTGCTCCTCCAGGTCGTCGTACAGCTCGTCGGTGATCTCGCCCGCATTCACAAGGCCCGCGATGGAGCCGAAGATGGAATCCCGCGTTTTGCGCAGTCCCTCGCCCAGTTTTTCAAAAAAGCCCAATCGTATCCACTCCGTTCATAAATATCCGCAAGGATTGCCCCGCTCCGTCAGGAAACAAGGCTCGCGTCCACATGCTCCAGGTCCAGCTTGAGCACCTTGGACACGCCGTCCTCCTGCATCGTCACACCGTACAGCACGTCGGCCTCTTCCATGGTGCCGCGGCGGTGGGTGATGACGATGAACTGTGTCTCGCTTGAAATGCGCCGCAGATACTGTGCAAAGCGCGTGACGTTCACGTCGTCCAGCGCGGCCTCGATCTCGTCCAGCACACAGAAGGGCGCGGGATTCACACCGAAAATGGCGAAATAAATGGAGATGGCCACCAGCGCCTGTTCGCCGCCCGACAGCGCCGACAGGTTGCGGATGATCTTGCCCGGAGGCGCCACCTCGATGCTGATGCCGCTGCCCAACACATCGGCCTCGTCCTCCAGATACAGCCGCGCCGTGCCGCCGCCGAACAGCTCGGCAAAAATACGGCCGAAGTTGCGGTTGATGGCCGCAAAGCTCTCGCTGAACATGGCGCGCATCTCGTCCGAAAGGCCCGCGATGAGCTTTTGCAGCTCGGCCTTGCTGGTTTCCACATCGCCCACCTGGGCGCGCAGGAACTCGTACCGCTGGCTTACCTCGGCATATTCCTCGATGGCGCTCACGTTCACATTGCCCAGAGCCTTGATTTTGCCGCGCACCTCGGACACCTGGCGGCGCAGCTCGGCCCCGCTCTCAAACGGCACGCACAGCTCCTGCGCGGCGGAGAGCGTCAGCTCGTATTCTTCCCAGAGCTTTGCCACCGTCTGCTCGTACTCGGCGTCCTTCTGCTCCTTCTGCTCGGTCAGGCGGGCGATCTCACGTCCCAGCGCCTCGCGCTCGTCCGTGATCTTGCGCACCCGCGCCGTCTGCTGAGTGATGCCGCCTTCCTTTTCCATGCGGCGGCGCACCGCTCCGGCCTTGGCCTCTTCCCGCTTTTCGATCTCGTTCCGGCTGCCCGCAATGGCTGCGCGGATGGTCTCGATCTGCGCGGCGCGCTCGGCGTTCTGGGCCGTCAGCGTCTCGATGTTTGCGGCAAGCTGTCTTGCCCGCGCGTCGCTCTCATCCGTGCGGCTCTCCAGCTGGGCAATGGCCGCGCGGTGGCTCTCGATATCCTTTTGAGCGGCCAGCGCCTTCAATTTCAAGTCGGAAAGCTCGTCCGCAAGGCGCGTGCGCGTTTCCAGGAAGGTGTCGTCGCTGCCGGAGATGGCGCGCAGTTCCTCCTCCAGCGCGGCGCTGTCCCGTGTAAGCACCTCCATCTCGGCAGCGGCGTCCGCCCCCGCCTTTTCGCTCGCCGCGATTTGCGCGGCAAGCTGGGCGCGCTCGGCGGAAAGCATTTCCCCCGCGGCCCGCGCCTGGGACAGCGCGGCGGCGATGCGCCCGCTTTCCACCTCGCCGCGGATCTTGTCGCCCCCCGCGGTGATGGCCTCGCTCTCGGTGGCGGTCAGCTCGGCGGAAAGCGCGTCCACCTCAGCCTTCGCCCTGTCGGTTTTTTCCTCCGCGGCGTCCCGCTGCTTTTCCAGCGCCTCCACCTTTTTCTTCAGCTCGTCGATCTCCTGCTTGCGGCTGAACAGCCCGGCGGAGCGGGAAACGCTGCCGCCCGTGAACGAGCCGCCCGCGTTGACGACCTGGCCGTCCACCGTCACCACACGGTTGCGGTAATCCAGCGCGCGGGCCGTGCGCGACGCCTCGTTGATGTCGTCCACCACGACGATGCGTCCCAGCAGGCTGGAAACGATATTTGCATATTTTTCGTCATACGTCACAAGGCTGCTGGCCAGCACCGCGCCCTCGGGCAAACGGCCGTTGAAGCTGCCAGGCTTGACGGTGTCCAGCGGCAAAAATGTGGCGCGCCCCGCGCGCTCGTCCCGCAAAAAGGCCATGGCCGCCTTGGCCGCCGTCTCGTTTTCCACAACGATGTTCTGCAAAGCAAAGCCCAGCGCCGTTTCAATGGCCACCTCGTACCCCGGCTTGACGGAAAGGATGGTGGACACCGGCCCTGTGATCCCGCGCAGACGGCGGTTCGCCGCCGCCTTCATCACGGCCTTGACGCTGCTCTGGAAGCCGTCCATATTGCGCTCCAGATCCTTCAGCATGGCGATGCGCTGCCGGGCGGCCTCGATGGCGCGCAGGAGCTTCTGTTCGTTCTCGTCCGCCTGCGCCAGCGCGCCGCGGCGGCTTTCCACCTTGAGCGTCAGGCCGCCCTTGATGTTCTCAAGCCGTGTCAGCCGCTCCACCGCGTCCTGCAGAAAAGCGTCCGTCTCTGCCTTCTGCTCCTCCAGGTCCCGCGTCAGGGCGGCGTTGGCCGCGCCCTCGCTCCCGGCGGCGGCAAGGCGTTTTTTTGCCGCCTCAACCGACGACGCCGCGCCCGCGGCCGCGACCTTTAAATCCGTAATGCGCGCGGCCATGGCGTTCAGCCGGCCCGTTACCACGCCGCGCCGCTCGCCGGAAGCCGCGCTCCTGTTCTGCAGCTCCTCCAGCAGGGCTTCCAGCTCCCCGGTGCGCGCGGCGTATGCGGCCGCCTGCCGCTCGCAGGCGGCGATGCCCTCGCCGTGGCCCCGCACCTCGGCGGCGATGGCCTCGCGGCCCAGGCCGCTCTGGCCGATCTCCTCCTTCAGCGACGCAATGGTCGCATCGTTGTGGGCAATGTCGTTTTCAAGCACCGCGATGCGGGAATCCGCCCCGGCGATCTCCTCCGTTATGGCCCGTATTTCCGTGTTGCAGCGGTCGGCTTCGGTGATCAGATGCTCGATCTCCGCGCGGGTGCTCTCGGTCTCGGCGTCAATGGCCTCGATCTCCCGCCCGGCGCGGGCATAGTCCGCGCCCGCGATCTCAATTTTGCGCTGCTGCTCGCGCACCGTGTCCCGCGCTTTCTGCACGGTGTCCACCCAGAGCGTTACCTCCAGGCCCTTGCGGCGCTCGGCCAGCTCCAGATACTGCTTTGCCTTTTTGCTCTCCCGCTCCAGCGGGCCCACGCGCTCCTCCAGCTCGCCCAGGATATCCCGCAGGCGCACCAGATTTTCCTCGGCGGAGGCCAGGCGGCGCTCGGCCTCATTTTTGCGGTAGCGGTATTTGGCGATGCCGGACGCTTCCTCAAAAATTTCCCGGCGCTCGTTTGATTTCGCGCCCACGATCTCTGCGATGCGGCCCTGCCCGATAACGGAATAGCCGTCGCGGCCCAGGCCCGTGTCCAGGAACAGCTCATAGATGTCCTTGAGGCGCACATTCTGCCCGTTTACGGAATATTCGCTGTCGCCGGAGCGGTAATACTTGCGGCCGATCGTCACCTCGTCGTTGTCCACGTCGATGCGCCTGTCGGTGTTGTCCACCACAAGGCTGACGCTGGCAAAGCCCATGGCACCGCGCTGCTGCGTGCCGCCGAAAATGACGTTCTCCATCTTGCCGCCGCCGCGCAGCTGCTTGGCGCTTGTCTCGCCCAGCACCCAGCGAATGGCGTCGGATATATTGCTTTTTCCGCTGCCGTTGGGGCCCACCACAGCGGTGATGCCTTTGCCGACGGTAATGCGCGTGCGGTCTGGAAAGGATTTAAAGCCCTGTATTTCAAGCGCCTTCAAAAACATGGAAAAACTCCTTACTTACGAGTATAGGGACATTTTGCCCGGCGCGGCAGGCCCCCGCGTCAATACCCCATCAGGGCCAGGGCTTCCTTCGCCGCCTGCTGCTCGGCCAGCTTTTTGCTGTGCCCCTCGCCCTTGCCGATGCAGTTGGAATTGAGGTGCACCTCCACCACGAAATGCTTGTTGTGGTCCGGGCCGGATTCGTCGGTCACCACATAGCGCAGGCGCTCCTCCGGGTTCTGCTGCACGATCTCCTGCAGCTTTGTCTTGTAATCCTCTTCGGCGGCGGCGTCCGTGAGCGCGCCGGTGACAAACGGCAGGATGAACGCCCGCGCCGTTTCCATGCCGCCGTCCAGGTACAGCGCCGCGATGACCGCCTCGAACGCGTCGGACAAAATGCTCGGGCGGCAGCGTCCGCCGCCGCGCTCCTCGCCCCTGCCCAAACGCAGATAATCGCCCAGGGATATCTGCTTTGCAAATTCAAACAGCGCCGCCTCGCACACAAGGCTGGCGCGCATGCGCGTCAGTTCGCCCTCGGGCATGTTCTTGTGCGTGAACAGGTATTCGGCCACCACGATGGACAACACCGAGTCGCCCAGAAATTCCAGCCGTTCATTGTGGCGCACGCCGTGCTTCGCCTCGTTGGCGTAGGAGGTATGCGTCAGCGCCGTCACCAGCAGCGCCGGGTTCTTAAAATGATGATGAAGAGCCTCTTCCAGCTCGTGTGTCTCGCGCATCGTTCCAGATCCTTCCTTTGTTGCGGATGGCGGCCGTCCCGCCGGGGCTGTTTTGCGAAAGCGCGCCGCGCGCGCCTTTCCGGCGGCCGTTACGCCCCGGCTTCCTCTGTCTGGGCCACGGCGGCCAGCTTTTCGCGCATGCTCTCCACCGCGCCGCTTTCCACGCACAGCTTTGCCTGCCGGACGGCGTTTTTGAACGCCTTTGCATTGGACGAGCCGTGGGCCTTGATGACGGGCTTCGTCACGCCCATCATCAGCGCGCCGCCGTGTTCGTCGGCGTCCAGCTTTTTCTTAAAATCCTTCATGCCGCCCTTTACCATCAGATAAGCCAGCTTGCTTTTCAGGTCCGCCATGAACACGTTTTTGATCTCGCCCACCAGCATCTTGGCCACGCCCTCGGTGAGCTTCAAAATCACATTGCCCGTAAAGCCGTCGCACACAACAACGTCCACATTGCCCTGGGGCACGTCCTTGGGCTCAACATTGCCGGCAAAACGGATGTTTTTATTATACTTCAAAAGCCGGTGCGCCTCAACATAGGCCGGGGTGCCCTTTGTCTCCTCCGCACCGTTGTTCACAAGGCCCACGCTGGGGTTTGCGCGGCCCATCACCTTCTCCATGTACACGCTGCCCATCGTGGCAAAGGCGCTGAGCATCTCGGGCCGGCATTCCACATTTGCGCCGGAGTCCAGCAGCAGATAGGGCTGCTTCGCGCCCGGAATGACGGTGCCGATGGCCGGGCGCTTCACGCCCCTGAGCCGCTTGACGATGAGCGTTGCTCCCGCCAGCAGCGCGCCCGTGGAGCCTGCCGAAACGAAGGCGTCGCCCTCGCCGGCGGCCAGCATGCGCAGGCCCACCACCATGGACGAATCCTTTTTGCCGCGGATGGCCGCCGTAGGCTCGTCGCACATCTCAATGGTCTCGGAGGCGTCGGCCACGGTAATGCCCGCCATATCGATGCCGTTCTCCCGCGCGCAGGCCTCGATGTCCCGCCTGCGCCCCACGGCCGTGATCTGCACGCCGTATTCCCGCACGGCCGCGGCCGCACCCAGCAGAATTTCCTTTGGGGCGTTGTCGCCGCCCATCGCGTCGATGATGATGTTCATAACGTTCCCTCCCGATTGACTCTCATGATTTTTTGCGCTCTGCTCAATAATCAAAGTATAAGGGAGCGCGTATTGGTGCGAAAGCAACCGCTTTGTTTTGCGTTCAGCCCAGATACCGCTCCATGGCGGCCACGGCCCGCTGCGCGACGGCAAGATACCGCTGACGTTTGTCACGGATGCGCGTTTCAGGCGCGGGCAGAAGGCCCATGTTCGCGCCCATAGGCTGAAAATCCTTCGTGGGCGTTGTGATATAACGCAGCAGCGCGCCGCACATCGTGTCCGCCGGCGGCGGCGTGAACGCGCGGCCGGACAGCCGCGCTCCCATGCTTCGGGCCGCAAGCAGGCCGCAGGCCGCGCTTTCCATATAGCCCTCAAAGCCCGTGATCTGCCCGGCAAAAAACACGTTGGGGCACGCCTTCAGCGAAAGATCGGTTCCCAGCAGCGCCGGGCTGTTTAAAAACGTGTTGCGGTGCATCACGCCGTAGCGCACGAACTCGGCGTGCTCCAGCCCGGGGATCATGCGGAACACACGCTGCTGCTCGCCGAATTTGAGGTTTGTCTGGAAGCCCACCAGATTGTACATACTGCAGGCCGCGTCCTCGGCCCGAAGCTGCACGTTCGCCCAGGGGCGGCGGCCCGTTTTGGGGTCCGTCAGGCCCACGGGGCGCAGCGGGCCGTAGCGCATGGTGTCGGCGCCGCGCTTTGCCATCACCTCGATGGGCATGCAGCCCTCGTACACGGAAGGCTCGCCGTCAAAATCGTGCAGGGGCGCGCGTTCCGCCCCCGCCAGCGCGGCATGGAAAGCCTCGTAGCCCGCTTTGTCGAACGGGCAGTTGAGGTAATCCGCCGTGCCTCGCCCGTAGCGCGACGCCGCGAACACCCTGTCCCGGTCGATGCTGTCCGCCGTGACGATGGGCGCGGCGGCGTCGTAAAACGAGAGCGCGCCCCGCCCCGTCAGGCGGGCGATGTCCTGCGCCAGCGCGCCCTCGGTGAGCGGCCCGGTGGCCGTCAGCACCAGCGTGTCCGGCTCGGCTTCGCCCACGGCCTGCGCCTCGCCCGTGCGCAGCGTGATATTGGGGGTTCCCTTCACAAGCGCCGTCACGCCGGCGGCAAAGGCCTCGCGGTCCACAGCCAGCGCGCCGCCCGCCGCCACGCGGCAGCCCTCGGCCACGG
>OBXM01001848.1_pt1 | contig 11266 bp, 10 predicted proteins | sample 1538141 | NCBI WGS metagenome assembly OBXM01 (sample SAMEA2580153, study PRJEB22360) | human gut metagenome | biome: human gut; feature: human-associated habitat; material: faeces | place: Denmark | collected 2008/2010 | reverse complement strand
AGCTTCTTCAGATCTTCGATCGAAATCAGTTCTTTCACTGCCTCCTTGGACATTTTTCCACTTTTGTCCGCATATTCCGTAAGAACCTCTCTCAGGTTTCGTGCCATCGCTTCCTTTTGTATCTCATCCTCTATGCCAAAATCTGTCTCTTCCAAAAGTTCAACTTCCGCTTTGAGATACGGTTCTTTTTCACTGATCCCGGTCAATCTTCCTCTCTGTTCTCCTGAGACAAGAACCCGCACAATTTTCTTCGGCAATTTAATGACCTGCCGGACTGTGGCAACTGTTCCGATACTGTATACATCTTCCTGTCCCGGATCTTCTGTCTCTATGGATTTCTGGGCAACCAGAAAAATCTTCTGATCTTCCATCATTGCCTGCTGTACCGCAGTGATCGAGCGTTCTCTGCTCACATCAAAATGTACGACCATCTCCGGCATGATCGTCAGTCCTCTCAGAGCGACCATCGGAAGGCTTTTCATTACGCTGTCCATTTCTTTTCCTCCGTTCTTATTTTTATGTCCTTCTATTTGAATCTATTCTTCTCCTCTTACAGACTACCATGCGTAAAAAAAGCGGGTGGATGGGATTCGCCATCACGCCCGCCTTTTTTATGCACTCTCTGATGTCAGGAACGACTTTCTTTCGCCGTCACGCGTATATCTTGGCGGTTCTGTTCCGAGAACTGCTTCTTTCGTGATCCGGCATTCTTTAATTGTCTCATCAGATGGGACTGTAAACATCGTATCCATCATGATATTTTCCATGATTGCACGAAGACCACGGGCTCCTGTCTTACGCTTCAGAGTCGTATCGGCAATCTCCAGCAGTGCATCCTTATCAAACTCAAGCTTCACTCCGTCCAGCTCAAGCAGCTTCTGATACTGCTTTACGATCGCACTCTTTGGTTCTGTCAGAATACGGATCAGTGCATCCCGATCCAGAAGATCCAGTGACACTGTCACAGGAAGTCGTCCCACCAGTTCCGGGATCAGACCAAATTTCACAAGATCCTGAGGAAGTGCCTCCTGAAGCAGCACATCCATATCGTATTCATGCTTTGTTGCAATCTCTGCATTAAATCCGATCGACTTTCTGTCGATCCGGGTCTCTATAATCTTATCAATTCCTTCAAAAGCTCCACCACAGATAAATAAGATATTCGTCGTATCAATCTGAATCAGTTCCTGATGCGGATGCTTTCTTCCTCCCTGCGGCGGAACAGATGCAACCGTTCCCTCGATGATTTTCAGAAGTGCCTGCTGAACACCTTCTCCCGAAACATCTCTCGTAATGGATGGATTCTCCGATTTTCTCGTAATCTTGTCAATCTCATCAATATAGATGATTCCATGCTCAGCACGCTCAATGTCTCCATCCGCTGCCTGAATCACTTTCAGAAGAATATTTTCAACATCTTCTCCCACATATCCTGCCTCTGTCAGTGCAGTTGCATCAGCGATCGCAAACGGAACATTCAGAATTTTTGCCAGGGTCTGTGCCAGAAGCGTCTTTCCACATCCGGTCGGTCCCAGCATCAGAATATTACTTTTCTGAAGCTCCACTCCAAGATCCTGTTCTGCAAGAATTCTTTTGTAATGGTTATATACCGCAACGGAAAGCACCTTTTTGGCTTCATCCTGACCAATCACATACTGATCAAGGAATGCTTTCATTTCTTCCGGAGTCAGCAGATTGATATCGTCCAGTGCTCCTCTGTCGTTATAATCCAGCTCTTCTTCAATGATCTCTGAACAAATCCCCACACACTGGTCACAGATATATGTCCCGTTCGGACCTGCGATCAGCTTGCGTACCTGAGCCTGCGTCTTGTTACAGAATGAACATCTTACAATCTCTTCTGTCATTTTTCCTGCCATATTCTTGTCACCTCATACTGCAATCTATTAGTGGCTTGCTATTACTTCGTCAATCAGACCGTATTCTTTTGCCTCAGCCGCAGACATAAAGTTATCACGCTCTGTATCTGCCTGGATCACTTCCAGCGGCTTTCCTGTATTTGCTGCCAGAATACTGTTCAAAGTCTTTCTGGTACGGAGGATATGCTCTGCTGCGATCTGAATCTCTGTCGCCTGTCCCTGTGCTCCGCCAAGTGGCTGATGGATCATAATCTCAGCATTCGGAAGGGCAAATCTCTTGCCTTTTGCTCCACCTGAAAGCAGAAATGCTCCCATACTTGCTGCCATACCAATGCAAACTGTAGATACATCGCATTTGATATACTGCATTGTATCATAAATTGCCATTCCCGCTGTCACAGATCCCCCCGGACTGTTGATATACAACTGGATATCCTTATCCGGATCATCTGCCTCCAGGAAAAGTAACTGTGCTACGATCACACTTGCGGAAACATCATTCACTTCCTCTCCGAGAAAAATAATCCTTTCTTTCAGAAGTCTTGAATAAATATCATAAGAACGTTCTCCGCGACTTGTCTGCTCAATGACGTAAGGTACTAAACTCATATTCTTTCCTTCTCCCTGTCTGAATCTTTGTCTGTAAATTACCGGGCTGTCACTCCATCTGGAATTGCCTGCCCACCACTAAAAAGGGTACACCCATTACAGGTGCACCCCCTACAGAATCTCTGCTTATTCTTCTACAGCCGCCTCTGTGATCAGAGTAACTGCATCCTGCACTGCGATATCTTCTTTCATCTGCTTCTTCTCATTCTCACCCATGAACTCTTTGAGCTTTTCAACTTCCATCTGGTAAGAATCAGCCATCTTCTGAAGTTCTTCATCAAGACGCTCATCCGATACTTCGATATTCTCTGCAGCTACGATTGCTTCGAGAACCAGTCTTGTTCTGATTCGCTTCTCAGCCTGTGGCTTCAGTTCTTCCATCATCTTCTCCTCATTGAGTCCTGTGAACTGGAAGTACTGCTCCACGCTCATACCCTGCTGCATGATGCGACGTGCAAAATCATCTGCCATCTGCTTAGCCTGAAGATCTACCATCGGTGCAGGAAGATCGATCTCTGCATTAGCAACAGCCTGCTCTACAGCCTGGTTTTCTTTCTTTTCTTTTCCTTCATTCTCTTTACGCTCTTTGATCTTAGCCTTTACTTCTGCCTTATAATCTTCCAGAGTCTCTGCCTCTTCCGATACCTCTGAAGCGAACTCATCATCCAGTTCCGGAAGTTCTTTTGCCTTGATCTCATGCACTGTGCATTTGAACACTGCCTCTTTACCTGCAAGTTCTTTTGCCTGATATTCCTCTGGGAATGTCACTTTTACTTCTGTCTCTTTGTCGATCTCAGCTCCGATCAACTGCTCTTCAAATCCCGGGATAAATGCACCGGAACCGATCGTCAGCGGGTAATTCTCACCCTTTCCGCCTTCAAACGCAACTCCGTCTACAAATCCTTCAAAGTCAAGTGTAACAATATCCTTGTCCTGAACAGCTCTGTCTGTAACTTCTACTGTTCTGGCATTACGCTCACGCTCTTTCTCGATCTCTTCATCTACTTCTTTCTGCATAACTCTTGTAGATACCTTGTCTACCTTAAGTCCCTTATACTCGCCAAGCTTTACTTCCGGCTTTACAGCTACTTCTGCTGTAAAGATAAAGTCTTTTCCTTTTTCAAGCTGGACAACATCAATTGTCGGCTGGGAAGCGATCTCAAGTTCACACTCATCATATGCCTTTCCATAAGCTTCAGAAATCATGTGATTTGCTGCTTCATCATAGAATACTTCCGGTCCGTACATTTTTTCGATCATCTGACGCGGAACTTTTCCCTTACGGAATCCCGGAAGGCTGATCTTGCTACGCTGCTTTAAATAAGCTGCCTGAAGTGCCTTTTCTACTTCTTCTGCTGATACTGTGATCGTCAGCTTTGCCATATTATGCTCTAAATTCTCTACCTGTAAACTCATTTTCTTCCTCCTTGATTAAGCAAATAGCTTCTTATTGAAAAATGTATCGTCAATAAGCTATACATTCGCAGTCATTGCATTAGTATAGCATAAAAGTCACCATATTTCCAGTATTTTTTACATATATACGATAGATTCTGCTATTTCGTCTGCTTTTTCCTTTCCATATAAAACACTCACCAGTTCCAGTGAAAACCTGACGGCAGTTCCCATTCCCCGAGATGTCGTGATCCTTCCATCCGTCACTACCGGCTCGTAGCTTACTTCAAGACAGTTCAGTTTCTCTTCAAAGGACGGATAACAGCATGCCCTTTTTCCTTTCAGCATTCCCAGTTCTCCAAGGACACTCGGTGCTGCACAGATCGCCGCAATGTGCTTTTCCTTCTTTTCTGCCTGATTCAGCAGTCTGCAAAGTCCTGCATGCTCTTTCAGATGCAGCGTCCCCGGCATTCCTCCCGGAAGTACATACAGATCCGCTTCTCCTGCTTCCTCGATCATCCGGTCTGCCTCTACCTTGATCCCATGTGCTCCTGTAATCTCTTTTCTATCCATCACAGAAACCATTTCCACCTCTGCTCCGGCTCTACGCAGGACATCTACGACAGTAAGTCCTTCAATTTCTTCAAATCCATCTGCCAGAAATACATAAGCTTTCTTCATGTCTATGCCTCCTCATTCTTTGCATACGCAATTAGTGTAACAAATGTCTTCTTTAAATGCAATGGTTTACATTTATTCTTCCCTATACTATCATAAAGAGAAGAGCTGTATTTCAGTCCTGAACATCAGAATTTTTTTTATAAAGGAGCATACCTATGGAAATCGAACGTAAATTTCTTATCAAAGACCTGCACTCTCTTCCTTTTTCAATAGAAGCTTATCCTCACCGTGAACTGGAGCAGGCCTATCTCTGTACCGGACCGGTCGTGCGGATTCGTAAAGATGATGAACAATATTTTCTCACTTATAAATCCAAAGGGCTTATGATCCGGGAGGAATATAATCTTCCTCTCAACCGCCAGGCTTATCTGCATCTCCGCGAAAAAGCTGACGGCAGGATCATCCAGAAGACACGGTATGTCATTCCCCTTGACGAAGTCACTGATTCATCCCCGTCACAGAAAGAAAGTCATCTTTCCCCACAGTTCAGGGAAAAAGGTGTTTCTCTTTTCCTTGAACTGGATATTTTTAAAGGCGATCTTGCCCCATTGTTTCTCGCAGAGATTGAATTTCCTGACGAGGAAACTGCACGTAACTATCAGGCTCCTGACTGGCTTGGTGAAGATGTCACACACCTGTCTCTGTACCACAACAGTACTTTAAGTCAGTTAAAATAATGCAGACAGATCCGGTATTTGCAACAGTTTATTGAATTTTGCATATTTTTCACATTCTGTTGCATTTTAATTCCTGTAGCTAAAATCTTGGTATAATCTATTCACATTACTATCGATTTTATGCAGGGAGGTACGGCGTTGGCAAATATTCAGCTTGCGAAAAATCTGCTCCAGCTCCGACAGGAACATCATTACACGCAGAAGCAACTCGGAGATAAACTTAATATCACACATCAGGCGTACTCCTATTACGAAACCGGACATCGTGATCCCAATATTGATATGCTCACAAAGCTTTCTGCTCTTTATGGATTTTCGATTGAACAGCTTCTGACAGTTCCCTGCAGTATAAAAAATTCTTTTGCAAAAGAATCTGCAAATACTTACCATACCGGGCTGATCATCACAACCGGTGATACGATCTATCTGACTGAAGAGGAGGCCGAACTTCTCATCCGTTTGCGGGAAGCGTCTGATGATGATCGGAAACTCATTAAGAAAATCCTTGATTAAGTGTATGCTGGTTTTCAAAAAAAGAACCGAAATCTCTGATGACTGAGGAAATCCCTCATCACCTTAGATTCCGGTTCTTTTTATACTTTTTCAGCTTTTATCCTTTTCTTACAGATCTTTTTCAGAGATCTTCCTGCAGAAAATATTCTTTTCCGATCAGTCTGCCAGACGGATCATATGAATAATCTCCGGGAATGCCTCTGCCTTTTTAGAGTAAGTTCCTTCCGTCATTACTTCTGTTATAAATCCAAATTCATCTTCCAGGCCCTCTGTCTCCACAATCTCAACAGAACCAAATGCTTCTCTGATCTGTTCCTTCTGAGCTTCTGATCTGCCCTGAACCCTTACAAAGAAACGATGCTCTGCCTCTGCATTCGGGATCAGCTCCAGCTCTCCTGCATCCCATCTTGTCACAACATTTCTGTGAAGATGCTTTGCCGCATCTACCACGTCTGCAACAACGGCACTTGCTGTCGGAAGTTTACCTGCTCCACTTCCGTAGAACATTGCATCTCCAAGCATATTGCCACGGACAAAAACTGCATTAAATACATCATTTACATTACAGAGCGGGTGCTCTTCTGAAAGAAGCATCGGTGCAACCAGTACACTGAACGTATCTCCCACACGTTTGCTTGAAGCAAGGAGCTTGATCGCCATATTCAGTTTCTTGGCATACTTCATATCTTCTGTCGTGATCTTTGTGATTCCTTCTGTATGGATTTTTTCAAAATCTACGTGCTGACCGGAGATCAGAGATGTAAGAATCGCAATCTTTCTGCATGCGTCATGTCCCTCTACATCTGCCTCAGGATTTCTCTCTGCATATCCCTTATCCTGAGCCTCCTTCAGAACTTCTGCATAATCTGCACCCTCAAAGAACATCTTTGTCATCATGTAGTTCGTTGTTCCGTTCAGGATTCCGATTACTTCATCAATACGGTCTGCTGTCAGAGAAGAATTCAATGCACGGATAATCGGAATGCCTCCTCCTACACTTGCCTCAAACATAAAGTTGATCTCCCGTTCACGGGCAATCTCAAGCAGCTCCGCACCATGCTTTGCAACCAGTGCTTTATTGGATGTTGCCACACTCTTGCCTGCTTCCAGGCACTTCTTTACAAATGTATAGGCAGGTTCAATGCCTCCCATCGTCTCTACAACGATCGCTACTTCAGGATCATTGAGAATCGTATCAAAATCATGCGTCAGAATCTCTCCCACAGGATCTCCCGGAAAGTCTCTGAGATCCAGTACATATTTTATATAAATCTCATCCTGTACTCTTTCATTGATCAGGCTGCCATTCGTACGAATCACTTCTACAACACCTGATCCAACTGTACCGTATCCCATTACTGCTATATTTATCATTCTTTCTTTCCTTTCTGTGCTTCTGCATCCATGCTCAGATATGCATTGATAAACGGATCGATATTTCCATCCATCACTGCCCCTACATTGCTGATTTCTGCATTTGTCCTGTGGTCTTTTACCATTGTATACGGCTGCATAACATAAGAACGGATCTGATTTCCGAAATTAATATCACTGACTTCACCCCGGATATCCGACATTTTTTCCGCCTGCTCCTGCTGCTTAAGAAGAAGCAGCTTGGATTTCAACATCTGCATTGCCTTATCTTTGTTCATATGCTGCGAACGCTCATTCTGACACTGTACCACAATTCCTGTCGGAAGATGTGTAATACGGATTGCCGATGACGTCTTATTGATGTGCTGTCCACCTGCTCCGCTGGAACGGTACGTGTCAATCCTCAGTTCATCTTCATTGATCTCGATATCAATATCTTCCTCAATATCCGGGATCACATCACACGATGCAAAAGAGGTCTGTCTCTTTCCTGCTGCGTTAAACGGAGAGATACGCACCAGGCGGTGTACTCCCTTTTCCGAACGGAGATAACCATAGGCATTCTCTCCTTTCACTTCAAAGGTAACACCTTTGATCCCGGCCACATCTCCTTCCAGATAATCCAGTACTTCCAGTTCATACCCCTTCTTTTCTGCCCATCTGCTATACATACGGTAAAGCATTCCGGTCCAGTCCATGGCCTCTGTTCCGCCTGCTCCTGCATGGAGCGTCACAATCGCATTGTCCCGGTCATACGGTCCGATCAGAAGCGTGCTGATCCGCAGTTGCTCAAATACCGCTTCAAACTGTTGCAACTCTTCTGCAACCTCTTCTGCTGTCTCCTCTTCTTCGTCCTCTCCAGCACTCATATCAATAAGCAGGAGCATATCCTCATAATCTGTATATAACTTTTCAATCTCTTTTACAGAATCCTGAAGACCCTTCAATTCCTTCATTACCTGCTGTGAAACTTCAGGATTATCCCAGAATCCAGGCTCCTCAAGTCTCTTTTCCAATTCTTCGATCCTTAGCTTCTTTGAAGCGAGGTCAAAGTGAATCCCTCAAATCTTTCAGCGGTTCTTCATATGCAGTCAGCTTTGACTTTAATTCATCTAATAAAACCACCTTAATCACCTCTTTCATATTTTATCTCAACTCTTCTGCCAGTCTGATTATTTTATTTTTCTTCCACAGCACTGCTTATATTTCTTTCCACTTCCGCATGGGCATGGATCGTTCGGATAAATCTTCTTTTCTTCACGCTTCTTCGGCTCACGTACGGATGTATCATCCTTATTCGTTCCTGTTACTTTTGCAACTTCCTCACGCTCTACCTTTTCCTCCACACGCAGATGGAACAGAGTACGGATCGTAGTCTCTGCGATGGCATTCGTCATCTCACCGAACATATCGTATCCCATCATCTTATACTCAACCAGCGGATCTCTCTGTCCATAAGCCTGAAGTCCGATTCCCTGACGGAGCTGATCCATATCATCAATATGATCCATCCAACGTGCATCAATTACTTTCAGCAGGATGACACGCTCCACTTCTCTGAGCTGTTCAGCCTCCGGGAACTCTGCTTCTTTACTTTCATACGCCTTGACAGCACGTTCTTTCAACAGATGCTTCAGTTCCTTCTGTCTCATCTGACGGCATTCTTCTTCTGACGGAAGTTCCATCTGCGGGATCACTCCGTGAAGATTGATCTCGAAACCTTTAATATCCCATTCTTCCGGATCAACTTCTGTAGAAGCAAAACGGTCTGTCATGTTCTCCACATATTCGGTGATCATACTGTAGATCGTATCTCTCATACTCTCACCATCCAGCACACGACGACGCTCCGCGTAAATGATCTCTCTCTGCTCATTCATAACCTGATCGTACTCTAACAGATTCTTACGGATTCCAAAATTGTTCGCCTCGATCTTCTTCTGTGCTTTTTCGATTGCATTCGACAGCATCTTATGCTCGATCTGCTCTCCGTCTTCCACTCCCAGTGTATTGAATACTCCCATCAGCTTCTCTGAACCAAACAGACGCATCAGATCATCTTCCAGGGAAATATAGAAACGGGATTCTCCCGGATCACCCTGACGACCGGAACGTCCACGCAACTGGTTGTCAATACGTCTGGACTCATGACGCTCTGTACCAATAATCTTCAGCCCGCCTGCAGCTTTGGCATCATCATCCAGCTTGATATCCGTACCACGTCCTGCCATGTTCGTTGCGATCGTAACCGCTCCATGCACACCTGCATCTGCAACGATCTCAGCTTCTTTTTCATGGTATTTTGCATTCAGCACATTATGCTGGATTCCTTCTTTTTTCAGCATCCGGCTCAGCAGTTCGGAAACTTCGATGGTGATCGTACCAACCAGTACCGGCTGACCGGTCGCATGAGCTTCTTTAACTGCTTCTACAACAGCCCGGTATTTTTCCTCTTTCGTCTTATATACCGCATCTTCCAGGTCTTTTCTGAGAACCGGCTTATTGGTCGGGATCTCAATAACATCCATACCATAAATATCACGGAACTCTTTTTCCTCAGTCAGGGCTGTACCGGTCATACCACTCTTCTTATCATACTTATTAAATAAGTTCTGGAATGTGATCGTCGCAAGGGTCTTGCTCTCTCTTCTTACCTTTACATGCTCCTTCGCCTCGATTGCCTGATGAAGTCCGTCTGAATAACGGCGTCCCGGCATGATACGTCCCGTAAACTCGTCGACGATCATAACCTCTCCTTCTTCATTCACCACATAATCCTGATCCCGGAACATCAGATTATGAGCCCGAAGGGCAAGGATGATATTATGCTGGATCTCAAGATTCTCTGCATCCGCAAGATTTTCAATATGGAAGAACTTCTCAACCTTTTTCACACCATCTTCCGTCAGGTTGACTGTCTTCTCTTTCTCGTCAACAATAAAATCTCCCGTCTCTTCGATCTCTTCTCCCATGATCGCATTCATCTTGGAGAACTCTCCGCTCGCCTCGCCTCGCTCCAACTGACGTGCAAGTACATCGCATGCCTCATAAAGTGCTGTAGACTTTCCGCTCTGACCTGAAATGATCAGCGGTGTACGTGCCTCGTCGATCAATACAGAATCGACCTCATCAATGATCGCATAATGCAGTCCTCTCTGTACAAGCTGTTCTTTATAAATGACCATGTTGTCACGCAGATAATCAAATCCCAGTTCATTATTCGTTACATAAGTAATATCACAGTTATATGCTGCACGACGCTCATCATTGTCCATACTGTTCAGGACAACTCCGACGGTCAGTCCAAGAAATTCGTGTACTTTTCCCATCCACTCAGCATCACGCTTTGCCAGGTAATCATTGACAGTAACAATATGAACACCCTTGCCTTCCAGTGCATTCAGATATGCAGGAAGTGTGGACACAAGTGTCTTACCTTCTCCGGTCTTCATCTCTGAGATACGACCCTGATGAAGAATGATACCACCGATCATCTGAACTCGATAATGACGCATACCAATACTTCTGTAGGCACCTTCTCTTACAACTGCAAATGCTTCCGGCAGAATATCATCCAGTGTCTCGCCCTCTTTCAGACGTTCTTTGAACTCTCTGGTCTTTCCGCGAAGTTCTTCGTCCGACAATGCTTCCATCTCCGGTCCGAGAGCTTCAATCTTATCTACGATCGGATAAATACGCTTCAGCTCATTTTCACTATGGGTTCCGAAAATCTTCTCTATAATGTTCATATCCCGTAATTTACTCCTTATCTGAATCTGATTTTGACATCTCGATATACGACGCCACTATGTTATCCATTCTATCACTATCTGAACTGTAATTCAACTAATTCATGGCTTGTTAACATTGTTCACAGTTTTGCAATATTCATAGGGAATCTTTCCACCAAATAAATCCAATGCACTTCCGATCGTAAAATCAATCTTTCCCCGGCTCTCTTTTTCAAACCGTTCCAGATCTTCCGGTGATCCAATGCCACCGGCATATGTAACCGGGATTCCATCCCATTCGCCAAGCATTCTTACCAGACCGTCATCCATCCCCGCTCCTTTTCCTTCCACGTCTACTCCGTGGATCAGGAATTCATCACAGTACTCTGCCAGTTCATCCAGTATC
>OBXM01001843.1_pt1 | contig 11310 bp, 13 predicted proteins | sample 1538141 | NCBI WGS metagenome assembly OBXM01 (sample SAMEA2580153, study PRJEB22360) | human gut metagenome | biome: human gut; feature: human-associated habitat; material: faeces | place: Denmark | collected 2008/2010 | reverse complement strand
TTATCAAGCCATATTAATTGACATAATAGACGGCAAAATCCCCATGGAACGAGTAGATGATTCTGTCGGCAAGATACTAGCGGTGCGGTCGACACTATCCGGAACAAAATAAAGGGATAATAAAAACCTATATTTCGCTAAAAAGGTAACAGTTCAGACGGCCTCCTGTAGTTCCACGGCTAATACACCAGTTAACTTATAACTGGCGTGCCGTTAATGAGACCATTAATACTTTGAAAAATGTCGAGGCCTCTTCTTTTTATGGTTTCTATCACACTCATAACCTCACAATACATTTGCCTGCCGGATGTCGTCCGGAATCCGCCTGCCATTTTCTGGCGGTTTTTACAGATCCTAAGATCTTTCTCACTCATGTTATTGCTGAAGTGTATTTGGAAATCGTACAGGAACAGAAGATGGTTTTCCTTATACTTTTTCAGGCGGTTAAGTAATGCCTTTTCTTCTTTCTTTGCGATATGCCCTTGGGTTTGTTTATTCTGTTCCAAACCCACGGCAAGGATCTCATCATACCGCTGGCTGTAACGCTCCAGTTGGTCGGCAGAGAAGCTGCTGTATCCTTGAAGCCTCCTTTCCTTTCCGGCATGGTTCATTCCGTTCAAGAAGCCGCACAGATTATGGCTCCATACATTGCCGGTTTCCTCGGTATTCTTTAACAGATAACGTCCCAGATGGACATTGCATTCACCATGTCTGCTTCCGAAATGATATAGGGCGGTTTCATGATCGTGAGTAAGTGTACCTGCGAATTCATTAAGAAGTTGAAACCTGCCAAGAGTATCCAGATCTTTCTTTTCGCAACTGCAGTAGCGTACATTGTTCTCCGTACTGAAGTTCCTGATGTAGGTCTGTTTCCCATCCGTTTTGACTGGCGTTGCATCAGTACAAATTTCATAGGAATTAAGCAGTTCTTAATCAATGATACTGCACGCACAAGAACAGGACTCTGCAAACTTTCGGCAAAATCCATACACGCTGCCGGTTGAAACACTGAGACTGTCTCCTGAAAGAGAATTGATAAAGGTACAGATTCTATCATTTGCAACAACGCCTTCACTATACAGAAAAGCCGTGATTGCCTTAATGTTACTGCCATAGGATACCTCCGCCTTTAGCTCATCAGGAACTTGAAATTTTCCATTGCTATCCGCATAGATACGGATCTCGGTAGCAACTGTTCTTACCTCCAGGTCAAGGCGGTATCTTGTGATATAATCACGGCTCGGGGTACCGATCTCCTCAATACGATGCTCAAAAAGTCCTTCCCGAATCTTTTGTTCGACGTTCGCTTTTGACAGACTGCTCCCTTTATGACCCGGCTGGGCTCCTTGCTTCTTTTTGGTTGGCTTTCTGCCATTGAAAGTATTGGGTGCTTTTCCTTTCTGGTCTTTGGAGGGTGGGATGGATGAATTGGAGCTATCGTTGTTAAGGATTCGCTTCATCCGTTCATTATCGTTACGGAGAATGCGGTTCTCATCTTTCAGCTTATTGGCTTCCTCTTCCATGACGGCGTTTTTTTGATTGAGGCAGGATACTTCTTCCCTTAGGTTGGTGTTTTCCTTGCGCAAACTGACCACTTCATCCGTAAGGCTTTTGATTTCCTTGCGGTCTTGTCTGTGTTCGGCTTCCAAAGCATCTAATTTTGTTAGGACCTCTGTCAATTGATTGAAAACACTTTTCTCATAATTGCCGCCCATGTGAGAACTCCCTTCTTGAAATTCTGATACCTCCATTATATCAGAAATGCTTAAAATAAGCGAATTTTGGGGAACGGCAGGTTCGTCATTTTGACGGTGGAAAAAAGTATTTTATCAGAAACGGATGTGGATAAAGTAGTAAAGATTATGATAAAACATCGGATTTTCGATGCCGATGATTTAATACAATTCCTTGAAAGCGTAAAGTTATCCACAAAATCAAAACAACCCTTTGGTCTTGGACTACCTATCCACTTATGCAACTGACCAGGACTTCAAAAATTCAGCATATTTTTTTAAGAGGCCGGCTGAACTGTTACCTAAAAAGACAGAAAGGCGAAAAAAATTTAAGAATTGACTTGACTTTTTGGCTGTACAAGCTTATAATAAATAAGCTGTTTGAATATAGTTATTTTATCTGCGCCGCTAGCTCAGTTGGATAGAGTGTTTGGCTACGAACCAAAAGGTCGGGGGTTCGAATCCCTCGCGGCGCGCCAAAGCAAAATAATCCGAACCCATTCCAACAAGGACAGGGTTCGGATTATTTCTTTATTGATAATATCCTAAGCTATGTTACTAAATCTCCAAGGTGAAGCGACCCCAAAAAGATAGACCAATAATTTTAATTAAGCAACTGAGAGGGCTTGTTGTCTGTGAATTGCAGACAGTGCCCTCTTTAGCTTTGTCTTGATTTTTCGATTATTGTAGCAATCTAAATAAGCAACCAACTCCTGTTGTGCTGACATAAAAATTTAATGTGGTTATCCTTTGAGTAAGACAATTTAAAGGTGGATAGAAAAAAGCAATACTGTCAAATAAATCTGCACATAGTCACGTCTGCTAAACCGAAAAGTATACTTAGCAAAATACGATGTCGGCCATTGAAACGCAATAAAATATGTCTCGATGTGACGGAAAATTTCTCCTTTTTCATAGTAACAGTCGAACTCAAAGGTGTTGGTGGGTAAGTGATAACTCTTGACGATATTTCTATGGCGGTCATTTGAGCACGGTGTTTCGCTTTATTTATTGCATGATCCGGTTTCAAGGGGTCGAGGAAAAACAGACACGGTAAAAAAATTAGGCGAAAAACACTTTGGTTTTTTATATGATGAATGTATCTGGCAAATCAAAGAGTTTATTTTTTACTATTATGGTGCGTAAAATCAAAAAATGGTTTTGGTAGAAACTTTGGGTAAGGTGCTGTATAATGTGTTTATCATAAAAAAATATGTAGCACCTTGTAAGGCTGTATGAGATTCAACTTGTTTATATTATGCAGTCTACCAAACAAAACTCGGCTAAAAATGTTGCGACAATAAAAAACATTTCTTCTATACTTGTTGAAGGGAGGGAGATTCATGGACTTAGTAAATCGTATGAGCATGGCACTCGCATATGTGGAAGATAATCTTACTGGCGAAATCAATCAAGAGGCGTTGGCGCGAATTGCCTGCTGTTCATCGTACAACTTTCACCGAATGTTTTCATTTATCACCGATATTTCACTTACGGAATACATTCGCAGAAGAAAGTTGACGCTGGCGGCAATCGAATTGCAAAACAGCGATATCAAGGTTATTGACTTGGCTTTTAAGTATGGTTACGATTCTCCAGTTTCATTTTCACGCGCGTTCCAAACGCTCCATGGGGTTACACCAACGGAGGCGCGCTCCGACGGCGTAACGCTGAAAGCGTATCCAAGGGTCTCTTTCCAAATTTCAATCAAAGGAGAGAAAGAAATGGATTATCGCATTGAAAGCAAGGAGGCATTCCAAGTTTTTGGTTACGAGGGCATTTTCAGGACAGACGGAAGCGGTATAAGTGCAGATGTTCTGCATGATAACACTACATATCAGAATAATCCGCATGAGATGTGGAATCAAAATCACGCAAACGGCGCATATGAAAAACTTGCGGCAGATGCCGGAGATTTGCCGCCATTTGTCAATTCCGATCTATGCAAAGTACACGGGGTATGTGATTACAAACAAACGGAACCCGGCACATTCGCGTATATGCAATGCGCTTTTAAGGGTAAAACCAGCAAGTCTGACGGATATGCCGTGGCAAATATTCCGGCGCACACATGGGTTATATTTCCGTCTGGAAAATTAAAATGGGATAAAGTTGTTGAAGTCGTTAACCATTTGAACAAACGCTTTTATTCAGAATGGCTCCCTACTGCCGAATACGAGCAAGTGAACGGCATGAACTTTGAGGTGTACGGCGGAGACCCCGACATGGGTTATGTCGAACTGTGGTATGCAGTAAAGAAAAAGCATAAAGAATAGATACTTGGAAATATAGCTACGGGTATTGCGTGTAATGGGAAGGCAAAATTTCAATTTGTGGTTCAACTTTTAGATAGAGACCTCCGGCACCAAAATCTTTTTTCCACTATGGGTCCATGTCATTTTTATGTGCTGTGACCGGTAACCGGCTGGTCATTTATTTTGACCTAATGACACAAAAAAGACATAGCTTTTCGTCAAGAGAAGCCATGTCTTTTCTAATATGGAGAAGTATGATTATGATAAGTTTGCAAAATCACATTATACAAGAGTTCGTTTTAAGGGAAGTAAAAATGGAACAAGATTTATAGGCTAGCATCATTGCTGACCAAACACGAAGAGCATTATGGGAGGTGCAGAATGTGACAGACTGTGCACCCAATGCATATTGGAATAAGGAATACTGTAATATGCCCATGTGAAAGCATATATATTATATGCTTCATTCATTAGATTTGTGGTTCATCAATCCCAGAGATGTCAGCTTTAAAGAAGCATTCATACATGAAAAGAATACCGGAATCTCCCATGGGAGAAGCGGCAAGCTGTGTCACCAAAAAGCTAATGACAAGTTCAAACGGCTGTAATTGCCCAATTTGTCTTTTCCCCATAATGCGCATAACCAGCAGACAGGCCAGATACAAAAAAACAGCCCGGATCAATATATTTTGCATTGTATCACTCCTTTTTTATTATTATTTACCAAATTAAGTAAAGTATCTACAAGAAATCGAGATGAATAAAAACAATAACACACCTTTTGGCTTGCAACCTTTAGATGATTATCTATTGATAGAGGTTAGAAATGAATACATATACAGAAACCACTTTTCTTGTTTTAATGGCTGTGTATTCATCTAATCCTGGTTATGGAATAAAGCAATTTCTCAAAAAAGAAACCCATGGACGAGTTATCTTGGGTGATGTCACTTTATATGAAGCCATTCATGCATTGGTAAAGGAAAAATCGATTTTCCTTTATGGTGATAATTGTGATAGTAATAAAAAAATAGATTATAACGGATATTGGAAGACAAAAAGTCGAGGAAGAAATAAAACGCATCAGGTTAATTTTAAGCTTTACTATAAAAACTATATAAGAGAATATGAACAGGAAAGGGCAGCCTTTAGCTGCTTTTTTCTGTTGTTTAGAGCGGAAATTGCTCACAGAAGTGTTTGACATTTATATGAAAAAAAGCTATACTGAACATGTTCAATTATAGTTCAGTTAGGATGAATATGGCATATGAATTCCAAAGAACAGGCAACACAGCAGTTAATTGTTGATGCGGCTAAAACCCTGCTGGAGGAAACAGAGGATATTGATAAGATTACTGTTCGCCAAATTGCACAGCGTGCCAATGTCGGGATTGGTCTTATTAATTATCATTTTAAAAGCAAAGACAACCTGCTTTCTATCGCCATTGGTGATAGAATGGCGAAAATAATTTCGGATTTTTCAAAGTCTGACAGCTATGCGCATTTATCCCCCATCCAAAAGCTAAAGTCGATGCTGAGAGAGCTTTATGCACTGTCAGACAAAAAAGAAAAGTTAATGCACTTTGTTTTATCCAATGACATCATGAAGGGGAATATGCAGACGCCTTTGCATCTTATCCCACTGCTTAAACAGATATTTGGGGATAAAAAAGATGATATGGAACTCCGAATTCTGGCTTTACAGATACTTTATCCTATTCAGATAACGGGGCTTAACAAAGAGACATTTTATATGTACAGCGGTATTGATGTATCCAATGCAGAGCAACGAAACCGATTTATTGACAGCTTAATCAACAACTTGTGCGAAAACCATAAAACAGGATGCTGAAACATAAAAACAGCAGTGGGCATTAGCGCGGTTACCACGAGTATTACTTCGGTTATTCATTATGATTGATAGGCGGAGTTTGGATTAGGGTATGAAATAGCAGTGACCGTACTTTTTATTATCGCCCTGTGCCTGCTAATTATTACTTTTTCTCGAATGAAAAAGAAAGGATAAGTTTATGAAAACGCTCATAGTATATGCAACAAAATCCGGTGCAAGCCGGAAATGTGTGGAATTGCTTGCGGATAAGCTTGCAGTTGGCTCCGTTTGTGATTTGTCAAAGCAAGAGCCGGATATCGCACGCTATGATGTAGTTATCTTAGGCTCGGGGGTAAGATTTGGAAAAATCTATAGACCGATGAAAGACTTCATGGAACATAATAGGCAGAAGCTTTTGTCAAAAAGAATAGCATTTTTCTTATGCAATGCTTATCCAAACACTTTTCAGCGTGTTGTGGAAAAAAACATACCAAAAGAACTGATTGACAGAGCCCTGTGCATTGAATCCTTTGGGGGTACACCACCTTTTACTTCACCTAAAAATGGGGATTGGATTTTGATGAATTCTGTAGAGCGTTTGGTTCAGAGTGTTCTTTTTGAAAGCAAGCAAGACAGAGATGTGACAGCAAAAGTACCGGATAAATTGAGAGGGATCTAAGTATTTATGAAAAAATATAAAATTGCTTCCATTATAATGATTATACATGGCGGCCTTATGGAGCTTGGCGGCGTATTGTGTTTGATAGCATCTTTGTTGTTGTCAAGGGATAAATTTGATATCAATTTATACTTTTCATTCAAATTACAATATTTTCAGGACAATCTGTATTTAATGATGATAATGGGTGCAATTTATGGAGTATTGAGGATTATGGGGGCAATTGGGCTGTTAAAAAACAGAATGTGGGGGTTGGCTCTATCTTTAATAAATTGCGTGCTTACTTTAATGCTGATGATGTTTTTATTACCGGAGGGCATTATGGACGGTATCCTTGCAGGTAGTGCTTTAATCATCATATTAATCCAATATTTCGGAGATAGAAAAATACAACAATAGGTTTACAAATTCTCTATTGAGAGAAAAGTTTCTCTTTATAGCTCTGCCAATACGGTGTTCAGCCATAAAAAAGTCTTTGGCACGGGAATATGGAAAGGTAGATTCCGCCCAACTCCTAATCATAAAAGCTTGATGAAAGGCAAATCATCAGAAATTTAGCAGTAGGAAATATAACCTGCGTATAGGTGGAGGAAATGAAATGCTTAAAAAAATACCGACCAATGAAGACATGATTGCTCTAATCGGAGAACCCTTATTTAACGTTTGGATTAGGCTAACCGATTTGATTGAATCCAAATATGATATGGAGCGCAGCTGGAATAGCGGGGGTAAAAAATGGACCTACGAATACAAATACCGCAGGGGCGGCAAAACGCTATGCGCTTTATACGCTAAACCCAGTGTATTCGGCTTTATGCTGATTTTTGGGAAAGAGGAAAGAGCAAAATTTGAAGCGGACAGAGATAAGTATTCACCGGAAGTACAGCACATTTACGATGAAGCCACCACCTATCACGATGGAAAGTGGATGATGTTTGAACTCTCCGATACCTCGCTGTTTCCTGATATGGAAAAGCTGCTGAAAATCAAGAGAAAACCCAATAAAAAAGTAACATCTTTGTGACAGGAGGAATACGAATTGTACCAAGAGGATTCCGTGTGGAGGAAGGTGCAGAGGTACCTTCCCCCAAAAAACAGACTTTACCCGGAGGCCTTACCGACAGAAACATTTTTGCAGTTAAAGGGTGGTAATCGCATCCATTTGGATATTTACACGCCGGCGGACCCCAAGGCAACGATACTCCTGTTCCATGGTGTTGGAGGCAATGGGCGTCTGCTTTCTTTTTTGGCGGTTCCGCTTTTCAAAAGCGGTTATCAAGTCATTTGTCCTGATATGCCTCTTTATGGATACAGTGCGTATACAGGTACCGTAAACTACAATACATGGGTGGAAAATGGCGTAGAAATTGCTGTGCATTATGCAAAAGAAAAATTACCGCTGTTTTTATTCGGTCTTAGCGCAGGGGGAATGCTAGCCTATCAGGTTGCTTGCCAGATACCTGAAATACGGGGGGTATTGGCAACCTGTATACTGGATCAAAGGCTGCAAATTGTCAGAGAAAGCACAGCGTCCAATCCATACCTTGTGCGCTTCGGCTTGCCTGTTATGGCTCAAATGCGAAAATGCTTTCCACATCTTCGCATTCCTATGAAGTGGGTTGCCAATATGAAAGCAATTGTCAATCACCGAGAATTGGCCCAATTACTGATGGCGGATAAAAAATCTTCCGGCGCAAGCATTACGCTGGACTTTTTGTATACGATGTTACATCCCGATATCCGCATAGAGCCGGGAAATTTTAAAATGCCTTTTGCACTTCTTCATCCGGAGAACGATTTATGGACATCCATCACGTTAAGCCGCCTATTTTATGATAAGCTGGCTTGTGAAAAAGAACTGCATTTGCTTACAGGCGCAGGGCACTTTCCGATTGAAGAGGAGGGGCTTAATATTCTGGAAGAAAAAAGTGCAGCGTTTATAGAAAAGCATCGAATATAGAGTTTTAAATTACATTCTATAAAATGAAACTGAGGGCAGAAAATCTATTGCCATTAGGCAATTGGCAGGAGGAACCAAATTTGAAATCAAAAAAGAAAATATTGGAATTTATACAAAAGCAGAAAGTAGCATTCATTGCTTCTGTTGATAATGAGGGCTTCCCAAATATAAAAGCAATGCTAACAGCGCGTAAGATTGAAGGCAATAGCTTTTATTTCACAACAAACACATCATCTCTGCGTGTAAGTCAGTATAGAGCTAATGAAAAAGCAAGCATATATTTTTTCAGCAAAGGGCGCTTTCGCTATGAAGGCGTTATGCTGATTGGAACAATGGAGGTATTGGAGGATGATAAAACAAAACAAGATATTTGGCAAATAGGAGACACAATGTTTTACAAAAAGGGTGTAACGGATCCGGACTACTGTGTATTAAAATTCACAGCGATAAAAGGCCGGCATTATTGTGATTTAAAAACGGAGAATATAGAATTATAATTCAAAAGATAGAGAGGATGCTTTATGGTACATTTGGTTTACTGCGATAACGCAGGCAAAAAGGGTGAGCGTGAGTGGGACAAAATCCTAACTGGAACAAAAACTATGGTGGTAAGAGGTGCGGCAGGACGTAAAATACCGCATAGCAGGGTGTTTGAGGACGAAGTGCTGTATTTCATGGAAAAAGGTACAGCGCTTATCGCTGCGAAAGCCGTTGTAAAATCCGTACAAAATTACGTGAAACTGTCGGAGGATGAAATCGTAAAAGCCTTTGATGAAAATCAGGACAAGCTGAATTTAACTGACAAGCAACGTACACGCTGGCATAAAAAATGCCTGTGTTTGGTGGAATTTAAAGAGATTCAGCGGATTGATCCTCCGCTTGCTTTTGACCATCAGGGGAACATGGATGATTGGCTGATTATTGAAAAAATTGAGGATGTAGTGGTGGGAACCAGCATTCCCTATAATTATGAAAAATCGAAGTTTTGATAAAAATGCTGGTCGTTGTTGATGAGATAGACGAGAGCTATCCGGCATTATTGCAATAGAATATTAACGTGCGGTTTCTTTCCCTGCGGCGGAAAGATGCCGCACGTCTGGGTGCATGGAGAATTTGTTTATCAAATATCAGGATAGATTATTTTATCGATACTTCTTCATGATAATAAGAATGTTTTCTGAAGGTGAATTTATCCGAGTGCAGAAGGCTAGTTGTCAGAAAAAGCTGGAGCTCTGTAAAAATGATATTGCTGCGTTTAGACGTTTTAGGTAAGGTTTTTGTGCGTGAACTGCAAGAATTTCATGAAAAGAAACCCTGAAAAAATAATGACACTAAAAATTTTGCTGGAAGAAATAATCTGTTTGATGGTAAGCGACATTCCAAATGTAACATAAACCGCAAAAGAACGCTTTTGTAATAGGGTGCCCCATAAATAGACACGGTAAAAATCGAAATCTATTTATGAGGTATTTTTATGAGAAAATCACGATATGCACTGGAATATAGGGCAATGAGATTGCAAGAGTACTTTGGTGGATTGGTACCATATTATCCTCCTGTAAATTATTATTATTAAAATGACTACTTTTCTAAAGAAATTGACCTTGAGAATAGATAATGATAGAATAAAAATAATAAAAAATAAAAATTTATGAAAATTGAGGAATATCATGGGACAGAAAAAAGAAGTGAAATTGGAGGACATCGCCAACGAACTGGGCGTAAGTATCGTGAGTGTATCCAACGCTTTAAAAGGAAAAAAAGGAGTCAGTGAAAATTTAAGACTGCGAGTTGAAAAAAAAGCTGAGGAGATGGGTTATAGCCTGCCTAAAAAAAATGATTTTACCGAACAAAAGGTGTATCGCATCGGTATCATTATAGCGGAACGATATGTCAAAGAATATCCCTCTTTTTATATGGAAATTTATAAATATGCGGCACAGGAGGCTACAAAAAAAGGCAGTCTAACCATGCTGGAAATTATCAGCACCGAAAGAGAAAGACTTGAAAATTTTACACCTCCTTTTTTGGAAACAGAAGTACAAGGCATTATGATTATTGGCGAGTTGGAAGAAAAATATTTTTCGGTTTTAAGGCAATCTTATCAAAATCCTGTTGTCTGTGTGGATTTTTACAGTACAGATAATGATTTGGATTATGTGGTGACAGATAGCTACCATGGAATGCAGACGGTGACACAAAAATTGATTGACAGCGGACATACCGATATAGGGTTTGTGGGTACACCACAGGTTACACACAGTATTATGGACCGCTATATGGGATATTGCAAAGCGTTATGTGCCAACGGAATACAGGAAAGAGAGGACCGGCTGATTTTAGACCGCAGTGCCGACCGTTATCAATACCAAATAGATTTCAATTTACCTAACAATTTACCTACCGCATTTGCCTGTAATTGTGATAAGAGTGCCTATGTGCTTATTGAAAAGTTGGCAAAGAGGGGTTATCGTGTTCCGGAAGATATTTCTGTAGTGGGTTTTGATTATTTTTACACAACCATGCAAGGCAATGTCAGACTTACCACCTATGAAAGCGATATTAAAGCGATGGCTCATTTAAGTGTAAAGCTGTTAATGAAACGAATGGAGGGAAAAACAGAGCCCAGTGGTGTAAGAGTGGTACGCGGGCAAGTGATAGAAGGTGATACAGTAAGAAAAATTTCTCCTCAGAAATAGACATATTGCATAATAATTTAAGAAATAAATATTTAAAATATAGAATTTGAATTCATGTATGAAAAACAGTTGATTCATTTTAAGGTAAATGATAAGATTAAAATAACTTAAATTTAATTAAATAGAGGTTTTGTGTGCTCAACCCAGTGGCAA